>Ga0315280_10009034_pt1 | contig 12918 bp, 13 predicted proteins | sample YL17G06_40_MG_FD_203697 | JGI IMG/M metagenome (GOLD analysis project Ga0315280, IMG submission 203697) | Sediment microbial communities from Yellowstone Lake, YNP, Wyoming, USA - YL17G06_40 | ecosystem: Environmental > Aquatic > Freshwater > Lake > Sediment | place: USA: Wyoming | collected...
CTTCATTCGGCAATTGGTTACCGCTCACCGAATGACTTCGAGAGATTAGTGCTTATTCAGGAGAACAATGGATTACCCCGCCAGACGCTCCTAATCTCATCTGTCCAATCATAGGGGTGCAGTCCATGGTATCAACCAGATTTTGGGGGACCATGGCGCAAAAGAAAACATAAAACTAGATATATGTTTGGCTATTTCCATACAAAGGAAAACGGAAAATTTGCCAGCTTGGAATAATCGTGTTTCCTCAACTTTGACGATCGCATAGAGTGACGTTTCAATAATACCGGTTGTAGGCTGCTTTACAGGCACAGAATAAGACCCGAGTGTCTCCCTCCGGGGGCTGGAGATTTATTATATTTAATGTAATTAAATATATCCTATCTTTAGGGTTATAGCGATCAAACATTTCAATGTAATCCCCTCACATCAGTCACCTTGCTTGTAACAGATCCCTGTCAGAATTGTAGTATGCATCGTATTAAAACACAATGAGTCCGCCTCCTATATGTTTGGATAGAAAACGCTAATAAGGTCTGGAGCCTAATATGTAGACTGTCTTATGAACAGTGACTCCACAAGGTCAAGTTAACTAGTTCTGACGAACAAAACAGCGGATTACGGGCTGAGTTTTTGATAGAAGTATCTGAGTATAAGACAGCCATAAACTATGGTCTGATGAGTACGAAATATTGCTAGAACTAGTTTTGAAGAGAGTTTCGCGCATCCCTATAAAATATACTATGTATATACGTTACAAATTACAGCCCACAGCAAATCCCTCGTGAATAGCATCGGCAATTCCTCGAGGCTGAACACAATCGCCAATGATATGCAGTTGGGGGATTTTTCCTTTTAATTGGTTTGCCAACTCAATACAAGCGCTAGGTTTGGGAGATAAAACCACGGTGTCAGCTTTCAATAACTTGGACTGACCGTCCTTCGTAATAACAACGCCACTTTCGTTGATACTCTCAATAGTGCTTTGCGCCTCAACTAATATGCCTGAACTGTACAACTTGATTAAAAAAGATGCTCGTGATGACAGCCCTAATTCACCAGCGAGACGACCCTTCCCCGACATTCTAACAAGGGTGACATCCTTACCTTGCTTTGCAAGGACTTCTGCGGTTTCGCAACCAACGCGGCCGCCACCTACAACCACAACTTTACGACCTACATCTTTCTTACCGCTGATAACATCCCTTGCCATGACCACATTGTCCAAGTTTGCGCCCGGGATGTCGGGTAATGAAGTATAAGATCCTGTAGCTATTATTACGGCGTCAGGTTTCAAAGATATAATCTGCTCGGCGGATATTTTTTGGCTAAGCTTGACATCTATTGCCAGTTTTGTAAGTTGTGAAGCAAGAAATTTAATTGTAGTAGTTAATTCTTCCTTACCTGGAGGAATTGCGGCCAGATGTAACTGGCCCCCGAGGAATTGTTCTTTTTCATAAAGTGTGACTTCGTGCCCCCGAATGGTGGCAATTCTTGCGGCTTCCATTCCGCCCGGACCTCCACCCACAATAAGGATTCTCTTTGGTCTTTTAACATGTGTAAGTACAAAAGCCTCCTTGCCTATGGATGCATTTATTGCACATGTGAGCGGCTGCCCGCTCATCAATGTATCCATACAGTGACAGCAGGCCATACACATTCTGATCTCGTCAAATTTCCCTTCTTTTGCTTTCTTTGGAAATTCTGGATCAGCAAGAAGGGGTCGCCCTAAAGCTACAAAGTCTGCCTTTCCCTGTTGAACTATAGAGTTGGCCAGGATCGGGTCATTTATCCTGCCGGCAACAATTACAGGTACAGTAACACTTCTTTTAATATCATCGGCTAAAGGTACAAGGCAACCTCGCGGTAACCAACTTGGTTGGCAGGTCCACTGGCCCGTTTCATAATTCCCCGCAGATATGTCCAGACAATTAACGCCCACATCTTGAAGGTTACGGGCAATTATTCTTGTTTCATCAAGGTCTAATCCTGTTGGGACATATTCCTTAGCGCTGATTCTGAAGAGTATGGGAAACTGATCACCCACCTTTTCCCTTGTCTTCATAACAATATGTAAAGCAAAGCGCATCCTGTTGGTGAGATCACCGCCATACTTATCTGTGCGTTTATTCGTGTACCCGGATAGAAACTGGCAAATCAAATAACCGTGAGCCCCATGGAACTCGACAGCGTCGAAACCAGCTTCTTTAGCTCTACGCGCAGCTTGAGCAAAATCTTCAACCAGTTGATCTACCTCTTCAGTAGCCAGTTCCCTCGGCATGGATTTCATTACGCGGCAGGGGATTGGCGAAGGTGCGACCGGCTGCCCCAAATATGCAGGCCTTTGCCTGCCCGTGTGGTGTAACTGGATCGCAGTTTTAACTCCATATCGATGGATAATATCCGAAAGGCGCTGTAGACCAGGAATGTATTTGTCATGGTGAAGGCTGAGCTCTCTAGGATGTGACTCACCCCCTGGAGCTATTGCAGTGTTTTCAACAATTATAAACCCTACACCACCCTTTGCTCTCTCTTCGTAGTAACTGCATAGTTGATCAGAAACAAAGCCATTTTCATCGGCAAACATGGTAAACATTGGAGCCATAACAATGCGATTTTTAAGCTTTAAATTACGGATATTTGAAGGCTTAAATAATGATTCCAACGGTTCCATAAATAATCTCCTCTTTCAAGTTACCAATTTAAAGTAAGAAATTTTCATGTAACTAGCTTTCTGTTTTTTGCCGCCGTCACAATATCATGTTCAGTTTCATACTCTATTAACTCAATCATAACACCGAATGTGTCTTTTGGATGATACAATGCAATCTTAATACCATTATCATTCATCTTCGCAATTTGTCTGATTCCTCGGGATTCCATTTCCGACATAGCTTCACTCAAGTTTGATACTTTCAGCGAAAGAAGAGACAATCCTTCTCCTCTCGTATTGAGGGTTCTTGCGGTGATGCCGTCTGTATTAACAGGTTGTATTATTTCTACTCCTGAAGCTGCTATCCAGCTTTTGGCATCCATATCCTTTATCTCCCCAATAGCATCAAACTTCATCTCGAATAAATCCGAAAACAGCTTAATTGCCTTCTCCGCATCCTTTACAAGAATTGCTACATGGTCAATTTTTTCAATCTTCATTCCATATTCCTCAAATACTTTTTATAAATCAGACTCTATTCAACGCGAACTGGCAGTAGCCATCCTTTACCATTGTGGTCTCCATTTCGATGGAGGCATCAAGTCCGAGCCCGTCTAAGGCGGTCTTGCAGGCAGTTAGGCACGCGTACTGGCATGGCAGTAAATTGGCCACATCCTGGCTACACTTTTCAATCTCGCTTCTAAATGTGTAGCAATCATTTACTCGATATACCAGACGTTTTCTCCAGTTCTCCACTATGGGCAGCACCCTGAACTGCTGGGTGCTCAGGTACGCGATCTCGACGAACCTCTGCAGCACCAGCGGGAATTTCATCTCGCCCGTCCTATCGGCGGCCTCTTTCAGAACTTCATAGGTCCTGTCCGGGTATTCCTCACCAAGCTGGAGAGTTTTTCTCATCCAATCCTCGCCGTACTTGCCGAATACCTTTTTTGCGATGAAATCTATATCGCTCGCCTTTTTACCGGCGATCTCTTTGGCAAACTTCTCAACTATGATGGGAGGGTCGAACTCATTCCTGAGCAGTCCAATCATCTCCATATCTAGCTCAAAGGAGAAAGGCCTCGGTGCTATATACAGCTCGTAAGGTGTCTTCTTAGCTTTCTCTTCCGATTTTGTTGCCATTCTTTTAAGCCTCCTAGAGTGTTATGGTGATAGCTTTTTCCGGGCATAGTTCCACGCACTTGTTGCACATATTGCACTTGTCTCTTCTGACGGCAGTGACTTCGTAAATGCCGGGTTGCCTGGGGTCAGATTCCCTCAGCCTCTCCAGCTGCTTGCAGTAAACCTGGAATACAAGCTGGGGACATGCCTGCAAACACTTCTTGCACCAGAAAGGTATAGTGCATTTTGTCTGGTCTATTTCTATCTTTGGTAACTTAACCGGAAGTCTCGTCAGGTCCACCGGCGTAACTTTGGGTATCTTAAGCTTGCTCTTATCTATCATTACCATACCTCCTGCAGTGCCGGGGTTTTAGCTCTCTCAGACAGTGATATCGCCCCACGCGGACATGCAGTCTCGCATAGGCCACAGCCGAAGCACCTCATCTGGTCGATGTTCGCCTTGTCGATAGTGACGTTCATCTTCAGGGCGCCAAACTGGCACCTCTGTGCGCAGATCCCGCAGCCGTTGCACAGATCAAAGTCCACCATCGCCACATAGTGTCCTTTAAGCATATTGAAACCGTGGTCCAGCCGCATGGTCAGTGCATCGCAAACTGGATAGTCACAGTTGCAGATGCCGCCGATGAAACGCGGACCGAACATCATCAATGAATGCACAAATCCTCTCTTGTCGAGATCGCGCAGCCACTGCTTTGCCTCTTCGGAATTCACCCAGTAAACCCTTCCTTTATACCTTTCGGGCCATCTTTCCCACTTTAACATACCTACACCCAGACCCATGCAGGTCATGTTTTCCGGGCATCTCTCTTCAATGCCGAGCATTGCTTTTCTGCAGATGCAGGCAATCAACCCGAGGGGGTTGGTGATCTCCGCCATCTTTTCGGCATCGCGAAGGGGCACTACCTGCCCCATCCATCCACCCACCGAACCTTGCGAGGCATCCAACATGTCCCTGGCAAACTTCATCACTTTCTCGTATTCATCAGGGCCTTTCTCCAGGGCATCTATCATGGCTCTCTCCAGTTTGATGTAACCAGCAGGATCCGCTTCGCCTGTTGCCTTTGCCGGGCCTGTTTTAGCCTCCTTTGGAAGGGTATACATCTGGCGCGGGTAGTTCTTGGGGTTCAAATACCAGATCATGCCGTCGCCCCATAATTCACAGTATACACACATACTAACCTCCTTTTTGTTATTTACTATTTTAACAGGCGCATAGCGGTCTCATAGCATATCTGGCCTCTGCCATAGATGCAGTTGGCGCACATCCGGCAGTTCAGGCATCTTTTTGCCTCTTCGACCGCTTCTTCTTCGGTAAAACCAAGGTATACTTCGCTGAATGTTCTAATTGCATCTTTTGGTGACAATGAGGGCATTCCCCAGCGTGCCTTTTTTGACAGCCAGAGGGAAGTCAGCTTTGGCTCGATCTTCAACACTTCCTTTTTTTCTGCGGTGCGGTTTGCCCTGAGGTCAATGCCCTGAAGGTATCTGTCTATGGATTCGGCAGCTTTGTGCCCCATAGCGATGGACTCCGTGACCGTGCCACGGACGTTGACCGCGTCTCCAGCAGCAAAGATGCCGGGGACATTAGTCTCGAGAGTTTCGTTGTCAACCGCAAAGGCCGCCCGAGAGTTAATCTTGAGTGAGCTGCCTTCAGCATAGGGTGTATCGGTAGTCTGGCCTATGGCTATAATAACGTAATCGACCTCCATGCTGTACTCGCTGCCAGGCCATTCAACGAGCGTCCAGGAAATCCGTCCATCTGGATCAACTCTGGTTGAGGCAACGCGTTTGAAATCCACGGTTATGCCCTTTGTACCGTCGCTACCATTCATGCCGACGAATCTCTGAGGAGCGAGTGACGTATGGACTCTTACTCCCTCCTTTTCCGCTGCTTCGATCTCCCAATGCCAGGCCGGCATGTCAGCCCTGGATTCAAGGCAAGCAGCATGTACCTCCTGTGCTCCGAGCCTGAGTGCAATGCGAGCCGCATCCATGGCCACAGCGCCCCCGCCGATGACCAGGACTTTTCCGCGGAAAGACAGCGCGGCACCCATCTTTGCCTTTTTCAGGATATCTAAGGCAGAAAGAATGTTCTTCAGGTTTGAGCCAGGGATATTCAATTTGGCACTCTTTTGCGCACCTGTAGCAAGAAGGATAGCGTTGTATCCTCGTTCCTTTAGGTCATTCAAAGTAAGATCCTTACCGATTCTGACATTGGTCTTGATGTCAACTCCGACGTCTTTTATATATTGAATATCGGCCTGCGCTATTTTTCTGGGCAGGATGAAATCTGGTATCCCGTTTGTTAGCCACCCGCCTGCTACCGGGGAAGCTTCGTAGACAGTAACCCCGTATCTCTTCCTGACGAGGTCATAAGCAGCGGTCAAGCCGGCAGGACCTGAACCGATGATAGCCACCTTTCCTTTCTTCGTCTGCCTGGCTTTTTGGGGCTTGAGCTGCTTCTCCCTTGCATGGTCAACGGCAGCTCTCTTCAACCACTTTATCGCAATGGGCTCATCGATTAGCGCACGGTTGCATTCAGCCTCGCACGGCTGATGGCAAACGTAGCCGCACACTGATGGAAACGGATTGGTTTCTCGTATCACGTCGAGAGCATCATCGAATTTACCTTGGGCTATGGCTATCACGTAGCTGGGCACATCGGTGTTCAGAGGACATGCCTTCTCACAGGGCGATATCTTGTCCACCATAGGCCAGCATTTTTCTCCGTGTATCTGTGAAAGCCGGCCCGGTGATTTCATATTTGCAACTGTCGTCATTCCTCACACCTCCTTAAGCCACGGAGATAAGGCTAAAACATGTCCTTGGGATTAGCCCAATCCGGAATGTGCTTGTAGTGCTCAGCAGGGTGGGCCTTGGCCAGTCCCTTGTATGTCGCTCTGGCCAGTGCTGGGTTGCCCTTCTTATCACGGTAAACACCAGCCAATTCTTCTTTCTCAAGGTTAAGTAAATACCCCGCAAGATCGGCGTCTCCCACATCAAGCAACTCTTTTATATCGGCTATGGTCATGTGCAAACCGGGGTTGACTCTGTAATTTTCTGCCAGAACTTCCAGTACATCACCAGGCCCCGTGGCCTTCTTACTCGGCGGGAAGCAACCCTGCGGTAGCGGCACCTGTAATTCATCGTCTATAGCCCGGTAAGGAACTTTCAAATCGGGCATTAATTCTCTAAGCCCCTGACGGTAGATAAGCAGCTTCAATACCTCGCTAGTGCCGGCAGCTATCTGTGACAGCTTCGCACCCCTGAATAGTCGCTCCACAGGGTAGAGCTTGGTTACTCCATTCCCACCCATTAATTGCACGGCATCTATAGCACTCATCAGACCCATATCGGTATTAAACATCTTGCAAATGGCTGCCTCGCCCGGCACATCCCTGCCCAGGTCACAGCAATAAGCCGCATAGTAAGTCAATATCCGGGATACCTTAAGCCGCCATATCAAATCCGCCAATTTGAACTGGTTGGTGGCTATATCCCCGGTCGGCCTGCCGAACTGAATACGCCTCTGCAAATGCTGCGCTGAGTACCTGATACATTCACGCATCAAACCCAGTGGCCCCGCAGCATTACATATTCTTTCCACATTAAGTCCGCTCATCATCACAACCCACCCTGCACCCTCTTCACCTATCCTGTTGGCTGCAGGCACCTTCACGTTATCATAGTTCATATATACATTATAAATACCATCCAGGCCAAGCAGGTCATTGACTCTCTCAATGGTAAAACCAGGTGTCCCTTTCTCGATGATGAAAGCGGTCAGATGGCGGTACCTTGCCCGGTCCTCCGGTTTATCACTGGTTCTTACATATGTCATGTACAGATCCGCCGCTGCTGCACACGTCTGGTATCTCTTCTTGCCGTTGACTATATAATAATCGCCTTCCCGCACAGCTGTCGTCTCTATTCCCGCGATATCTGACCCCGCATACGGTTCGGTCATTGTGATAGCCCCTAATAGCTCTCCCTTTGCCAGCTTCGGTAACCAACGCTTTTTTTGCTCCTCCGTACCGTCATGTAATATCTGGTGGACACCTCCGATCATCGTGGTACTTACTGGTGCAGCAACCTCTCCCGCACGCGACAACTCTTCCAGTATAATACATGCACCGGTCACTCCCCACTCCTCAGCTTTGCCACCGTACTTCGCCGGAACCTGCGCTCCGAACCAGCCCTTTTTCGCAACCTCTTTTAACGCCTGCCAGGGATACTCCTTTTTCAGGGCATTTTTTTCGCACATCGGCATCAGTACTTCGTCAGTGAATTTCTTGACGTCCTCTGCGAGTTTTTTCTGTGCCTCATTCCACCAGGGATAGTATTCCATTTTAGACTTCCTCCTTTGAATTTTTTAATTAAGAATTGTGTTAATTTAGGCTTGTAAACACACACTTTTTGCGCATAGCTGCCTGAGGATTTGCTCAGTCTGAAGTTTTATATATTCGTCTATTGTGTACTGTTTCTTGAAAATCCATTGCTTTACGGCCCACATTTCTCCCAGCGTTACTATATTATTGGCAATCAGCCTCACGTCGTTCACAACGAATTCACCTTCTTCGCAACCTTTGATAAATACTTTTTCAAAGGCCCCCACTATACTTGCTTCGGATTCAAGTACAAGCAAGCGGATGATAGGCCTGAAGGATTTAAGCTCCCTATATAAAAAAGTTGTAAATTCTTTCGTATTATCAATATGTCTGAAGTAGTGATCTATCGCCCTGGTTAAAGCATCTACAGGGTTTAACTTGTCAAGGTTATTGCTTACTTTTTCGACGAAGGCGTAATTTTGCGATAGGCCATACTTCAAAGCTAAAAAGATGATGTCTTCTTTCTTCCCTATATAGTGGTATAAGTTGCCGATGGTCATGTTGCAAGCCTTGGCAATCTCACGGATACCTGTTCTGTCAAACCCCTTCTTAACAAACAGGTGCGCTGCACATTTGGCAATCTGCTCCCGCCTTTCCGCAACCAGTTTTTCATCGGGGCTAAACGTTCTTATTTTTGGCATTCGTTTATATATGGAATATAATCATAAAACAAACGGCATATATCGAACGACTGATAGATACTAACATATAATTATGAAGTTTTTCAAGTCATAATTATTCTTAACTCCCTTTACTATTTGTATTTACGGCTATTTAAATTGAATCTAAATTTTTAGTGAGTTAATTGCCTGTTCTTGCTAAATAATATATATTTATTCTTGAGTTTTTATCGGCAATCATTCGATGAGACTATTTAATAAAGTTGCTTTAATAACCGGCGCTGGGCGTGGTATAGGCAAAGCTATTGCTTTCAAGTTTTCGGACGAGGGCGCTAAGGTGATAGTAAATGATATAGAGATTGCCCGTGCTATGAATGTTGCTGAAAATCTCAAGGAACTTGGCCGGCAGGCTCTGGCGATCAAAGCCGATGTCAGATCTAAGCCTGAGGTTGATCAGATGTTTGAACAGATAGAGCGGGAATTTGGACACGTTGATATTTTGGTAAATAATGCAGGCGTCCGTCGCGATGTAATATTTTCTGAGATGTCAGAAAAAGATTGGGACTTTGTACTATCTGTACAATTAAAGGGCAGCTTTAATTGCGCTCGGACAGCTCAGAAATTCATGATCAGTCAAGCGTATGGCAAAATCATAAATATATCTTCACCAACTCCTGCTTCCCTAACAAAGAAAGGACAGGTCAATTTCTCAACAGCTAATGCGGGACTTGTAGGCTTCACTAAATCATTGGCAGTGGAATTGGGGCCATACAATATTAATGTGAATTGCATAGCTCCCGATTTTATTGATACTGAAATGACCAGGCAGGTTATGCGTAATGAAGGCATGTATCTCGATGACTTGAAAAACCTTGTTTTAGCTGAGATCCCTTTACGTAAACTGGGCACCGCGGCTGATGTTGCAAATGTCGCCCTTTTTCTAGCCTCTGATGAATCAAGCTTCGTCTCAGGCCAAGTCATACATGTTAAAGGTGGACCGTAACGCTACCTGAAAGGCTTAATATAACAAATCATGCACTACTTACCAGATACGGAAGAACAGGATATAGCAGCTGAGCGCTATTGGCCTGACGGTTTTAAACAAGTAATTCGCGAAGAGGTTGAACGGGCTGTAAGGCTTAAACTGAATGAAAAAAGATTGGGGCATATTTATATAAAGCAATATCAGGACAAATATGCCGATGCTGGGCAATTCGCAAATAGAATAGCTGAAAAAGTAATTATTGGAGCGGAAAACGGAGCTGATGCCGGTTTTGAAGTGATATTTAAAGCATTTCTGACCGAGTCTCCGTTGCCTGAAATTGCGAGATATGCGGTCTATCTTTGGCCCTATATCTTCCGCCAGAAAATCATAGATAGGATTCAAAATGCGGTTGCGTTTGATTACCGAAATGATGAAACATTCAAGTACGCATTTAACGTGGGTTACCAAAAAGAATATCTTAAATTCGATGAGTTTATCGATCAGATAGCATGTAAGATTACAATTTCTGTTATCAATGGTACGGATGATATGCTTGCGCGGATTTATACGGCTTTCTTGAATTGGCGACCGTTGCCACCTGCCCGCCGCAACCCCAAACGATTAAAAATCTATTAGCCGCATATAAAAGCAGAAAGAGATAAGGCTGAAATAATGAAGAAAATAGCAGTATGTGGAAAGGGAGGCAGCGGTAAAAGCGTGATGGTTAGACTACTCGCTAATGGGCTAAAAAGAAGGGGTTGGAGGGTATTGGTAGTAGACTCCGATGAATCAAATACGGGGCTGTACAGAATGCTCGGGTTCAGCCGTTCGCCGGAGCCGCTCATAGATTTCATGGGCGGTAAAAAAAGGGTAGAAGATGAAATATCTACCCGTATTAGATCGGGAGTTCCGGAACATCTCGTAAATCTAATGCTGCGGAAAATAACAGTATCCGAAATCCCATCCAAATATATTCTGGAAAACGACGGTATCAAGCTTGTAACGGTAGGTAAAATACTCATGGCACTGGAAGGATGTGCCTGCCCAATGGGGATAGTGAGTCGTTCTTTTTTGAAAGAACTTATCCTGGAACCGGATGAAGCCGCGATCATAGATATGGAGGCTGGCGTGGAGCATTTCGGTCGCGGCGTCGAAACTTCCATGGATTGCGTTCTCGTCATTGTTGAGCCGTCACTCGATTCGCTTGAAGTCGCTGAGCGAATAGGTAGCCTTTCTAATCAAATAAAAATTGGTGATGTCTGGGCAATTTTAAACAAAGTAGTATCCAATGAAATTGCCGATGAATTGACAGAGGGGCTGAGAAGCAGGGGGTTAAGCGTGATAGGAACTGTATATTACAGCAAGGAAATCTTCGAATCCTGCCTTAAAGGACACCCACTATCTGGACATGCAGCGGAAGAAGACGTTGAAAAAATACTGGATTTCTTGTTTCCTTGAACTATTGACCGTAATCCGGCGCAATGAGACAGACCACGGAGTCTAGCTGACAACTCACCACCTCTCTGAATGCGCTCGATTCTAATTCAGCCGAGACTTTTAGCCTTAGCAATCTGAAGGCCAACGTGACATGGGACACTCTTGCACCTGCTAGGATCCCCTGCGCGTTAGTTTGTCCTTGATAACCGGTACCATGGATACCAGCAGGTGTTTTTCAACGAAGGGTGGCAGCCTTTTCAGACAGACGCTTCCTGCGAAACACCTATGAACTTGTACGTAAGGGTTTGCCACAATTGATTACCCAAATATGAACGCATTTGATCTTGGGGCACAAGACATCGGACTGTTACCCAATGGAGTTCAAGTAGGTAATGCGCAACTGTTGTAAAGCTGTGATCAGCTGCTTCTTCTCAAATAAAAGTTCGGGAACTGCCCACACTGGCCTACCATCACGAAACATCAACTAGCGGGGATAGGCGGTCAATCGTCTTTTCTACAACTTGCCCATCGCCAATTGAGATTTCAATGGCTCCCTGGGGACAGACATCAACACATCGTCCACAACCCCGACAGGCATCACTTCTGACAGGACGGTTGTCAACCAGACGGATGGCATCGACAAAGCACACGCCTTGAGTACAAGTCCCACAACCCACACACTGCTCGGTAACTGTTACGATAACACCAGGCATCTTCGTAGTCTTATCGCCAATTTGAGGGGCAAGGTGCGGCAGCATCCGCCACGAACAGCAGCAAGGACAGCAGTTGCAGACGGTAAGAAGCTTGTTGCCAGGGCCAATACCAAGCCAGACTGAATCCAGCTTGTTGCGACCTATCAGATGAACCAGACCAGCTTCACGGCAACGCCGCACGTGGTCGTGTGCCTCCTCTTTCGTCACACGCCGCCCCAGCTTCGGATTGATGCCCAATGCTGCTTCTCCAAGAAAAAGACAACCCAAAGCAACCGGGTAATCTTTACACTTAGAGGCATCGCGGCAGATGCAGGTGTTCATAACCCAATGATAATTGGCTTTCTCGATAAAATGCTCCACCACCTGAGAGGGTAATACCATCTGGTCTGGCACACTGACCGGCTTGTTTATCCGAATCACCCGGTCATTGGGCAGGTAGATTATATCGTCGCCCTCGAAGAGCCAGTGGTCAAGGGCTTTGCCAATTATCGGCACCTTAGTCAACTTAGCAAAAAGGAAGCGGCCCGGGAAACCCAACTTAATGAGTTCCACGAGCCACAAGGGCCTTCCCATGGCTACACCAATCCCACAGCAAGTAGCCTATCAAGCAGCCGAATTTAATACTGAAGGACTGAGCATCTATATTAAAGACACCCAGCCCTTCAGAAGTCTCAACTACCTACAACTTCAGCTCTTACCTATTCTGAACATCTTGGTCCCGCACACGGGGCATACACCCTGGGTTGCCGGCTTGCCATTCTTCATCCTTATGTTTCTGGCATCTTTCATTTCCCTCTTAGTGCGGCACTTCATGCAGTATGCTTGCATTTCTTACCTCCTTAGCAATACACAATAAACCATCACGAGTAAAATGTCAATAGTACCAAGGTCACCTACAAGCTAAAATTTTTGATTTTTATACTTATTGCCACCTGACTGCTCTCTATCTTCAATGGGGAAGAGGGGACTCGAACCCCTA
>Ga0315280_10009035_pt1 | contig 12917 bp, 17 predicted proteins | sample YL17G06_40_MG_FD_203697 | JGI IMG/M metagenome (GOLD analysis project Ga0315280, IMG submission 203697) | Sediment microbial communities from Yellowstone Lake, YNP, Wyoming, USA - YL17G06_40 | ecosystem: Environmental > Aquatic > Freshwater > Lake > Sediment | place: USA: Wyoming | collected...
AACTGAAGATAAGCTCATATATCTTGCTCAAGAAGCAATAAACCTTTGTCAAGAAATAAACGAAGAAATAGATTTGCCACCGTTTCTGCAACACCGATTCCGAACACCGCCAGACAAAACAGAACCGTCCATATAAAAGTTATTAAGCTTGCACTATGAGTATTTGGAAACGGTGATAAAATGTCTGAGAAGACGTTTGAGAAAGTGTACCTGATTATGGCGAGCAGGGTGGAAAGCAAGGACACGATTCTTCTTGACGGTGTTGTCGAGCAGGATCCCGTGACTGGGCCTGTTGAGACGGTTACCTTCCGGATGAGTCGGAGCACGTTTGAGAGCTTAGGTAAACCTCCAGCTACAGAGAAGATGGCTGTGAAGGTTGTGGTGATACCGGCTCCAGTGGTAGCCTCTCCACCAGCTGCTCCATAAAAAGTTAAATATTCGAGCCCTAGAACATAGGAGCCTTGGAGGTTCTAGCATTGCTCGAAGAAGGCAAAGAAGAGGATACCAAAGAAGAGGATACTGAGGAAGAAGATTGGGAAGATGAAGAGACGTAGGGTGAGCCCTGGGCTCTTTTTCTAATCAACTTTTTTATGTCCGCATTTTGATGTGACTTGGTATAGAAGGGTTCTAGCATCTAACTTGAAGAGAGGAATCTGTAAAACTGATGGTTCTGTTGTGACTGCATGGCATACTGTCTTGCCTTTCATATTGCAATAAACTCCGTACATTCCAAACCTGATGGGAAGTTCCTCAGTTCTGTGGCTCATCACAGCCTCGATAACCTTGTCAGCACAGGGAATCTTCTGAAGTTCCTTCCATAAGTAGCCGAAAATTCGTGAGCCTGAGACGTTGGGAAAACGGTCTTCAGAAATAGCCTTATCAAAAATGTCTGAACACAGTTCTGGATGCTCAAGGCGTGTGCGAATCTCGTCAGGCGTTATCCCTGCCTTCCGCCAATTGCGAAGGTCATAGGTTGCCATGTCCTTTACAATCTCGGCGAGAATACCGTCAATCTCCATAACATCATCCTCAAAAGTAAGCCCTTGGGAATTACGAATGACCTCAAAAAAAAGAGAGGTCGGAATTACGTGGGATTCTGGATTTCCTGTTGAGTGTCAGCTTCCATCGCTTTGAAATCTGTATTGAAGTATCGGCAGATGGCATATTTGATGTCTCTCGCTTGAGCTGCAAACCTATGATCTGCTATCGTCAGCTTGTAGCCTTCCTGTGTGACGGTCATGGTGTAGGGCTGTATCTTCTCAACTTGCCTGTCGTAGCTGCTCAACACTGGCGAGAGAATAAGCATGTGCTTCTCGGCTGACGCTATCTGAAATCTGTCGCCCTGTGAATAGTGTGGGTCAAGAGTAGAGTCGATCAGGAAGCGAAAGTCGAATACTTCATCTATGTTGTCGCTTGCGGCGTTGATTTCCCATTCAACTTGTCTTATGCTTTCGATTAGCTTCTGACAAATCTTCGATCTGTTCCTTTCACCATAGGCTTTAGCTTCTTCCTCTGTTTTGAAGTCTCGCTGATAGAATTGTGGCAACTCGTCTCGAAAACCCCAATGAATTTCGTCGTGTGCAGGCCACACATGCTTGAGAAGACCGCTTCGGCTTACTTGTTCAGCTAATTTCACGCCTACTATCCATTCGTATTTGTTGACAGGCTTGCTTCCAGTGGTTACTCTATCGTAGACAACGGCAAATCGCCCGGTGAATATCGTTGATAGGGCGTAGTCTGGTGCGCTATCTGCTGGAAGGTCTTTCAGCAAATTCTTCAGGTTGCAGAGAATTATTCGCCTAAGCAGTTTTGTCCTTGCTTCGTAGATTTGAGTCTCAATCTCACTCTTCGCTTTGTTAAGCGTTATCTCCTTTGCCCCTAGTTCCGAGTCAAGTTCGCGGTTCTCATTTTGTATGTTGCGAACGCGATCATCGTTTGCTTCTTTGATGGCTCTCTGGGTTTTCCTAGCTTGTTCAATGTCATGCTCAATCTCTTGCGTCTTTGTCCTAGCTTCAAGCACCATTTTTAGAAGGGTTTGTACCTCAGTTTCTGCATCTATGGACATTTCATTTATCCTCCTTAATACTAAGGCTCTCGGAATTACCACTCAGCCCAGCCGCCCTTTCTCCATCCGAATTAGAATGAGAAGCTTGGTATAAGTCATAATTTCGCTTGTCTATTTCTACAGAGATGGCATAGGTAAGTCCGAGTTGCATTCCATTCAAAGATAAGATGGCAAATGTCGCGTCCATACCTCTCGAAGTTTGATGGCGACCAGGATCAAGCAAAAACTCGTATGACCTATGACTCTCAGCAATTTTCGGTTTGGGCAGTTGCATTGTCAGGATTAAGTTCTTGTCTTTAACCTGCACCTTTGTTCTAAGACCTGTCCGTCTTCTTAAGAATGAAGTTTCTGAATTTACCACTACGAAGTTCTTGTATAACTGCTGGCTTTGACTCTCGAAACAGCGCCCGAAAAAGCCGAATTGTATGAAAACACTCGCCTTCACATTTCCGCTTTGAACCATTACAGGCTCCCCGGTGGACACCATAAGCATCATGCCTCCCTTTCTCGAAGGGAATGGACGGAGTAATGGCGATGTCACAACGATTTGACCATCAACGAAATCCACTGAAAATAGTTTGCTTCTTTCATAGACTCTATGTTCACATAGTGACGACCTTTCTGAGAAGACATTTTCATTGATTGTAGAAATGTATAGCCTTTCTGAAGAGGTTTTGAAATATTTTCGTGGACAATCGGCAACCGTGCAGATTTGCTGTTTATTCATCGGGTTAGAACATTTCGGAAATGTTTGACTTTCTTTCTCTTTTTTCTCAAAAGTTGCGGTTGGTGTATTAAACAAATCTTTCCAATCACTCATCCAAGTTGCCTCCTTCAGTTCCACGTTTTGCTATACGGTCATGTGGATTCGCTTGTAATCTTAGGTTGAGTTTTACTGAACAAGGCTTCAATTTTCCATCGTGTATTTCCTTAAGAGTCGCCAGCGTTCTGCAGTATATACATTCTCTGTTGACACCATCGAGTTTCTTCCACTTATGCCAAGCATAAATGTTACCGAATTTCATTCGCCAATAGCCTATAGTTATCCTGGTCACTGAAATTCCATAAACGTCCCTAAGCACCTCGGCGATTTTACCGTTGTTCATTTCTTGTTGCAATCTTAAAGCAAGTTTGATCAATGCTTCACTGTACTTACTCGCTTTATATGGCCTGAGACTAAACCGATATTTGCACTGTAGGCATTGATAGGTTTGAACAAACTGAGTAACATCGCTTCCTTTTGGATGCAACTCTCTTTGTCCTTTTTTAATGAGTAGTTTTGAATCACATTTTGGACATTTTATTTCTTCTGAATCTTCTTCTCCAACGTCAAACATCCGAAGTTTCTTTCCGCTACTGATCTTACTCTGGTCTTCCATCAATTCACCCCTGTCTTCTCTGCTCAACTCCTCCTTCAAAAAAGGGGGGTCGGAATTACTAGTTCATCAATACTTTCTTTGGTTTTGATGTCTGCATCTTTAAATCCTAGATCCTCTACGATATTTGGGGTCTGTGAACATTTCTGCACAGCGAGAACAAGCTTTGTTTCCAGCTTGAAGAAACTGGTGAGCAGTAAAAGTTGATGGAAAAATAATAGGGGTTTCTGCATTTTCATTGCCGCAGAACACACAGACTATTTTTGATTCTGTTGTTAGCATGGCTTCACCTTGTTTTTGACTTGTCCGATACTTAACTTCTGTGGTCATTTACGTTACCTCACGCTTATGTTGGGCTGCGATAAATTCGAGCAAGTGCAGCGATGATTCCGCGTCCGCAGCCAACATCAACCAAAGACTTCGTATCGGCGGGAATGCTCGCCAGAATATGGGGCAATCCTTTGTGCGTCCACGTTATATCTGGCTCAGGTGCGAATATCTCGGGTTCACCAGAATCTAACTTGTACTTCTTCAGATTGAATGCCATAGCGACTTGCAAGTTTGCTTTTTGCCGTGATAATGCGAATATTCGCATATCCTTCATTAAGTTTCTGTTGAGCAAAAACTAAGGCTTCTTGCCAACTTGGAAATTTCTGTTTTCTCACTTGCACTTCTTTCACCCGACCCCACAAAAAGAGGGTTTCGCCTGAGTTTCACAGGCTCATCGGGGGTTTATTCCAATGCAATCGTATCAAACGATTTAATGTGTGACTTTGCCATTTTCGTTCAGCAGACCACACAGCAGACGAAGTTTTCAAACCCCCTTCTCTTTTCGGAGCACGTTGTTTACCTTCTCCGTCGCGTCTGGATCGACAATAGTATATGCTATGTGTCCTTGCGCACATGCGCCGTCTGCGGCGATCTCAGCGCCGCACCAAGGGCATTCCACATCACCCATGCTGGTGACGTCAAACTCTAGGTTGTACCTGTCTTTTCTAGCGTCTTCGACGAGTAGTTTCGTTTTTTTATTTTGCCCGTACCCTGAGGCTGAGAAAAAAGTGGGTTGGATGGCGTTTGCCATCCGTTCCGCGATTGTTGCAACTTTGTTATACTCAATTTCGGCTTCTGCCATTTTTTCAGTTGCGTACGCGAGAAACTTTGGCAAGCGACCGCTACGAACAAATTGCTTTAATTCAGTTCTACTCGGGGTACCACCACGCTGTGTACCTTCTGGCGTTGTAAGCCAAGTGGTAACGCCTGTTGCATCGATCTCACAATTTCGCCAACCTTTAAGCCATAGTTTTCCATACGAAAAAACCAGTCGGTATCGCTCAAAATTCAACTCATCTTCAACACTTTCTATGCAAATTTCTGTGTCAGCGATGTTTTCGCTTACCCTCACTTTCGGGATAAACGCATGAGATCCGCCCGCATGTTTACCTTTATTTTCGCCTTCACCCAACGCTGTGCCAGTGAACTCACTGCAATTGCAAATTTGGCAATGGCTAGAATCGCCAAATACATCAAAAACACGCTGTAGACTTGTGCGTAGTTTGTCACTGTACTTGCTCAATTTTTTCTCTCTCTCTGCTAGATATTTTATCAAGCCAACAAAATCCGCTTCCGCGGGGGCTTGAGGGGTTTGTGCTTCCGCACTTTTTGTCTTCCGACTTTTTGTGTTCATTTCTTTCACCCGTTTTATTGGTATTTAATACTATAGCGTTTGGTACTTATAAACTTTGTGGTTTGGTACTTAAAAAACTACGACCATCACCCGATGGGGCTCTATGCTCTTCTCCTTGCAGGTGCACGTGTAGAGGCAGTAGCGCCGCTTATTCCGCTGCGGGTTTTTCCATGGCAGAAGCTTCACAGACCTGGATATCCATGTTGACCGTTGCCTCATCAGGAAGTATGGCATGTAATTTCCGGGATGTGTCAAAGGCTGATTTGCGACCTTTGACCACTGCAAACAGTTTTATGATGAACTTGTCGTCAGACATTTCTCACTTCTCCTTTAACATTTCCATGAGAATATGACTGTAAACCGCGTCTTGCTCGGCTTGCGTGGCATTGTGGATCTCGAGTAGCTTCTGGATCTTGGCCTTCAAGTTCGGATAAAAGTGTCCGCCAGTATCCTTTCTTACAAACTCAAGAGCTGCTAAACCGTCGATCTTGTCATTTATGCGGGAACGGGTGCCTCCGCTTGTTGTGCTTAGGTAGAGGCATTTTCCGAGAATCTCAGTTATGTTTGTGCCTTTGCTGATAGCTTCCATGAATTTGAGTATTTTCTTTTGGTCAGGGTCCAGAGTGGAGATTTCCGTAAAGATCTGCTGTTTTGCCACTTCAAGAAAGTCTTTCTGCAGCTTCTCTAATGGAGCAACCTCATAGCTTACCATTCCAGTCATGCGAGGAATACGGCTTGCAAGTTTGGTGATCAGTTCCTCTTCGTTGGGAATGCTGTTGCGTACTTCCGTGATGGCAGCATTAAACTGCTGTGTGAATTGCTCACTAAAATTATCCATGCGCTGACTCAAAGCATCAAGTCTCCGCTCCATAGCTGTAAATCTTTCTGCAAGATCGGCAGGCAGGGGTACGTCGCCTGTTTCGGTTTTAGAATTGAGCCCTGAATCCAATGTCAATGTGGGCTGCGGCCTGTTTGTTTGGAGCCACTCTTTGACTTTTTCAGGTGATAATTTGCCTTTGGCTACATCGATAGCCATCTCTTGTGGCACTCCATGGGGCCACACGTAAACTTGTGTTATTGTGTTTTCTATGCCGTTGACGACTATGAAGTGACCGAGCGTCAGCTTCTGGATGGTTTCTGCTTTTATGTCAAGTCTCTCTGCGCCTGGAATCTGCGCTAAAAGACGCTTCACCTCGTCAAACTGCATCATTTTACCGATCAGCCATAGGCTCACTTGTCGTAGGGTTTCCTTGTCGACTCCTCCGAGATCTTGGGCGTCGACCAGGAGAAAATTGCCGTTTGTGGCGCCTTCGCGTATGAACTGTTCAAAGAATAGCTTGACTGGCGTGTTTCGTCCTTGAGGAAGCATCTTCCAGGCTTCTGGTAGGCCCAAGGTCACGTTGTTCATGTCGGTTAAGATTTTCTCCATGCAGGATCGGATCAGTAGCATTTGGATTTCTGTTTGAGTGTACCACTCTGTTAAGTTCATAACGTTCATGCCGGGTTGAAGAGTCAGCTGAGAAGTGAATTTGTGGCCGACTTTTAGTAGGGTGGGTAGTACCTTGTCAATGTACGCTGCCAAAAGGGTATACATGTCTCTGTCTATTCCTTTCAAATGTCGCTCGTCAGTCAATAAACTACCTAGAATCTTGCGAAATACTTGGACTGCCTCTCCAGGAGCCAGAAACGACTTGCCTTGCCGGGCAATTTCAAGCTGAGTCTGTTTGGATATTCGCACTATCCAAGGTGTCTCAAACTTTAGTCGTTCTTTCATGGTGGCCTCAAGCAAGCCCCGCATGTATTCCCAATCGAAGCGTTCCTTGTAGTAGGGACTTATTGAAAATGCGTTAGCATAGGTCTTCTCGCCGCGTTTCGTGAGAAAGATGAGGCTTTTCCGATCCTTAGAAACTATCTCAGACCGGCGATGAATTGCTTCGCTTGCCGTTGTTTTCCCGCTCAGATCTGACATTCCAGTTATGCCGGTGTGATGTAATGGAAGATAATATGGTTCACCAGCTGGAAAAGTGAACCCTAGCAAGACTTTATCCACATATTCACCCAAAACTAGAGAGTTTTCTCATCATTTAAGACCTTATGGAAGAAAGTTCTAGAAGATTGCTCTATTTCCCTTCCGCAAGTTTACAGTTACTACAGGACATATGAGCCTTAGAGTTTTCTATCGGGTCAAAAGAATCGGCGCATTTCTCTCCCGACAGCTTACAAAACTTGATCCACATTCGAAATTGGCGTCTTGAAACCATCACTTTCCCTCATTATAGGTTCCGTGGGGAGGAGTTGAACCTCCGTTCTCGAGGTCTCTCAAACTAGGACCCACGCACCAGAGCCTTATGTGCTTAGGACTCCGTCAACATGCCCTAAGGCTCCCATCACCTAGCTAGTTGCCGTCCGGATTTGAACCGGCTCGCACCTACATGTGCTGGCTCGGACCGTCTTTGTACGGCATGATGGTTTAGTTTTAGACCCTAGTTTTATGAGCCTCGCGGGTTAGGCCTAGCTACCCTACCACGGACCGGTCTACTAGTGCTCGCAATTCCTTTTTAACGGTGACTTTTATCATGTGATCCTCCAGAAACTTGGTGACGAAGGGCAGGAAAGACGTGTATTCCCTTATTGCCTGCTTCTCTTGTTGAGATTCACGTCTAAAGTACCAGTTCAAGCTGCCTATGAACACTTCCTTAGTGAAAGGCCAGATTTCCTGAACGACCTGCAGAGGCTTGGTTACGCTTGGAATCCACGGCTCGATGCTGGCGATGGTGTAGATACCATGCCTAAAAGCCTCCTTCAAACAGGATATCCTCAAAGATGCAAGTCGGGACATAAACTAAGGGTCATGTTTCTTCCACCAATCCCAAACTCTCTTTTGCTCTTCTTCCACAAACTTCTTATCATCTAATGACAGAGGTTTCTTGGACGATTCTTTTGTACGTTTTAGTTGTTCAGGAATACCGTCCACGCCGAAGAATCCGCCTCCTGGATATCCATTGCTTTTACGAACCACAACTGATGCTATGAGTGGCCTCCCATTACTGCCGAGCTAAGTGGAACTCATGCATTAACTCTCCGTAAGGTATCTTCGAGCCTTTCTTGGCGACTTCAATTAAGCGTTTACGAATATCATCACGATAATTCATACAGTCAAACTTGTGTCGCCCGCTTAATAAGGATTTTTTACCTAATTAGCACGCGCAATTTCCATTCAAGGCAAGTGGCGAAGCAACTGTATTCATTGATGGATATTTAAAATTTAGCCACATGACGAAGTTACCACCTCAACAAAAATGACAGGTTGTTACCAGCTCCTGGTTTGTTTATCCCGTGACATAGCCACTTAACTAGAGATGGTTTTGTGACTATTTGTCTAAGGAACGCTCATAATCGCATTTACCTTTTAACGGTTTTTCTAATGAAAGGTCATAAATTATGCCATCAATCAAACTATTGATCTTGTCAAGTATTCTCTCATCTTCTCTTTTACCCTCTTCAATCTTCTCAAAATCCTTCTCATGGATAGATCTAATCCTTTCAATCTCATCTTTTAACTTTGGAATGGTCTGATTATCGCTTCTTGCTGTTCTTCTACTAGAACCTGCGTACAATTCTTTGAGGTCGAATACTTTTAGAGGCTCATCAGGATTATGAAGGGCGTAGAGAACATTCTCTTCATTATAGAAATCATCACTCATTCCGCTAGCGTGTTTTTTTAGATTTGGAAAGGTTCTTAATGAAAGCTCAGCCTCATTCTTAATCGTTTTTAATACTGACGATACTAGGTCGTTATGGTTCTTCTCGTAAGTCTCCAATTCCTTAAATAGCACTTGTATTTCGGGGTATCCTTTTTCATCACGTATATGTTGCATAGTCCATTTGTGCCATCTAGATTCACCCTTGAAAATTAACGAAGAGTTGAGATAGTAATCTTTCGATGCTGGCGATAACCCTTCGACATAACTAATACCTCTGATAGGCTCTCCTGAAGCACTCAGCCATTTTTCTAACACATGTTCCCTAAGTTTACAATAATGATCTAGAATTTTAGTTCTCTTCTCACGCTTTCCCTCTTGATGGTGGTTGATAAAAAACCCGATACCTCTACCGAGATTAAAATGATAATTAGAACGTTTGCTAAAGCATTGCTTTCGAAAAAGTCTGCGACTGAATGCCAACCTATCTGCTGAAAACACATGGCTAAATAGTCTCTGAAAGGATAGAGAGCTAACACAACTGCTATAGGAAGAGAGAACCAAGCGAGTTTTAGATACTTCTGATCGGTAAAATGATGCAGTTTGACGAGGTGAAGCGTCTTTTAGCGCAGATTCCAGGAGAATCTCCTTTTTTCCTTCCGATTTCAACCGGGTTGTGCATTGTTCTGGTGTCTCAGTCCCCAATGGGAGATACCCGGTTGAGCCGTTAGGATTTGTAAAGAGAGCGATCTGTTGCTTTCTCATAGGTTATCTTGTTGATTCTGCTCCTTTTAAAATCATATAGAAGATAACTCTATCACCGAAAAAAGGGGGGTTGTAGCCCTCAAGCTTCATACCTTCTCCACGCACACTTCGGTTGTAACAACCGAAGCTGGCTCCGTGGGACTCCCTGACGCCCTTGGCTTATGAGGCCATTGCGTCTTCGGGTGCCGAGCGCCTCAAGACCTCCGACAAAAGGTCTCTAGAACGGTTGGAACTTCGTTCTAATGCCCTCGTAAAGGGCATACTACCTCTGAAATGGTAGTTCACCGCTGATAACGGTGTTTTGGCCTAGTCTGCTAGAGGACACCAACCCCAGTGATAAAAAAAGGGAAAAAGGATATTTTAGCTTAACTTTGCTTACTCTGTTGTTGTTGTTGTGGTTTCTTCAACGCTATCGGGTACGATGAACTTCGTGACAGCAAATGTGCCGAACCAACCGTGGTGTTGTGGACGGTAATCCAGTAGTCCCATTCGAGTTCCACCGTCTTCCAGAATTTCTCCTATTGTTTTCGAGATTCCGGTTGGAAGGCGCTTGGCATCGTAGACAATCTGGAAATGTGCTTTCCACTTGGGCAATTTGGCTCTGCCCTTTAGAACACGTTGATGTTGGATCACGACAGCGCGTTCGTCAACTTCGTACTGGTCTGTGCCCAGCAGAATTTTCTCAGGTTCAATTCGCATCGTACCGGCCAGCATGCTTGAAACGCTCATTCTTCGGACTTTGTATTGCTTTGCAGTGCCGATCATCATGCTGTATACAGCTTCGCCGGGGATGTAGAGCTGCTTCTTACCGTCGATCTCTGTCATGTAGGCACTGTTCTCCGCGTCTTTCTTTGTGCTATATTCTTCCATCCTCATTCTGCTTTTGGACCTCAGACTTTCTGGATTCAAACGATTCATCAACAGAGCCGTTAAACCTTCGATTTCCACGTCTATCTTTTTGTAGATTTGAGCTGCTTTCGTTACTTCAATTGGTTTTGTTTCTTTCTTTCCTGGCAATGTTTCACCTCCCTTACGCTACCTTAGCTAGATCACCCCATTCGTCATATTGACCTGACCAAACCAAACTATACAGCACAAGACCTCACCCTTCCTCACAATACCAAAGACTTCATTGCCTTGAGACACCGAAGCTTGCCCAGCAGCACATAACCGTACCAAACCAGACTGAACAGTGCCATACATAGCAATGCCAGACCTCGAAACACTTTACCTCACCACGCTGAACCTCACTTTGCTCCACACCAGACATCACAAAACCTAACAACGCTAAGCCTCACCAAGAAACACCTTGCCAGACCCCGCATTGCCCTCCCCTTCCACAGCTAGCCAGTCACTACGCTACCTAACTTCGCCGCACCCTGAAAAGCATTACCTTGCTTACAGAGCTTCGCATCACTCGACCGTACCAGACTTCACTATACTGCACCCGACCACTCCGGACTTTGCCTCGCCAAGCCATGAAACACCTTGCCTCGCCAGAGCAAACAGGACAGGACCACGCTGCACCTTGCTCCGCCATGCCTGGAAAGACCCCATTCCTTACCTCACAAAGCCTAACCTGACCCTGCTCAACCTTGCATCGCAGAACAGTGCCTAGCCTAGCAACACCAGGCCAGGAAACGCCATGCCCGACCTTGCACTACCTTACTTGACAGGGCCACGCACCGCCAAGCCTCACTATTCCGCGCCTTAACCATGATTTTCCGCTTTCTCCAAGTTCTGCAAAGCTGCACGGCATTGTGGTATCAAAGTTTTGAAATAGTCGTCTTTCGGGATGCAGCCTTTTCTTGCCACATCTCGCATGTGTATTAGTTCCTTCTTGAATTGCAGCATTTCTGAGGCGCTTGGCTCTCCAGTGCAGCTCTTATTCTGTATGTCACAATGAATCTTTTGACCTCCCGGACCCGTCATAGTTGTTATTGGCTTTTCAGTTTCCCTGTGAATTTCGGATGCTGGAATGGACGTGATTGTTTGGATATCCTGGATGCTGAAGTTGTATTTTTTAAGGCGGCGAACACTCTCCTGCAGCTCTACTTCAGTGAAGCTTTTTCCATGGCTGGCGTTGAGTCTCACGGCTTCAGCAAATAGTTCCGCCTCGTTGTCAAATGGCAGTTCAGAGCAGTTGATGTACTCGACCTTCTTGAGTTGATAGGCGTTGAATCGGTGAACACCGTCTACAATGATTCTCTTTCCGTGGAAGAGGCCGATCTTGACTGTTGGGAAAGTACAGCCTGCATCCATGGATCTGGCATAGCTTGCCACACGTTCATGGTCGACTTCCTTGCGGGGATAGTAAGCCCAGTCAAAAATCAGGTCGCTGGCCTTCTCTAGGCGAACTGGCGCCTTATCCCAATTCTTTGGGTTCAAAGCAACTACAGTCTTTGTTTTTGTTTGCATACTTGTTTTCACCCCAAATAGAAAAAAGGGATTATTGTTTCTTCTCGTATTCTCTTATCACAACACTGATCTGATCTAGAGCGTTGGTCAGAACTTTATTGGCTTTATCTATCCAGTCGACGTTACCGCTGTTCATGAGTTCTGCATACTTCTCGTCAAACTCACGCTTCCAACTGCCTTTCTTCCAGATTTCCGAACCACACGTTTCACAACGTTGCTCGTCGTTAGCTGCAAGTCTTTTTGTCAATTCATCTTCTACTTGTGTCAACCGAACGTGGACATTCGGTGTTCCAACTTTGCCTAAACGTTTCTGTCGTTCAATATACTCGATCTCTCGTCTGAGCTCTGCAATGGTCATTTCCTCTACGGGTTTCGGCACTCTTTTCACCCCATGGTTATTAAAGAAAAAAAGGGTTAGTAGTTTTTGAGGGTTCTTGCGTCGAACGTTATGTAGTCGCCTACCGTGGGCCTCCCTAGCATTTGAAAATAGGACCGTTTCATCAGTAACGCTAAATATGCAGCAGGCGGCTTCGTCACCATAGGACACAATCCCGCTTTCTTGAAGTGCTCTGTAATTTGTCGGCCTAGTTCTTCCATTACCATCTCATCGTTTCTTATTGGTCCGAGGTGCACTATACGTGATGTGGGCGGCTTCTTATCTTCAATAGTTATATCTTCAAGTATTGCACAAACTGTCACGTGGTCTGGCTTTTCCTCTTTGACGTCAACTACTCTCAATTTAAGATGTAGCATATTCACCCCGCCACTCAAAGAAAAAAGGAGTAAGTTAGCCTTTCCATGGTTTTCCTTTCACTTTCCTGCGACCAGTCATCAGCACGTTCAGTCTTTGAGATTCCTTTGCCTTTTTTATGCCATATTGAGCAATCATGTTTTCAAGCATCTTCTGG
>Ga0315280_10009036_pt1 | contig 12916 bp, 10 predicted proteins | sample YL17G06_40_MG_FD_203697 | JGI IMG/M metagenome (GOLD analysis project Ga0315280, IMG submission 203697) | Sediment microbial communities from Yellowstone Lake, YNP, Wyoming, USA - YL17G06_40 | ecosystem: Environmental > Aquatic > Freshwater > Lake > Sediment | place: USA: Wyoming | collected...
TGGTTAGTGAAGCGTAAATCGAGTTAAGAATTTTGAGTGCAGAATTGAGAAAGCAGAATTCCGAATACAGAATGTAGAATTCCGACTACTGCATTCTGACTGCTGAATTCTGAACAAGGAGAGAAACAATGAAAGAAATTTGCGCAACAAAATCAATTTGCCTTTTTAGTTTTGCCATTTTGCTGGCCGGCTGTGACAGTCTGCGATTTGCGCCCGGCGAGCAGCAAAAGCAGAACGCCTGGCTGCACAACCGCACGGCTCAAATTGCTGCCCAGACTGCTCGAGCCGAGGATGCCTCAGAAAAGCTGCAGGCCTTAAATCAGCTATCCGAAAAGCAGAGCAGGGCGTTTACTGCATATTACGGCCTGCCGCAACAATTCCCGCAGGCTGAGACTGCGGAGGATGTGCTCAGCCAGTCGAGTCTGAACATTGCTCGATTGGCCATCAGTGAATCAACAGACCGACCAGACCCCTGGCAGGTTGCGGATTCGGTGCTGGAGTTGGGGATTGGCATCTGCGCGCTCTTAGGCGGGGTCTATGGCACAAGGGCCGTTGGGTTCTTAAAAGATGCGAGAACGAAATCGAAGGCCCTGCAGGAGATTATCGCCGGCAATGAACTTTTCAAAAAGAAAAACCAGACACAGGTTTCCGCATTCAAGGAATCCCATCAGAGCCAATCACCAGAGACACGGCAAATCGTGGCACAATTAAAAACGTGAATCGATGCTCGATAATTTGTGCAATGATAACCGGTGATTTTATAGGGATTTGCCTATCGAGACTTGATTTTGGGGGGAAAAGGCAGGTCTGATTAAGGGATCTGGAAATTAATAGGCCGCTTAAAGAAAGCGAAAAATGTGGCTTGACTTGGTTGGGGTCTATATGATAGAATAAATAAAAATATTTTCTATTGAGTAAGTTACCCAAGAAAATAGCTTAAACGATAATTTCTTAATTTCCGATACACACTATATGGATATTAACCCTTATTAGGTTTCGAGTTGCAATATGGCCGAGCCTTTCAAATTCTCTCCAAGTAAAATTGATGACCACACAGAAAAAGTTGGAGTCGACATCCGACCTGTGATTGAGTGCAAATTAGAACAAACAAAGCTTTTTGATTTCGGCAGAAAACTGGTTGACAAGTATCCTAATCTGTTTGAGAGCTTAGTGCAATCACCGACTGACTTTCATATCAAGAAAAAATTCATCTTTCCTGGTAAAGGCGAAGCTGAACTGACCACTTTGGGTATCACACAAAGAGGTTTGGTTTTTATATTCCCGCGTAAAGTCGGTGTTTTTGAGGAAGAAACTGAATTGAACAGTGTAAGAGACATAGTTCTGGACTGTCTCAAAATATTCCGTAGTGTTTTCCCTGAGAAAAAAGTTTTCCGCGTCGGTCTAATCAACGAGTATTACTTTAACACCGGTCTACTGGAGAGCACAAGGTTAGTTTCTGAGCGATTTACAAAGCTCGTTGTTCCCCCAGATGGTGAAATTACAATAGTGATAAATCGCCCTAACGATGATTATAACAAACGGATACAGTTGGAAGCCGTAAGACGAATAGAAGCCATTCCAGAAATGCCAAGTAGGGCGCAAACAAAGAATTACGGCGTAAAAGTCATCATAGATTTTAACAACCGCGATATGAGCCAAGATATGAATGAGGGTAACATTTTGGCTGTGCTTCATGAAGCACAGCAATATAACGATAAAGATTTATATGAGTTTTTGAATGGTTCAGGAGGAGAAATTGATGAATAGCATTAGCGATGCTTTTGGACTTATGGAACTGCTTAATTCATCGGCATTAGTGTGCTTAAATAGTTGTTATAAGAATCTTGGTGACATTGCGCATGTGGGCAATGTCAGCATTACGGTCAATTCAGCAGCTACTCAATCTGTTCTGGCGTTTGAGCCACCGGAACCAGACCTTGTACCATACGAGTGCTGCCGTTCAAGCGGCGTGCTGAATTTTTGGGATGATGAAAGTGAAGATATCTATACTGCGGAAATGCCCTGTGCTAGCGAGAAAATACAAATGTCTATTTCTGCACAGTGTAAAAATTTCTGCGAATCTCGTGGGTTAAGTTCTGTTCTGGCAGAATACCTTACCAAAGCAAAGGAGGTATTCTCGAATATAGTGAACCTGTCAGCAGACATAGACTATTTCATGGACGATGAGTCAGCAGACGAGGGGCATATAGTCCTGCGAGTTGAGGTAGTATCAGACCAGAAGACGGCACTTACTGAGTATGACAGGTGGGTGGATTGGGTGATTAGTAGCATTCCTGTAGAGCAGAGGGGTTTCTTTACATTGGCTGTGAGGCGAGTATAGGGCGGTGGAGCCTACGCAATTCTTTACAACTGCGGAACTGCTGAAAGACAAACCCGGCGAATCGCACCTGCGAACGTCTGTTGGACGGTCGTACTATGCAGCATTTTTGTACTTCCGAGAATATCTTAAATCACTTGGATTAGAAAAGAAAAAGAATCTGACTCAAGACGTCCACAGATTTGTGATTCAATGCTTACAGTACTCTAATGTCCCCGAGGGCAGCAAAGCTTCAAAATATCTTCACGATCTGCGCCAGCTACGTACGGATGCAGATTATCGCTTAGATAAAAAGTTTTCGCAAAACGATGCGGATGATGCCTTTGCTAAAGCTAAAGCGACGATAGATAATTACACAAGAAGTATCACACCACAACGAGAAGCAGAACTGATCCGACAAGCAACAGTTCATGCCAAGCAAAAAGATTGGATATAGAAGATTACTTCCAGTTTAACTTCAGTCTCCAAGTTCACCCACCGCAGCCAATCAGCCGCCACTCGGCAAATCGTGGCACAATTCAAGCCCGCCTTCGGCGGGTAAAGTAAAGCTTCCATAGTTTTGAGTTTTTGGGTTCAAGTCTTTAGTTTACTTTTCTTGACCGGCGCGGCTGGTTGTGGTAGGCTTATTTCGTGAAATGTAAAGCGTATCTCGACCGGCGAGATACGAAATACCAGGTACAAAAACAAGGATGGACAATAATGGCCAAATACATAAGCTACGCGCAATCGGGCGTGAGCATTGACGCCAACGACGAAATGATTGAGCGAATCTACGAAAGTTGTGCCAGCACATTCAGCCCGCGGGTGATGGAGAATAGGGGCGGCTTTGCGGGCCTGTTTCGGCTGGATTACGACCAGCATCTTTTCAAGCGAAACTACAAGAATCCTGTGCTTGTGGCCTGCACCGATGGCGTGGGCAGCAAGGTGCAGTTGGCTGCAATGATAAAAAAATATGACACTGTCGGCATTGACCTGGTGGCGATGAACGTCAACGATATGCTCGTGCAGGGTGCTGAGCCGCTGTTCTTTTTAGACTACCTGGGCGTTCATAAACTCGAACCGGCAATAATAGCCGAGATGGTTAAGGGCATCGCTACCGGCTGCCGGATAGCTGACTGTGCGCTAATCGGTGGAGAAACGGCAGAGATGCCGGACACCTACGCAGAGGGTGACTTCGATATGGCCGGGTTCGCCGTCGGGGTGGTCGAACGCAAAAAAGTCATTACCGGCAAAAACGTGCGGCCCGGTGACATTGTTCTGGGACTGGCCTCAAGCGGTCTGCACAGCAACGGCTATACGCTGGTGCGGAATATCTGCTTCAAAAGAGCCGGCCTTAAAATGACCGATGTGCTGGATGAGTTTGGCGGCGCCGTACTGGGCGATGTGCTGCTGGAGCCGACGCGCATCTATGTCCGCTCGGTGGTGAAACTGTTGTCGCAATATAAGGTCAAGCAGGTTGTCCACGCAATGGCACATATAACTGGCGGCGGCCTGGTTGGAAATATCCCCAGAGTTGTGCCAAATGACTGCGACGTGGTCCTGAAGAAATCAAGCTGGCCTGTCCCGAAGATATTTACATTCCTTCAGAAAAAAGGCCCTATCAAAGAAGCGGAGATGTTCAGTGTCTTCAATATGGGGATAGGGTTCGTATTGATTGTCGCCGAGGATTTCGCCGACTCGATAACAAAAAAGCTGACGAAATCCGGCGAAAAGGTTTACAGGATAGGCAGAATAACAACCGGAACAAACAGAGTAGTTCTCAAAAACTGAAAACCAGCTTCATAGATGATGAAAAGCGGCAGCATGTGCTCAGCACAGTACTCAGTCTATGAAGAAGGAGATACTTGATGACAAGTCAGTTGCACCAAACGAAAGTCAACTCAAGGACGTATTGGGAAAAACATTTCAACTATGGAATAGGAATACATTTCAGACAACTACAGGCCTACTGACGAACAGTGGTGCTTCTCCGGCAAAAATTATGGCTGGTCATTGAGGCTAAAACATAAAAAGCGGACAGTGCTCTATCTAATCCCCTGCAAAGGGTATTTTATGGTTGCATTCACACTGGGAGAAAAGACCGTCACGGCAGCACAGAAAAGTACCTTGCCCAAGTTCATATTAGATATCATCAAAAGTGCCAGAAAATACGTTGAAGGCCGAGGGATTAGAATTGAGGTAAAGCAACCTCACGACATTGAGAACATCAAAAAACTGACTGAAATAAAGATGGCCAACTAACAATACTGCCATTAGCTTTCCTCGATTTACCACAATAGCGGGGCCAGGATTCGAAGCTGCCACCTCCGGGTTATGAGCCCGCAAGGCAGATTTCTTATAATCCTTTATCTGCATTGTTGTTATGAAGATATGAGATTTTCCCAAAGTGTCAAAATGAGGAAAAATGCGGCAACCTATGACATACCGACAAGCGTAGAACCAGCATACAAACGGTGGACAAGCAGCGCAAGAATGAACACGTCCACGCTTACAGACACATATGAGTTTCTGGGTCTGACAAAAACAGAGTTATCCCTCGCTTAAGTCAGTTTCCTATATCGACAGTAACAGGTGTCGCACCTGGCGCCAAAACGCCTCGGCGTTGTAGAAGGGAACCCTCAAGTCTGTATAGAGCAACCAAAGCCTCCAGATAATTAGCAACAGCTTGCGTTTCAGCAATCTGGCTGGCAACAAAATCCCGTTGGGCCTGACCAACAAGCAGGGAAGTAGATTTGCCGACCCGGAATTTTTCGGTCTCGGCGCGGAGCTTCTCCTCCTGGAAATTGCGGGTGGCAGTGGTCGCGGTAATCTGTTCGCTGGCGCGAGTCACCTCGATATAAGCGCCGCGCACATCAACTTGCACAAGCTGGGCAAGATTCTCCAGGACCTTACGCAACTGCTGCCTGCTCACAACGGCACGGCTGTACAGTGCCTGAGCGCTGCGATTTATGGGGGCCTCTTCGAACACAAGGCCCCAGGCGACATCGTAACTGTCATCCCGGATTTTATCAAAGGCCCTGCTGAAAGTATCGGCGTAACCTGTCTTGCCAAGGGTAATAAACATATCCATTTTGGGAAGCAGCCCGTTCTTGGTTCGTACTACCTCAAGGTCACCGCGTTGTATCTGCAGTCTGGCCTGATTCAAGTCCGGACGCATTCTTATCGCCACCTGGACGTGCTGGTCAACACTGTCAAGTTTGACATCGGGCAGCGACGTGTCGTATTCAAGAATTACGTCTGTGTCCCAATCGATACTCCGCGACGGGTTCAGCAGCCGCAACAGTTCCAGGCGTTCCTTTGCGAGGGTACTCCTGGCATTTATGAGGTTTTCTCGTCTGAGTGCAACCTCGGCCTGTGCAGCCGCCATCTCGGTTTCGGCAAGGTCTCCTATCTTGATTCGCTCCCCAGTCTCTGTCATCTGCTTTTCAGCAAGGCTAAGCGAGTTGGTATAAATTTCAATCTGTCTTTGGGCAAGGGCATAGTCCCAGAACTTTGATTCGACCTCTTCGAGAAGAAGCTCTGTAAAGCCTCGGAGCTCATACTGTGATATGAGCGTGTCAAGTCTGGCCTGATTCACACGTGCAAGATTGGCATGGATATCCAATCCTTGCAGAAGGGCCTGAGTAACGGTAAGCCCGAGACGGTTGGCGGTAAATGTGTCACTGTACAAGGATGAATCGGTATAACTGGTGCTGCCCTCGATTTCAAGAACTGTGCCCGTGGGGAATAATTTAGCCAGAGAAACCAGGCCGGTGACAGAATCCACCGTGGAGCTTTCGGTACTGGAGCCAGCGCGAGATAGTCTTTCGGCAAGAACCCTTTTGCTGGATACTTCGGAGCCAAGAACCGGGTCGAAAACTGCCAGTTCCTCCTGCTCAAACGTGCGCCTTATCTGTGGATTCATTCTTTCGACAATAAGCGACTGGTTGTTCTCCATAGCCAGAAGAATCGCCTCCCGGATACTTATTTTCAGAGGGCCTTCGGACGCGGCAATGTTGTTTGTGTCAGCGGGTTTGTGCGGAGGAGGTTCTTGCCGATTATCCGGCAAATCGGCTTTAGTCTCCGGCCCGATGTAATCGCAGCACTCTGGACCGAGCGACAAACACGACGACAGCAAAAAGGCCTTTGCAATCAATATCGTACCGCACAGTATAGCGACAGGTCTTTTACCGAGCATAAGCGTTTTTTGGTCGTTGTTAATTTGCACTGTTTTCCGGGCTAATTTCACCGCCGGACGCCGCACCGGACCAGCGACGTTCAAAAATCGAATAGACCACAGGAACAAATACGAGGGTAATCAATGTTGAGCTAAGCAGACCTCCGATGACCACTCTGGCCATGGGAGCTTGAGCTTCGCCCCCCTCACCAAGACCGAGCGCCAATGGCACCAGGCCGATAATGGTTGTCAGGGCCGTCATAAGAATCGGTCGAAGGCGCCTTCGACCGGCTTCTTCGATGGCCTCTCGAATCGGCATGGAGTCTCGACGACGTAGCAGATTGGTATGGTCCACCAAAAGTATCGCATTATTGACAACAATCCCTCCGAGCATGATGCATCCAATGAAAGACTGGACATTGAAAGTCGTATGCGTGAGAAAAAGCATCAGAATGACCCCAATCGCCGCCAGCGGCACCGAAAACATCACAACGAAGGGGTCCCGCAAGGACTCATACTGACAGGCCATCACCATGTAGACCAGCACCAGGGCCAGAACACAAGTGAGGAAAAGCTCACGAAATGATTTTTGCTGCTCTTCATAATCGCCGCCGAAGGTGATCGTGAAATCCGCAGGTGCAGGAATGGTCCGCAGTTGCTCACGTATGTCCGAGAGCACCGAACCCATGTCCCTTCCGCTTGTTTCCGCCGAGACCGTGATGATGCGCTCCTGGTCCTTTCGTTCAATCAAAACAGGACCGCTCCGCGGGCTCACATGAACAACGTTCCGAAGAACGACCGGCTGCCCCTCGGAGTTTGCGAGTGTCAGGTCAAGAATATCGCCCAGGTCCATTTTCTCGGCGTCTCTGAGCTTAACAAGAATAGTATATTCGTCTCCGGCCTGGCGGTAGTAGCCAGCCTCTGTTCCTGAGAGGATGGTCTGAAGGGCATTGGCAATCTTTGAAACGGTCAAATTCATATCAGCGGCTTTCTGCCGGTCTATAAGAATCAACTCCTCGGGACTGCCTGACTCGCGGCTGAGTCGGACATCCGTGATGCCTTCTACGGATTCCACGAGGCCCTTCACCTGTTGAGCCAAAAGGTCGGCCGTTTGGAAATCGTGACCGCGAACCTCCACTTGAATCTTGTCGCCTTGCATGGTTCCCATTCGGAGTATAAACAATCCCTGGCCGGCACGAGTCCGAACAATCATTCCGGGTATGTTGCTGAGCTGGCGCCGCAGGTCAGACGCAATCTGTTCGCTCACTCGCGACCTCTGTGATTGGGGTTTTAGTGAGACCCGAATGCTGCCGGTGTGTCCGCCCGTTCCTTGCCAACTGGAGCCGCCTACATTTGTCACTACGTTTTGGATTTCAGGCACCGCTTCATTGACCGTCTTTTCAATGACTTGAAATTTCTCATCCAGCAAACTCAGGCGCGTCCCAACCTGCATCTCACCCTCCACACGGACTTCCCCCTCATCTGTGCTGGGCATCAGTTCTGCGCCGATAAATGGAATAAACGGCATGCTGGCCGATAGAACCAGAACCGCAGCTATCACAACGAAACCGCGATTACTTAGAGCAACATGGAGGAGCTTCTTGTAACCGTTTTCGAGATGCTCGAAGAATCGTCGGCTTATCTCGAAGATTCTACGTCCAACAGTCTGCTTGTGAGTCGAATCACTCGAATCCGAGGGAAGAATGCGGGCACAAAGCATCGGCACTAATGTTAGCGCTACTGCGAGCGAGCACAGGAGCGAGAAACTCACCACGATCGAGAGCTGCTTAAACATAACGCCGGACATCCCTCTTATAAAAACCAGCGGCAGAAAGACCACAACGGTAGTTAGCGTACTCGCAACGACCGCGGAGGTGACCTCTTCGGTCCCATCAACGCAAGCATGCTCCAATAACTCACCGGACTCCCGAATTCGAAATATGTTTTCAAGCACAACAATGGCGTTATCAACAAGCATGCCCACTCCGAGAGCCAGTCCGCCCAGCGTCATTATGTTGAGCGTAAAGCCGCAGAAATACAGCAGGGCAAAAGTGGCGATGATGGAGACAGGAATAGCCGTTGCAATGATAATGGTGCTTCGTACGTTCCGCAGAAATAAAAGCAGAACGATGACAGCTAAAACTCCTCCATATAGCGCGGAAGAACCCACATTCTTGATGGAACGTTGGATATAATCCGAGGTGTCGATAATAGGTATGATTTTAATCTGCGGTATGTCACGATTGATGCGTTCGAGTTCCTTAAGGGCGCTGCGCGCCACCTCAACAGTATTTTTCCCTGACTGTTTATTGACCGACAGCCGCATTCCCGGCACACCGTTGACTCGCACAATATTTGTAATCTTCCGCCAGGAATCCTCTATGGTCGCGATCTCCCTCAATTGAATGGGCACACCCTGCCGAATCGCGACGACCGTGTCCTGCAACTGCTTGAGGTCGGTATACTCGCCCGGCGTCCTGATAATCACCTCGAAGTTCCCCTTCTCAATGGTGCCGGCTGGAATGTTTACGTTCCCCTCCCGTATATACACGATTATCTGGTCGAGCGGTATGGCCAACGCATTAATCTTGGCTGGGTCAAGATTAACGTGTATCTCGCGTTCGAGACCTCCCCGGATGTCAACCGCAGCTACACCAGGAACACGCTCGAGGCGATATTTCACCTGGTCTTCAATAATCTGTCTGGTCTGGACCGGATCGAGCTTACTGGAAGCCCCAAGAATCAGTATTGGGAAGCTTGCCAGGTCAAACTTCCGAAGTGTAGGCCGGTCGGCATCCTCCGGCAGACGCTGCATAACCCGGTCCAGCCGGTCACGAATATCGCTGGCCGCAGCGTCAAGGTCCGTCCCCCAACTGAAGGTTACCCGGACGGTACTCTGGCTTTCCGCAGAGACCGACGTTACCTCTTCGACTCCGGGCACGGCGCTCATAGCCTCCTCAATGGGACGAGTCACCAGTTCCTCGATTTCCTCGGGTCCGGCGTTTTCGTAAGTACAGGAGATGCTGATAGTCGGATATGAAATGTCCGGCATAAGGTCGATAGGGAGCCTTAAAAGAGAGATAATCCCAAGCAAGACCACAATCAAAACCACCATAATCGTGAATATGGGGCGGTGTATCGATAAGCGAGAGACCCTCATTGCGAATCTCCTGACCCGGCATTACTTGGAGGGGTTTGTGGCTTGGGCTCCTTCTTAGGCAGCATAATATCCGAGCCGTCCTCGAGAAGATGATTACCCAGTGTGACCACCAGACCTGAAATCTCCGGCTCTATAATTTCGGCCAGCTCACCGTTTATTATGCCCCTTGTTACGGGGACAAAACGGGCTTTGAGATTTCCCAGCTCGGCAATGAAGATGCCCTCTTTGCCGTTCCTTCTGACCAAGGCGGGAAGCGGAACCAGCGTGGCGCTCTCATGCCTGGCGAACTCGACCTGGGCCCTGACAAACATTCCCGGCTTGAGCAGATGGTTGGGATTCGGCACCTCAATTTCCACCCTCGCCTGGCGACTGCTTTCCTTCAGCAGTGGTGCTATGCGGACGATGATGCCCGCAAAGGTCTTGTCGGGATAGGCATCAGTGGTAATAACGGCCTCCTGGCCTGCCTTGACTTTCGGGTAGTCCCTTTCAATCACATAAACCACGGCCGTCAGCGGATTGTTTTCGAGAATCGAAACAACAGGCTGATTCATCTGCAGCAGCGCCCCTTCATCCACAAATCTTTCACCCACGACCCTGTTTTTATCCCCTTCTTCCCAGAAGGCCCGAACTTTCGTGTAGGAAAGCCGAATATCAGCGGTTTTCATGGCCGCTTCCTTTTGAGCCCCCTGGGCAAGTGAGACCTTGTATCTTGTCTGGCATGCGTTGAATGCTGTCTCCGATACATCCAGTTCCGAAGCCGAAGCGATTTGCTTCTCGCGAAGTGCTTTTGCCCTTTCGTATTCACGCCTGGCGATGTCCAGGTCGCTGGCACAGTTTGCGGCGTTCGCCTTGGCAACCTGTAATTCGGCCCGGGCCTGTTCAACCTGCTGGGCGAATTCTTCGTCGTCAAGGATTGCAATGACCTGATTGGGTTCAACCGTATCACCGACGTTGACGAGGAGTCTTTTGAGCCAGCCCGCTACCTTTGGTGCGACGATGAACTGTGACTTGGGATCCAAAGAGCCTGTAAAAACCGTGACATCACAGATAACGCCCTTGTGGACTGGTTTGGTCTCGACGGCCACTGCTACGGCGGAACGACCCGACTCTTTCTTAGCACCCGGGTTGGTGACTCGCTTGTATAGCTGCCAGCCCGCCATCGCGACAATTGCAAGAACAATAAGCAATAAGAAAAACCTTTTCATTTATCTTTCCTGGACCAACAGTTACAAACATACAGCCTGATTCTTATCGAACATCATACCAAACTCTCTGACGCATTTCAAATTGCATACCTTCAACAGAAATAAGACAACTTTACGTTTGAATTAAGAGGCGATTCGGGTCTGGTTGTTGTGTCTTTCTCTTTCAAGGTTCGTTTCTCTTTTCAACCGGCTGAAGGACAACAGCCGGTGAAGTGCACAAGGCACAAGTGCGTAAGGCATAAGTGCATAAGTCATGAGATGCCTAAAACATCAGACATTGAATACAGGGCGGGTTTTTTGCTGGTCAGCCATTTCGCGGCTCGCAACGCTCCCCGTGCGAAGGTGTCTCTTGCATGAGCGGTATGACTGATAGTAACTGTCTCGCCGAGCGTGCCAAAGATTACTGAATGAATACCTGTGATGTCGCCGGCACGGACGGCGTGCATGCCGATGGTGCCCTTTTGCCTTAGCGCCTCTTTGCCGCTTCTGCCGTAGGCAACAGAGCCGGGGAAGTCCCGGCCGGCCGCTTTACAGATATTTTCGGCTAATGTAAGGGCACTGCCGCTCGGAGCGTCCTTTTTGAAGCGGTGGTGCTGCTCGATTATCTCTATATCGTATTCCTCGCCGAGCATCGATGCGACTTTGCCGACGAGGCTAAACAAGACATTCATCCCGACGCTCATATTGGTTGCATACAGAATAGGAGTTTTCTTGGAGGCGGTCTTTATTTTTTCTCGCTGCGTGTCACCAAGGCCGGTAGTTCCCAGCACCAAAGCAACTTTATTGTTGACACAATAATCAATCGTCTTAATAGCTGCCTCAGGCAGCGAAAAGTCAATTGCTACATCGGCGGCGATGTCCGGATAGGCACCGGTCAACTTGATATTCAAGGGATCTGCGCCTGCTACGGTACCAGCGTCCTTGCCGATATCCGGATGGTCCGGTCTCTCAACTGCTGCAACGATATCGAACTGGCCGGACTCCATAGCTAATGCAGTGATGCGTTTACCCATCCGGCCGGCTGCGCCAACAACGACAAGATTAGTTTTCATTTTAGCCTCCTTTAAATTTTTGTGACCCAATAGCCAACAAGAATATAACTGTCGGAGCGCACATTTACAATCTCAAAAGGATTATTCGCTTGATTATGCCGGTGGGGCGGTAGTAAAATCCTACGGATTTGTGTTTCGCCAAAAGAGTAATGTAATCTGACATTTAAGGAGCAATCACGATGCAAACCAATAGAACCTGTGCCAAATCCGGGTGTCCATTTATGTTGAGTCGTCGGAGTTTCCTGGCTACGGCAGGCGCCTGGGGGCTGGCTGCGAAGGTCGGCGTGTTTGATTTTGCGGCGTCGCTATTTGCGGCGGAGGCGGAAGCCGGCAAAAAGCCGCTTGTCCAGGCGGTGTTTATCCGTCCGAAGGTTGACGGATACTGGATGGGCTGGCCCGGCGCCGGCTACGACATAAAGGCACGCCAAGCCGACTACACCAAGACTCTTACTGAAGCTGCAAAGAAATTTGGAATTCAGCTTGAGGTTAGGCCTGAGCCACTTGATACCGATAACGATGTCAGTAGTTACCTCGAACAAGTCAAGAAACAGCCGCCGGACGGCCTGGTGCTTATCAGTATGAGTCTGAACCAGTCGTGGCCTCATATCGACAACATCGCTAAGAACCGCGGCAAGATTCCGACAATTGTATTTAGTCCGATGGGCACTTCCTTTACCGGGCATCTCCAGGGGACACGCAATATCGACGGCGTGTATGTCGCCGCGACTCAGGATGTCGAATGGCTGACGTTCGGGATGAAGATGTTTAAGACTATGTCGGAGATGAGGAATACCCGCCTGTGCGTCCTCGCGGGCGATAAGGTTGAGGACAAAAAGCTGGATGTCATCGGGACGACTCTTCATTACGTCCCGCGCAATCGCTTCCCGGAAGAGTTCAAAAAAGTCGAGGAAACCGACCAGGTGCGGGCTATCGCTGATTACTACAGCAAAAATGCCAGGAAGATCGTCGAGCCGACAAAGAAAGACATCCTCAACGCCGCAAAGG
>Ga0315280_10009038_pt1 | contig 12913 bp, 10 predicted proteins | sample YL17G06_40_MG_FD_203697 | JGI IMG/M metagenome (GOLD analysis project Ga0315280, IMG submission 203697) | Sediment microbial communities from Yellowstone Lake, YNP, Wyoming, USA - YL17G06_40 | ecosystem: Environmental > Aquatic > Freshwater > Lake > Sediment | place: USA: Wyoming | collected...
CACCCATATTTTCCTACTCTCGGTAAAAAAATAGCCCCCACCATGGTAGAGGCCAAATAGGAAATTATTGATTTTTCTGGTGCCTAGGGCCGGAGTTGAACCGGCACGGTCGAATCGACCGGAGGATTCATGCAATTTTAGGTTTTTAACCTACCATAATTTTCATAAATAAAGGCACCCGTTTTTTCCAAGAACATAATTTCACTTCAATTTTTCTGTATAGGATATTCGCCTCGATCCCAACGCCGCCGACATATTTTCTGATCATGGCCTCATCGAGATCTTCGACCTCGATTCTCCGGTTTGTTAAATCGGCTCTTAAGAGCTTCCTGTGATAACCGAACATCAACGGTATCTCCATCTTAGCGAAGCATTTCCACAAACTGTCACTCCTGCGGAAGCTGGAGTCCAGAACCTTTTGAATTTACTAAATTCCCGCTGGAGTTTACCCCGTGCTTGATGCGGGGCGGGAATGACAAAAATGGAGAAATTGCGACCTTTTACAAGACCCTCATTGCTTGAGTTTGTGAACAAGAATGCCGCTCCAGTCGAGGGCAGCTTCCATGAGGGTTTCACTCAGCGTCGGGTGTGGCTTGATTCCCTCTGCGAAATCTTCTACGGTTGCCTCCAGAGTCATCAGCGTTACAGCCTCGCTGATGAGGTCTGTGGCATGTTGACCAATCATGTGTACCCCAAGAATCTCTCCCGACTCGGAGTCGCCGACGATCTTGACAAAGCCATTGATGTCGTCCATCGCTTGAGCTGCCCCATTGCTCATATAAGGAAATTTTCCTACCCTGACATGCCGGCCCTTGGCTTTGGCTTCTTCCTCGGTTAAGCCAACCGAGGCAACTTCAGCCAGTCCCCAGATACAGCGGGGGATGAGTTCGGGTTTGATTCGCTTGGGTTGTCCCAAGATGTTCGCTAAAACCGCCTCTGCTTCGGCCGAGGCTTTATGGGCAAGCATCATGCCGCCCACTACATCTCCGATGGCATAGACCCCAGGCAGGTTGGTCTCGAATTTTCCATTGACTTTGATAAAAGGCTCATTCATCCCGAGTCCAAGATTCTGGACATCGATACCCTCCAGGACAGGGATGCGACCAGTGGCGACGAGAACCCGATCGGCCTGGAGTTTTTCAACTTGACCTTTCTGGTTCTCATAATCGATCTCCACCTTCTCCTCCCGGATCTTCACCTCCTTGACCTTGGCCTCGAGATGAATCTTCACGCCCTGCTGCTCCATGAGCATCCTCATGGCCTTCCGAATTTCGGCATCCTCATTGATGATAATATCGGGAAGCAATTCCAGAATCGTGACTTCGGAACCCAGCAAACGATAGATGGCGGTCATCTCCAAGCCAATCACACCTCCACCGATAATCAGCAGTTTGGCCGGGAGATCTTTAGGATCAAGCGCTTCATCGGTCGTTTGGACAAAATGGCCATCGACCGATAGAAAGGGCGGGGTCCCTGGCTTTGCACCTGTTGCTAAGACGACGTATTTTACAGACTCTTCGGATCGACGGCCATCCATGGTATGCACCCGAACCTGACCCGGAGCCAAGAGTTCTCCTTGTCCTTGGACCACCCTAACCCCATGCCCCTTCATGATCATGGCCAATCCGTCCACCATCGTTTTTACTACCTGTCGCTTACGAGAGACCATCTTGTCGATATCGATGGAAACCCGATCCGCTCCTTTCATGACCGGAGAACGCTTGGCCGCTGTCAAAATTTTCACGTCGTGGATAAAACACTTCGTCGGAATGCATCCCCGATTGAGGCAGGTCCCACCTAATTGGTCCTTCTCGATCAAAAGAACTCTTAAGCCGTACTGGGCACCCCGGATGGCTGCCACATACCCTCCCGAGCCGGCACCAATGATACAAAGGTCATCCATTTTCTTCCCCTCTATTGTCTAAAGGCTCATGAAGGTGAAAGCCGGATGCTCCAATTTCCACTTGAGATGTTGAAGGAAATCCGCCGCCATCGTCCCATCGACGATCCGATGGTCTACAGAAAGACCGAGCCGGGTGATACACTTCACCCTCACTTGACCCTCCACCAGCACCAGCTTCTCATCCGTCTTCCCCACCGATAGAATGCCACTTTGAGGAGGATTGAGAATGGCGGTGAAGTGGGTAATGTCGTAATGTGCCAGACTCGAAATGGTGAAGGTTCCTCGCTCGATTTCTTGGAGTGTTAACTTGCCTTCCCTGGCGCGGCCGACCAGATCAGATCTCTGTCTAACGATCTCGACGAGGCCAACACGGTCCGCTCTGGGAATGGCAGGTACGATCAGGCCTTCAGGCATTGCGACCGCCAGCCCTATGTTTATCTCTGGCATGATATGAATCTGCTCGCCCTTCAACTGGGCATTTAGCATGGGGAAATCGGCAATGTTTAAAGCCACCGCTTTGATCAAGAAGTCGTTGATCGAAGGACGAAGGTTGAAATGCTTCTCGAAGACTGGCAGAAGTTCTTCTCTGAATTGAAGAAGGGGATCGAGCCAGACTTCAGAAAAGAAGTAGATGTGCGGCGCACTGAAGGCGCTTTCGGACATCCGCCGGGCGATGATCCTCCGAATGGTGCTCATGGGTATGGTGCTCCCCAACGGCGGTTCCGCGGCGGTAGCTGTCGGTCGTTCAAGATAGGCTTTCACATCAGCCTGCATGATCCGTCCCCTTATCCCTGTCCCTTGAACTTCCTTGAGAGGCACCCCTTCCTTTTCGGCAAGCTTCCGCGCGAGTGTCGAAGCTTTCACCGCAGAAATTTTTGATTCGCCGGCGAGGACTCCCTCCACATCTTTCAGTAAGATGACTCCATTCGGTCCGGTGCCTAAAATCTGGCTGAGATCAACGCCATATTCTTTTGCCTTTCTTCGAGCCGCTGGCACGACGCCTCGATCGCTCAAGCTTGTGGCTCGCCCCTCAAGCCCACCGCCAGGCGATACTGGGGTAGGAGGTTTCTCATAGGTCTTAGCCGCAGAGGGCTGTGGGCCTTTCGTCAGCGATTTGGCCGCCAGTTTCTCTCCGGGCCCGGTGATGATCGCCACCACTGTTAGGATGGGCACTTCGACCCCGACCGGGATCAAAATCTTTGACAGAATTCCGGAGCTCGGCGATTCAACATCTGTTGTCACTTTGTCGGCTTCCACCAAAAAAATCAGCTCACCCTTTTGAACAGGGTCACCCTCCTTTTTGTACCATTCGAGGATCTTTCCCTTTTCGACGGTAAGCCCCAGTGCGGGCAGAACCACTTCAGTCGCCATAGCTTCCCTCTTGTGAGCCTGGATCACCCTGAGGAATAAGAAACATCCCCATCTTAGCCGTAGGCCATCAATCTGTTGACGGCTTCTTTGATATTCTCCTCGCCGGGAATGTAGAATTTCTCGAGCGTCGGACCGTAGGGCACAGGAGTCATCGGTGCACTCACACGGATGACCGGTGCCAGCAGGCACTCAATGGCTTCCTCGGCCACAATCGCAGCAATCTCACTCCCGAAACCATTACATCGTGCGCCTTCGTCCACGGTGATCAGTTTTCCGGTTTTCCGAACGGAGGCGAGGATCGTGCTTTTGTCAAGAGGGCAAAGGGTTCGGGGGTCGACGACCTCGATCTCAAGACCCTTCTCCGAAAGCTCTTGAGCCACACTCAACGCCTTATTGACCATACGAAAGGTGGCAACGATGGTGATGTCCCTTCCCTCTCGTCGGATCGAAGCTTGACCAAAAGGAATCGTGTAATACTCCTCGGAGACCGGTCCTTTCATGTTGTAAAGCATTTTGTCTTCGATGAATAGAACCGGATTTTCATCAAGGACAGCGGTATTCAGAAGTCCTTTGGCATCATGGGGGGTCGAGGGTGCGGCGATCTTAAGACCGGGAATATGCATAAACAGAGCATGAAGGCTCTGGGAGTGATGAGCTGCTGCCCCTCGCCCTGCTCCAGAAGGGGTACGAATCACCAAGGGAATATTCATCTGGCCCCCAAACATATAGCGCATCTTCGCGGCTTGATTTGCGATCTGATCCATGCAGACGAGGGTAAAGTCGATGTTCATGATTTCAACGATCGGACGCATCCCGTTGAGAGCGGCACCGATACCTCCGCCCACAATGGCCGATTCAGAGATTGGGGTATCGATGACCCGATCTGGCCCAAACTCTTCCATCAGACCCGCGGTCACTTGAAAGACGCCTCCAAAACACCCTACGTCCTCTCCCATGATGAAGACTCTTTCATCCCTCTGCAAGTTCTGCTTCAGAGCTTCGTTCAGCGCTTCCCTGAAGGTGATTTCACGCATCCGATTCTCCTCTCTCTTATGCAAAAAGATCCTCGAGGGTCTCCCTGCCCTCGGGGAACGGTGAGGCATTCGCATAAGCCATCGCTTCTTCGACTCGTTCTCTGACAACTTTCTCCAAACTATCAATCTCACTTCTCTTGGCGATCTTCTCCTCGAGAAGGTATAGTTTCAATCGTTTGATCGGACATTTGGCCTTCCACGCCTCAACCTCCTCCGCTTTGCGATACCTCGCCCCTAAGTTCGGGTCCCCTTCAAAGTGTCCGCGGAATCGATAGGTTTTACATTCAACGAGGGTAGGACCCTTCCCATGCCGCGCCGCCTCGACGGCCTTGCCGACCGTCTTATAGACGGCGATCACATCCATCCCATCCACAATAACGCCTTGCATATTGTAGCCGGCCGCGCGGTCCGCGATATTGATGAGGGCTGTATGACGGGTCATGCAAACGGAGATTCCATAAAGATTATTCTCACAAATAAAGACCACCGGAAGCTTGTGAAGGGCTGCAAAATTGGCGCTTTCGTGAAAAGCCCCCGTATTGGAGGCTCCGTCTCCAAAAAAGCAAAGCACGACCTGGCCGCTCTTTCTCATCTTCGCCGCCAGGGCAGCACCATTTGCGATGGGACCACCGCTCCCCACGATCCCCATGGCCCCGAGCATGCCAAGGCTCATGCTGGCGATATGCATGGATCCGCCTTTGCCTTTGCAGTAGCCCGTTCTTTTCCCAAATAGCTCAGCCATCATGGGTTTCATATCAGCACCTTTGGCAATACAGTGACCGTGGCCCCGGTGAGTGCTGGTGATAAGATCCGTCTCCTTGAGGCAGGCACATGCTCCCACCGCAACAGCTTCTTCCCCGATGTAGAGGTGAGCTAAACCGGGCACATTTCCGCGAGCATACTGGTCTACGATCTTCTCCTCGAAGGATCGAATCTCCAACATCTTTCCCAGCATTTCCATGAGTAATTTCTTTGAAAGTTCCAACTTAGGTCTCCTTTGACCCGCCTCCGCAGAAGGCCACGTGTTCCTGCCGAAAGACAGTGCGGGGTGTAGGTTGTCGAAAACGATAACCCTTTCGTTCTACATCTCTACCAGAAAGTAATTTTCGCATGATCCTCGACCGGTTGATCCAGATCGATCACGGCAACCGGCACCTTTCCCGGTTCACCATAGTAGATCATCGCATTAAAGTTTAATTGCCTGGTCTTACGATTTACGAAGATCTCGTCAAATCCCCCATATTTTCCATCCAGTTCAGTGAGTAAATCACGCAAGGTCATCGCCTCGGTTTTACAGTATTCTTCAAGGATACCTGTGATAGGTACGACGGATCCTACATATCTTAAGTGGAACTCTTTCATCATCCAACATCCAGAGAAAGGGATGCCAACTCGTTGGCAACATCCTTTAGGCCCAGCTCTTCCAACTTTTTCCGCTTCGGAATCGAGGTTTCAAGGTCCCAGCCATTGGCCTCATAATATTCATCCAGCATGGGATCAAAAAGCGATGGCTCCAATTTTCGAAACCCAAAATACGGTACATCTTCTGTAGCCATTCGGATCGGGGGACGGTCATCTTGTCTGCGGAAACCCTCTCGAACAATGAAGGCCCTGTCCAGGTTAAGCAGCCGTTCTCCGGCCATTAGAAAATCATGATAAGAGAGATCGATTCCCGTGGCCGCCTTGAACAGGTTCCACCACGGCCTCATATCAAAACCTAGGGTATCACGAATAAGAAAAACACAACTCGGGAGTGACTCCACAACACCACGGCTGATGGTAAACCATCGAAGCAGCTTCCCTTTTTCTTCCGGATTCCGGGTCTGAAAGGCCAGCTTGAGATCGAGATCAATGCCTAGTTCGGCAAGTTCCTTCTTAGAGAGCAGATTCGGGTGACAGGGATAAGGAGGATACCATCGCGTATGATCGGGGCCGACTTCGCTCACCGCGATGCCCAACGCAACCATCAACATACTTCTCTGTGCAATCCCCTCCAGTTCCAATCCTTTCACACTGAGGCAGAAGCGCTCAGACCCCTTTCCCACGATCTTAGAGGCCTCTGTACATCCGAGGGCCAAGAGTTGGCCGAAGCCCTCTCTCATGGCAATTTTCCGAAGAAGTTCAATCAGACCCTCCTGATCCTTGCAGCCGAACCGGAGCTCCAAACCGTCAGTATCTTCCTTGGTAAGAAGTCCATTTTCAAAACATTCTATGGCCCAGGAGAGGGTATACCCGATGTGAAAAATATCCAATCCGTACCGATTGCAGAGCCCGGAGAGAACCAGGATGAACTCTAAGTCATCATTATCGATCAACGATCCAAAGGCTACTGGTTGGCCCGCCCAGTAATTACCTCCTTTGAATCCCCCATATTTGCCCGACTTAATCTCATGAAGTTTCTGGCAAGCAGGCCACGGACAGCACCAGCAGGACTTTGCCTTTGTCACATAACGATTCAGGTAATTTTCGCCCGAGACGGCAGTAGCTTTTTCGTAATCCCACTCCATTTCCTGAGCATTTCGTGTCATCAGGTTTCCCATCTCCGCAAAAAGTCTTACGAGGACGGGCGCCCCATAAGCCGACCATACCGGGGTCCACATGTCCCGAGAGGTCTTGAGGTCCAACCGTTCTCGAAAGGCTTTGTAGGCTTCGACAAATCTCTCATAATCGGCCGGACGGATGCCCTGGTGGCCGCGAACCGCTATGGCCTTCAGTTTCTTGCTCCCCATGACCTCGCCACATCCGGCTCGGCCACCACAATTATTTAGATTCCCGAAGATCGGGCTCGCATGAACTAAATTCTCGGCTGCCGGGCCGATGTACCTTAGTTGGATATCGGGATCCTTTAACTCCCTGTGCAGCGCGGCATCCGTCTCATGGGTCAAAAGGCCCCAGAGATGTGTTGCATCTCTGATCTCTACGCAGCCATCTTCAATATAGAGGTAGACGGGATGATCTGCTTGTCCCCGGATCGCCACGTAATCGACTCCGGCCCTTCTCAATTCAGGGCCGAAAAATCCTCCAAAGCTCCCTTCAGCCACTGTTCCGCGAGGCGATTTGCAAGCGACGGACATTCGCCCCATTCCGATGGGTAATCCATCCAGCGGACCCGTGCCCAAGTAAAGGACGTTATCCGGCCCAAGGGGATCTGTTTTTGGCTTTACTTCGTTAAAGAGCAACCTCGCATTGATCCCTCGACAGCCGATGTAATCCCGCGTCCATGCCTCTGGGAGGGTTTCCAAAGACGAGGTACGACGCGAGAGATCAACCCGGAGAATGGTCTGCGCCCTATTCTCTCTGACTTTCAAGCTGAACCTCCGCCGCCGGATCTGGCTTTGGCTTTGCCCGGCCCCCTCCATGGAAAAGGCCATTTCCAAGGACCGATGACTTTAAAAAGACTATGTTCCCTTTTTGAGACCTCATACATCGTCCTTTTCGAAATGGCTCCCTCCTTTTCCTCGTAGATCAATGCTCCTGTCGGACAAAAAAAGACACAGGTTGGCTCGTCTTTGCCGCCAAGGGACCGTATGCATCTCCCGTCACAATCGATGATCGGAATATCGCACGCTTCACCAAAAAGTTTTATCACTTTGATTCGCGATGTCTCCCCACCAAAGATACCTTTCGTCAGAGAGGAACAGAAGGTCTCGCAAAGTCGACACCCGTTGCAAAGATCTTCGATAACATAGATCCTTTTCAAAATATGTGTCCCCTCCTTTCCTTTACGAACCGAAAACCTCCTTATGGTCTCAACTCTTCCTTCGAGTCCATTCTACTGACGCCTCATTTCCAGGGTTGGCGCTGCTCCACAAGTTCCAAAATGATTCCGTCGGGATCCCGGAAATAACACCACTTCCATTCGATCTTGCCTTCCTCCATGAAACTCTGAATGGGATAGTGAAACTCTACCCCCGCCACTTCCAATTTCTTTCGCGTCTCTTCTATGTTCTCCACCTTGAATGCGAGATGGGCGGACCCGGCAATGGAAGGGTTCTGATGGTACGGTTTCGCCTGCGGATCTTTGTATTCAATGAACTCCACTCTTGTCCCGCCGATCTTGATCACGGCAAGCTCGAGATCGGCCTGCTTCTGATTCAATCCCCATTTATTCCCGAAGAGTGCTGACCCCAAGGTCTCATACTTGTTTCGATTTCTCGACTGAAGCTTCAGCCCTAGGATCTTCGTATAGAACTCGATGGTTCGGTCCAGATTCTTGACTGAAAAACTGAAATGATGCACGCCGCTGATCATAGGGTATAACTCCTTTCTCAGGCAGATCCTATCATAGATCCCCTTGGCCCGCTCATCCTACATAGGCCATCGTGCCAGGCAAACCGCAGGAGATCAATCCCTCGATGGGGTATCCAAAGATGCGCTCACACCCATTCTTCGTCACCACCACCTCCTCCTCTATCCTTGCCGATCCCTTCCCATCGGCCGATGGACAGTAGGTCTCCATGGCAAAGACCATCCCTTCCTGGATCGGATAAGGATATTGGAGGGAGAAAAGCTTCGATATAACGGGTTTCTCCCAAATGCTGAGCCCCACTCCATGTCCAAACTGAAGGAGAAAAGCCTCCTGTTCTGTCTTCATGCCGTAGGCTCCGGGCTCAGGCCATGCTCTCGCCACATCGGCTGTTGTAGCACCCGGCTTGACCGCAGCGATCGAATCCTTCAACCATCTCCAGGCAGTTTCATAGGCCTCCACCTGAGCCTTGGTGGGCTTTCCGCAGGCGAACGTTCGATAGTAACATGTCCGGTACCCCATATAGGAATGCATGATATCCAAGTACACAAGTTCCCCGGGCCGAATGATTCGGTCAGAAAAGGTGTGGGGATGGGGTATTCCTCTCTTGCCCGCAACACTGTTGACGCATTCGACATCATCGGACCCCAGCTTATAGAGAAGGTAATTGGCTGCGGCGACGAGGTCGTTTTCTCTCATCCCGGGGCGTATCGTACGGACCACCTCTTCAAAGGCAGCATCCACCATGGCCGCAGAGGTTTTTAAGAGCTCTATCTCATCCTTTGTTTTGATCATCCTCGCTTCCAAGATTGTCTGTTGACCATCTGTGACTTCCAGCCCTAATTTCTCCAGAGCCCTGACAAGCGGAATATCAGCAATGTCCATCCCAACAGGTTTCTTCTCAACCCCATATTGCTTGAGCCACTTGTGAACGTCCTGGGCCACTTTTTCCACGCTTCCAACTTCGGTGGGGATAGCCCCCCTCATGGACCCAACGGCAGGAAATGTCCGGTCCGCAATCCAGGGACAAGCGATCTTCTTAGCAGGGGCTCCTGGATCGAAGAGGAGTGGGTCTTGCCCTTTGGGTAAAATACAATAGCGGTTCATCTTGTTCCTCGCCCACTCTCCGATCGTCGTGCTCGTGATATAGCGTATATTGTCGAAGTCATAACAGACCAGAGATCCGAGCTTACTCGTCTCTAAAGCGGCCTTGGCCTTAGCGAGCCGCTCCTTCCTTAGCCTTTCAAAATTGACTCTCTCCTCAAAATCCACGCCCATGATTCCGTATCTCACAATTTCCTCCTTTCTGAGCTGAGATTGAACGCCAACCGACCTTCAAAATGAAGGCCATCCCTCACTTGGATATCTCAGCTTTGTAGATTCTGCAGGGAATACTTTTGAGGTTGGTGGATCCGAATATGGGATCGTATACATCGCCCGGGATAGCGACACTGATGTTGGACTCAAAACACCCGTGGTCCGGTTCTTTTCGTTCCGGGAACCACCATTGACCATCCACAGAGACAACCTGGGGAAGGAATCCCTCGACCAGCTTGGCCTTAAACCTTGCCCTTTCCCTATCCCGAAAGTAAATCGTTTCTACCCAGACCCAATCTCCATCCGAAATTCCAATTTCCCCGGCCGTCTTCGGGCTCATCTCAATGATGGGCTCAGGGGACAGCTTACGCAAACTTGTTATCTGCCGGCCCGCAGAATGAATAAAGGCAAGCTTCCTCGTTCCGCCGTTGAGAATCAGTGGAAACTCAGGTGTCGTTTGTGGGGGTGGCTTATGGTGCGGTAAAGGGTCGAACCCACATTGTTCGAGCCAGGTAGAATAAAGCTCGACCTTTTTAGACGGAGTCTTGAATTGCAAGGTCCCCTTCAGGTGGCGCTGATACTCTTTGGGCTTCGTTAAAAAATTGATCCCCTCCATGTCTTTAAAAGTGATCCCTGCATCCTTCAGCTTGAAGTCAATATACTCCTCCGCGCTTTTCCAGGGAATGTCCAGGTCCATCCTTCTGGCCAGTTCGATGAAAAACTTAAGATCAGACCATCTCTCATAGAGAGGCTCGATCGCTTTGTGGGAGATCGGGGTGACGTAAGGATATCCCGGGTGGCCCCGGAGACCATCGTTCTCAAGCCACGACGTCGCTGGCAAGACAATATCGTAGAGTTCTGCCGTAGGCGTCATAAAGAGGTCCATGATCACGGAGAAATCCAGGTTTCTCAAACCCTCCTCGATCATTCTTGTATCTGTATCCGAGACCATCTGGTTGTGGCCGCTCGTGATCAGAGCCCGAATCTTATAAGGTTTCCCCGTGGCGATCGACTTGGCTAACAGGCTCGGGTGGACATAGACGAACTCGGCGTCGGCACCGCTTGAGAGGGGAATCTCTCGAGCCCCGATCCGTTTTGAAGTAACCTCTCGCGGTAACTTGCTCACCATCTTCCAGTGGGGAAACTCCCCGATGATATTCTTCTCTCCAGGAAGGAGATTTCCTCCCTTGATATCAAAGTCGTCGCCACACAATGCTCTAAAGATCAAAATAGCACGGGAGGTTTGCACGGCATTTAAATTTTGATCGATGGGCACACGTTGGCAAATAGACGAAGGCCTTGTCCGAGCAAACATCCTGGCTGCCGCGACAATATCTTTTTCTGGAACCCACGTGATCTTGGATACTTTGTCTGGAGGGTACTGCTGTACATGTTTTTTCAGTTCATCAAAACCATAGGTCCATTCGGCAACGAATTTTTTGTCATACAGTTCTTCATTGATCAGGACGTTGATCATGCCCAGGGCCAGGGCATCATCTGTTCCCGGTTTGACCTGGAGCCAGAGGTCGGCTATTTTTGCATAGTCCGTGGGACGAGGGTCGACGACGATCAACTTCGCACCTCTTTCCTTTGCCTTGAAGATCCCTTCTCCGATGGGATAGGGGAAACTGTACCTCGGATTCGCTGCCCATAGCAGGATGCACTTGGCTTCCAGTGCATCTTCACTGATCATTTCATTAGCAAAAATGGCAATCGCATGTCCGATGGTCGCCTGAGCAGCCATCGCTGCCGGTACGAAACAGATGTTTCCGCTTCCGGAAATATTGGGAGTCCCGAGCAAATAGGCAAAGTATCCAATCATGCCCATATTGGCATAAAGCCCGGAACCGGTCGCGACGCATATCGACTCAGGTCCATGTTTTTCTTTAATTGTTTGCAACTTGTCAGCGATTGTTCCCAGGGCTTCATCCCAAGAGATCTTCTCCCACTTCCCTTCCCCTCTTTTACCCTTTTTCTTCAGCGGGTAGTTTAGGCGATCGGGATGATAAAGGAGTTCGATACCGGCCAAACCCTTGGGACAGAGTTCGCCCTTGTTGTTGGGATGGTCAGGATCGCCTTCGATTTTAACGACCTTCCCGTCTTTCACATGGACAAAAACGCCGCATCCGCAATAGCAGGTGGAACAAACGGTTCTGACAACCCTTTCTCCCATATCCTCATTCTTATTCCTCATGTTCCCCTCCTTCAAATATCCTTAAAATTCCCTTACCCTTTTACTCCCATGCTTAAGTCTTGACTCTTCCACAACAGGCTACGGCGACAATGACGATCAACCCTGTCACCACCCACTGCCAGTAAGTCTCCACATTTAAGAGATTAAGAATGTTACTCACAATCGTTAGAATGAAAATCCCAGCGATCGTGCCGACGATCCCTCCCTTTCCTCCGGTCAGGCTGGTGCCCCCAATAAGGGCTGGGATGATGGAATCGATCATGTAGCGTTCACCGGCGAGAGGATCTCCTTGACCCATTCGGCTGGAGAGGAAGATGCCGCTCAAGGCTGCGGCAAAACTGCAGAGCATGTAGGTGGCAATTTTGATTCTGTCCACATTGATTCCGGATCGGCGGGCGATTTCCTCATTTCCCCCAACTGCGCACAGATATCGTCCAAAGGTCATTCGCTTCTGGAGAATAATCCCAGCAACGGCGACCGTTGCCAGAATGAAAATAGGGAAAGGCATAAACCCAAATTTACCCCAGGCGATGAAAGAAAATGATTGAGGAACCTCCCCCACCGGGCCTTTCGTGTATAGGAATACGGCTCCCTGAACGACGGACATCATGGCAAGCGTCACGATGAGGGGAGAGACCTTTGTCTTGACGATGATGAAGCCGTTGCAGAATCCGATCAATAGCGCAACACCGATAACCAGAGCGATGACAGGGAAAACGAAAGGTCCCCGTCCGAGGATCAATCCCGTCGTAAGGCATGTTGACAGGCTGATGACCGAGCCGACCGATAAATCGATGCCAGCGGTGAGCAAAACCAGGGTCTGACCAATGCTTACAATCCCAAGGGCC
>Ga0315280_10009039_pt1 | contig 12911 bp, 9 predicted proteins | sample YL17G06_40_MG_FD_203697 | JGI IMG/M metagenome (GOLD analysis project Ga0315280, IMG submission 203697) | Sediment microbial communities from Yellowstone Lake, YNP, Wyoming, USA - YL17G06_40 | ecosystem: Environmental > Aquatic > Freshwater > Lake > Sediment | place: USA: Wyoming | collected...
CTGTTGGCCGGTCCCATCGCCGATGCTCAGGGCAATCTGGCCGCCGCTGATACAGGTCAGAGCATACGTGGTCCGCCAGGCCGACCAACTGGCCTTGGTCACCAGGGGCCAGCAGTCCCCGCCGCTGGGGATACTGGTGAACTTCACCCAGAACGCCAGCGAGAACTGCTTGTTGCTGGTGCCGCTCTTGCCGGGGAAGTTCGAGGACAGGCTGCTGTTGTCCCGGGACAGCCAGTTCCGCTTATCCCAGTCCCCGCTGGGCCACTGGAACCGGGCACAGCCCGCTCCTTCCTGACAATCGCTCGTCTCCTCCTGGACATTGACGTTCGTGAGGGTATTGGTCCCGATGCCATCGACCGTCAGCCCGCCCGATTCGACGCGGTACAGGGCGACGCACTGCGCATCGTTGGTGAAGTGGTTGCCGCCACCACCGTCCGCGTCGCTCTGGAAATCTGGTGTCTACTTAACTTCAATTGGTGTCTGTCCCCGTTTTTCCCGGAGAAACTATTTTTGTACTTGACAGGAACCCTATATGGATGACCCCGTTCTTCCCCCGTTCTTCCCCCCGTTCTTCCCCTTTTCACTTCCAGTCGAGATTGCTGATGTCGTCTGCTGTGCCGTAGAGACCGTCGGGCCCTGCGCTGATCAAAATGAAGGAGTCCGCGCGGCAGGGTTCGGACCTCGGAGAAGCCTTGCAATCCTGCGTATTCAGATAGAACCGCCTGGGGTCGATAAGGGGATGCGTCGCGCCGGAAAGCCCGGGCACGCCCAGCGCAATGAGTGCTTGGTTGTCTTGGTAGCTGTAGACGTTCTGGGGATTGTCAGGATCGGTGACATCATGCGTGGTTCCCGAAGAACGAGGACAGATCGGGGTCAAACCTACACATTTCACAAACTGAATGTCGGAGCGAGAATGTCGCGGGGAATCAGAGGTAAGCGGTCCTTTTCCGGGAGCGTGACGCTGCCATCGAGGAAGAAGCGAAAGGGGCGAGAGGACCTTGCAGGACTCAGCTATTCTCTGTCGTGCAGCGCCGGATTTATTGTTGCCTATGCGGGTGGGGTGGAGATAGAATAAAGGTGTGGCGGGAGAAATCCGCCGCGTGAGACAACTGATACACTGAGATTTCAGACGCTTTGGTTCAAACGGCTAGGTTTGTGTCTAGAAAGCGGCTGGAAGGCTCGGTGCCTCTGTTTTTGTAGGGCAGGGGCACCGCAGCTTTGTGTCTTCTGAGATCGGCATCCTTGATTCGTCATCCGACATGAAGCTCGGGCTCCCGCGTAGAGTCTGTTTGCAGAGAGCACCGTTGGCTTCCACGTTGCTAGAGGGCCCTAGCCGGCCTGAACCAAGCGTGGTTGCGGCGGTGCTCTTTTTCGTTGGGCCGCCGCCCCATACGAGGCGAACCGGGGGGAGAAAGGGCGGAGAGTATGGCACGCGCGCGACAGACGGTGGACCGGGCAGAACTCGCGGTATGCGAGCGGATCATCGAATTGTACTGTCCCTATGTGCTGGTGTGGTGCGCCAGGTACACGAACGGCCGGAGGCAGGCCCGGCAGATCGGAGCGTATACGCTCGTCACCACGTGCCTGGCGGCGCGGGCGGTGGGCGGTGGGTTGGCCGTAGGCCGGATCGTGGAGAGCATGCTGGGCGTGGTCGGGCGGGACGTGATCGCAGGGGCACGGGGTGAAGATTGGCGGAATGGGCCGGATGAGCCGTTGTTCGTGGAGCCGCGCATGCGCTATATGGCCACGGCGCTCAATGCGCTGAAACGGCGTGGGCGGGAGGTCCTCGTCCTGCATCACGTGGCCGGACTGACGCCGGCAAATTTGGCCCGGCTGCTGGAGCAGCCGCCGGACGCGGTGCTGACGCGGATGGCGCGGGCCGAGAGGCACCTGGCCCGATGGCTGCGTGTGGCGGACGTACGAGCCTCGATGGCGGAGTTCGCGGCGGGCCTGGACGCAGGCTGGATGCAGGAGGTGGCCGAGTACGCGCTGGACTATCTGACGCAAAGAGCCGAAGGAAGGTAAAGGCAACAAGGCAAAAGTAAAAAGGTAAAAGTAAAAAGGAGGAAGCGGGAGGAGAGTTAAGGAAAGAAGTGGAAAGACAAAAGGCAGAAGGGCGGTGTGGTCTGCACCCCTTGCGCATCGCCTTCACTTTTACCTTTTCACCTTTTACTTTTCACCTTCTCCGATGCGACATCTCCCGTTCTCCGCATTCACGTGCATACGCGAGCATAGGCATGGCACCCAACACAACCGAAAAGCGTCTCACACAAAGGCACGGAAGCCTGCCTCGTTCGGCGGTGCTCAGGGCAGGAGGGGGGCGACGACTTGGGCAAGAAAGAACCCGGCGAAAACCCGGCGGGGGCGAACACCCGGCGGCGGGGGGCGTAAAGAATATGCAGCCTATCCCCGCAAGAAGAAATAGTGAAATAGGCTTGACGAAGCGCCGATAGGTCTGGTAGAATAGCCCCCATCAATGGGTGAAGACGATCACCTTTGAAAGGCAAATGAGTTTTGAAACGAGTCCTGATAACCTCGAAGTTCAAGCTTTGACTGCCGGGTAAACCTGGGTAAGGGTTTTCCGAACCGCTGGCAGGGAAAAGCCGCGGTTTTTTTGTTGCTCTTTGGAAACAGAATCGTTATAAACCGACGTTCGAACCAATTGCGGCTGACCGGTTTTGCAGGACAAAGCCGAGGTTGGATTCTTCCAGGGCTCGTAGCTCAGTTGGTTAGAGCGCACGCCTGATAAGCGTGAGGTCGGTAGTCCGAATCTACCCGGGCCCACTCGGATTTGTCGTTTACTATTTGCGAATACTATTGGGGCTCCCGCCTTGGCGTGAGCCGAAATCGTAAATCTGAAATCGCAAATCGTAAATGCGAACGGCTCGGGGACGTAGCTCAACTGGGAGAGCGTCGGCTTTGCAAGCCGGAGGTTGCCGGTTCGATCCCGGTCGTCTCCACTCTCTGACGCCTGCGGGCCCGGAGATGTGAGAGAAGGTCAGGATCGGGGCGGCAAGACGCTCCCGACGCCATCAGGAAAAAATTTTTCAGATTCTCGGATTTCCTGATTGCAAACGTTTCTGGGTAGCGTATAATACCCGGCTCGCGGCTGTAAGGGCCGCGGACACAAAGTGATCTTTGACAAGTCCATATGCGGATGCGTGAGAATGAAAATTCTCAGCAAGTTTTTCTACTGCCAAGTGGGAAAACTACAAGATCTCAATGGGCGCTTTAGGCGATACCATTCAATCCTAGATTGATATGGTCAAGTTACTAAGGGTGTATGGAGGATGTCTTGGCGTCGAGAGGCGATGAAGGACGTGGCTGACTGCGATAAGCCCGGGGCAGGTGTCGAGCAACCGTTAATCCCGGGATCTCCGAATGGGGCAACCCGTTGTCACTGGGCAACCAGATGGCATCACCGGCGGCTGAATGCATAGGCCGTCTGGAGCGAACGCAGGGAACTGAAACATCTCAGTACCTGCAGGAACAGAAATCAACCGAGACTCCGTCAGTAGCGGCGAGCGAAAGCGGAATAGCCCAAACCAGGGGGCTTGCTCCCTGGGGTTGCGGGCGCTGACATGACCATCGTGACGGTTAGTGGAACGATCTGGAAAGTTCGACCATAGAAGGTGATAGTCCTGTAAACGAAAACCGAAGCGGTGGGTTGGCGTACCAGAGTAGCACGGGGCTCGTGAAACCCTGTGTGAAGCTGGGGGGACCATCCTCCAAGGCTAAGTACTCCTCGACGACCGATAGTGGAAAGTAGCGCGAGCGAACGATGAAAAGAACCCCTATTAGGGGAGTTAAAAGGACCTGAAACCATACACCTACAAGCGGTCGGAGCCCTATGACTCGTCTGCGGACGAGTAACGGGTGACGGCGTGCCTTTTGCATAATGAACCGGCGAGTTACCGTCTGTGGCAAGGTTAAGCACTTCAGGTGCGGAGCCGTAGCGAAAGCGAGTCTTAAAAGGGCGATTTAGTCGCAGGCGGTAGACGCGAAGCCAGGTGATCTACCGATGGCCAGGCTGAAAGGGATGTAAAAATCCCTGGAGGGCCGAACTCACCAGCGTTGAAAAGCTGGGGGATGAGCTGTCGGGAGGAGTGAAAGTCTAATCAAACCTGGAGATATCTCGTTCTCTCCGAAATAGCTTTTGGGCTAGCCTCGAGTGACTACTCTATGGGGGTAGAGCTACTGAATGGGGATAGGGGACCACCAGTCTACCTACCCCAACCAAACTCCGAATACCGTAGAGCCTATCTCGGGAGTAAGACTATGAGTGATAACATCCATGGTCAAGAGGGAAACAACCCTGATCGCCAGCTAAGGTCCCGAAGTTTTGCTAAGTTCATAAGGAAGTTGAATTGCGGTGACAGCCAGGATGTTGGCTTAGAAGCAGCCACCATTTAAAAAGTGCGTAATAGCTTACTGGTCGAGCAGTTCGGCGCCGATAATGACCGGGAATAAGCAAGACACCGAAGCTGCGGGATGGCGGATGGTTGCGACCGTCCGCCTTCGGTAGGAGAGCGTTGCTAACCGCGTAGAAGCCGTACAGTAATGAGCGGTGGAGCGTTAGCAAGTGATTATGCCGGCATGAGTAACGAGAAAACAGGTGAGAATCCTGTTCGCCGAAAGCCTAAGGTTTCCTGGGGAAGGTAAATCCGCCCAGGGTTAGTCGGACCCTTAGTCGAGGCCGAAAGGCGTAGACGATGGACAGCAGGTTAATATTCCTGCACCAGGTCATTGGACAAAGTCAGTGACGCATCTTTTAGAGTCATCCCACGATTAGTCGGGTGGGTCCCGCAAGGGCGAGGCCGATTTACGATGCCGAAGTGGCTGGCGAAGATGCCGAGAAACAGCTGATGGCGGTTGAAGATGGCCTGTCCGTACCGCAAACTGACACAGGTAGGCGAGGAGAGTATCCTCAGGCGCTCGAGAGAACCGTCCTTAAGGAACTAGACAAATTTACCCCGTAAGTTCGCGATAAGGGGTCCCTCCAGGGGCGTTTGATTTATCAGACGTCTGCTGAGGGCGCAGAGAAACGGCTCTGGCGACTGTTTATCAAAAACACAGTTCTGTGCCAACTCCAAAAGAGGATGTATACAGAATGACGCCTGCTCGGTGCCGGAAGGTTAAGGGGAAGGGTTAGCCGCAAGGCGAAGCTCCGAACTGAAGCCCCGGTAAACAGCGGCCGTAACTATGACGGTCCTAAGGTAGCGAAGTTCCTTGTCGGGTAAGTTCCGACGTGCATGAACGGCGTAACGACTGGAGCATTGTCTCAAGGACGGACTCGGTGAAATTGTAGTTGTGGTGAAGATACCACTGTCCCGCAGCAACACGGAAAGACCCCGTGAACCTTTACTGTAGCCTGGTATTGATGCCTGGCATGGCATGCGTAGGATAGGTGGGAGGCTGTGAAGCCCAGGTTCCGGCTTGGGCTGAGCCAACCTTGAAATACCACCCTTGTTATGTTAGTCACCTAACCGTGACCCGTGAATCCGGGCATGGGACAGTGCTAGGCGGGCAGTTTGACTGGGGCGGTCTCCTCCTAAAAAGTAACGGAGGAGTTCAAAGGCACACTCAGCGTGGTTGGCAATCACGTTTAGAGCGCAAGGGTATAAGTGTGCTCAACTGCGAGACCTACTGAGTCGAGCAGATGCGAAAGCAGGACCTAGTGATCCGGCGATTCCGTATGGAAGGGTCGTCGCTCAACAGATAAAAGGTACTCCGGGGATAACAGGCTGATGACTCCCGAGCGTTCACAGCGGCGGAGTCGTTTGGCACATCGATGTCGGCTCATCACATCCTGGGGCTGAAGGCGGTCCCAAGGGTTGGGCTGTTCGCCCATTAAAGTGGTACGCGAGCTGGGTTCAGACCGGCGTGAGCCAGGTCGGTCCCTATGTGCTGTGGGCGTAGGAATCTTGCGGGGCCATTTCCTTAGTACGAGAGGATTAGGAAGTACCGACCCCTGGTGCACCGGTTGTCCCGCTCGGGGCACGGCCGGGTAGCTAAGTCGGGAAAGGATAACCGCTGAAAGCATCTAAGCGGGAAGCCCACCCCAAGATAAGGATTCCCTGGTCTTCGGACCTGAAGGGCCCTGGTAGACCACCAGGTTAATAGGCCGGAGGTGTAAGTGCAGAAATGCATTCAGCTGACCGGTACTAACGCCCAATGACTTGACCATATCAATCTTCGATTGCATGGTGCAAGTCGCCACGAGTGCTCATTGACTTGACGCATCCGCATATGAACCTGCCAAGGATCGGTCGCTCCGGCGACGGCTCTTTGCCAGATGAATACAGAATAGAACCTGGGCCGTGAGGCCCGGATCTAACGGATTTCCTGGTGACCTTACGGGCGGGGAAACGCCTGTTCCCATTCCGAACACAGAAGCTAAGCCCGTCCCGGCCGATGGTAGTCCTTACGGGCGAGAGTAGGTGATTGCCAGGAATTTTTACGAGCCCTGTCGAGTCGCATCGGCAGGGCTTTCCTTTTGCGCCCGGGTCGTTGGCGGTGCGCTTGCCGGGACGTGCTCCGTGGCGTATCATGGTCGTGTAAAGGTCTCCATTCGTGGCGGCAAGGATAGACAGATGGTGTCGTATGAGCGGCATCCGATTCGTAGTTGACAGCAAAGGCGTCAAGACGGCCCTGGTCATCGATCTGAAGAAGTTGGGGGACGTGTGGGAGGACTTCTACGACACCCTGATCGTCCAAGGGTCGGGCGAACGAGCCTCGCGAATCTCTGGCCTCGGTAAAAGGTCGCCTGCAACGCAAAGGCAAAGTCAATAGGGGAGTAGAGCACTACTGAGGAATGGGCCATGTCTGGCATCAGGGATGGGAAGATCCTGCAAGTGACCTTGACGGGAGAACCCGTGCAGCCGATACGGCTGTACTATGAGCTTTGTGACAAGGAGCTGCTGGTGCGCCGGTTCCGCCCGTTGCGCTGCCTGGACTTCGACCCGCGTGGAAAGCGGTGGGTCTGGTTGTATGAACACGAAGCTCGAACGTTGGAGTTCCGAACGCCCTATGCGTCCCTTCCGACGGAGAAGCGTCCGATCGTCATCGGTTCGTTCTTCTTGAAGGGGAACAAGGCATTGCTGGACTTGCGTTCGTTTGACCGGGCCATCAAGGCAATTCCCTTCTTCGATGAACATGCGGGTTCGGACGCCGCCCGGATCACCCATGCGGCCGTTGTCAACCGGCTGTTCGAGGCCAGGGAACAGCTTCCCGCGAATCTCGATATCTTCTTCCACAGCCGTGACATGGTGGAGCGACGTCCGGAGGAAAGCCTGGCGGACATGAGGTCAGCGGTAGAGAGGCCTCGTACCGAGGGAGAAGGGGATCTGCGCTCCATCGTCGAAGAAAGAGCAAGAGAGGCCCTGCCGGAGATCGAGAAATTCCCGGTTCACTTCTACGAGGACGGCCTCAGTTCTCTGGAGGCGGCTTTGCACATGAGAGAAGTCATCGCCTTCGAGCATTGGAGGGGCAACATGGACTACACGTTCTATGACGTCCTCAAAACGATGATTCCCGGACTATGACCAGAGCCGCAGGACCGGCGATCTTCTGGAAACGGGCGTCGAAGGTGAGGGCAGGACAAGGGCGAACGGCGTGGCTGGATGATGACTACAGCGGAGCTTATTACGGCGGACCGGATGGTGTTTGCCGCGACGGTGGCGGAACTCGACGCTCGTGCCTGCGAACGCCACGCGCGAGACATTGTTCACCGGTTGGGGGGACCGACGACCTTCGAGCTCTATATGACCGAGGTCATTCACGCGGCGCTGGAGTTCCAGGGCGCGGCGGAGGAGCGGATCACGGAACTGTATGGAGTCACGACGCGGCTCTTTCCCCAGGTTCCGCCCGAATACGATATCCTGTCCCGCCTGACGACTCTGGTTCTGAAGATGATGGTGGAGAGACTCACGCTGCTGCGAGAACTGCGTGCCGAGGGGGATTCGACGGGACGCCAGCGGCAGTGAGCCGCCTGCCGATCGGCTGGGCCGGCGGAACGGTGGAGGGGGGCGGTCCGGCGTCCTGCCTTTCCGATGCCGGGCGCCGTGTGACGACAGAGATCCATTGCCGTCGGTGAACCCGGCCGGTAGAATCAGGCTGGTGGTTTGGAAGAAATGAAGCCGCTGGGTAGGGTGGGTTCTCAACCCACGCGTCGAGGTATTGCACATGTTTTGGGGCTGGAGAAAGACGGAGTACTCCCGGCTGGTGGACCGGTACGGGGAGTATCGCAAGATCGCGTGGAAATTGAACAACGAGGTCCTGCCGGAATACCTGTCGAAGTCGGTCTTGGACACGGCCGGCAGGCAACTGGGGATGCTGCGGAAGAACGAACTCGTCTTGGGCAATGAAGACGAGCTCGGCCTCCTGATGGATTACAGCATCCACGATTGCCGCGACAAAGGGGGCAACGCCGTGTCGCGCTACCGGGCCGATTCTCACTTGGACCCCCAATCCGACGAATACGCCGTAGTCAAAGCCATGTCGGAATCGTTCTACACCGTGATCCAAGTGGCGGAGGTCCTGCCGCGTGTCGGCGTCCGCGTGGCCGATCTTTGGGCAGATCGGGAGTATCTCCTGACCGACATGGGATTCAGCAAGACCGCCCGGAAGGGCCTGGCGCTGGCGACAAGAATCCTACCCTTTGCGGAGTTCGTTACGACCTCCGGTGCGGCCCTGCCCGTGGACGCTCATACCCTGCGGGAGATCCAGGATACCCTTGTGCCAAGGTACAAGATCGCCCAGGAGGGAAAGTGCACGCTGGCCGATGGCCGGCGCAAGGCGGCCGACTTGACCGCCGCCATCATCCGCCTGTGCCTGGAGAGCGGCGCCTCGGATCGCATCCAGTATAGACCAGTTGTCGCGGCGCCAAAGGTCCTGCCTCAGCCTCAGGAGCCGCGCCTCGATCGAAATGCCCCCTGCCCGTGCGGCAGCGGCCGAAAATACAAACACTGCTGCGGCCGGACGGGGTAACGTGGGGACCCCGATCGTGAACGGGGCAGGCCCACCGCATGTCTTGGGGGTATCCGATGGTGCGTGCGAGCCTCTGTTGCCAGCCTCATTCTCGAACTGGCCCCGGCCCTCCCACTTCTTGACCTCGCCCCTCCGAAGGGGTAATATGAAGTAGAGAACGAGGTGATATATGCACGACTATCGAATAGAGACGGAAGTCGGAAGCGATGGGTCGCTCACGCTAAAGGGGCTGCCCTTCCAAGCGGGAGATCGAGTGGAGGTCATTGTTCGCGGGTCTACGGCGGGAGGGGGAGATGGCAAGTGCTATCCGTTGCGTGGAGAGCCCATTCGATACACTGATCCGTTTGGCAGCGTCGCCGAAGAGGATTGGGAAACCCTGAAATGATCGGTCTTGACAACCTGACAGCAAGATTCTGAGTTACGCCCGTGTGAAGACCGTGGCATAAGTACCGGGTCGGATGGCGTAAGGCAGGCGGGCCATATAAGAAACTAGGAATGCTTCCCCGGAATTGGACCAAGAATTCTGGAGGCTGCGTCGCCGGCGAAATGGCCATGGATATGGCAAGAAGCAGACGTGAAACATCACATCGGTCTTCATCTCGAGACAAGCACTTTGATGCTATCTGGCGAAGGTTTCAGGTCTCTACACCCAAGACATACCGAAGAACCAGCTTGCAGGTTTGCCGTCTAGTTCACGGACCTGAGTTTCCCGACAAGGCTTTCGCCGATCTTGACACTCTGGAAGAGTGGTATCGCGTCGTTCTGCGTTGTTGGCTCAGTGACTCGTTGGCTATCGCTGATTATTGGCGAGAGCGATTGCCATCCCAAAGACATGAATTGGCTCTGTGCGACGTGGTTCTTGAGGCCAGAAATACCGGCGTGCGCAGAATTCAGCGTCGCCTCTTCCGAGAAGAAGACGGTACTCCTCGGGATCTCCGAATCAGATCCTACTCGGAGTTGAGCCATTGGTGTGACTTCATGTTCGAGTTGCTCGACGACGACGAGCGACACGTGGAGTGCGAGCGGCATTTCTTGACCATTCGATACGACAAGGGTATCGCGTACCGGCTTGAAGAAGAGCGGAAGGACTGGATGAAGGAACATGGCGAAGAGGTTGCGGAGATGACCTACTCAATGATGAAAACGCTTCCTAAAGGTGAACCTCGCAGGATCGAACCCGATGATGATTGGGTGCTGGTGGTTTGGGGCCGCTTGGCGGACGCAAAGGAATCCATTCGGGAGATCGCGGTGAGTCTCTTCGTAGATTCAGAACCCGAACCTAAGCGCCCACATGTGCAGTTACTCGAAGATATCATTTCTATGACGTGGAAAGCTATGCGCCAGCGAGGACCGGTTTGCCATGACGAACCGCCGGCTACGAATCCGAAGCAGGTTCGTAGACACTTGGACGGCGTCAAGCGGTTCTGTGCGCGACAACAGGATCGCGAGGTCCATGCATTTCTCACATCGGCCAGGGGCGAGACGAGAACGGGAGACTTTCAGAGGTGGGCCGGAGGTAAGCGGGTAACGTTGGCGATTGTGTTCACTGACGTGGTGGGTTCGACGGTGCTGGGCGAGGAGATCAGGGATGAGGCCATGAGTGAAGTGCGTCGAGCGCACTTTGCTCAAAGCCGCAAGCTGATTGGCGAGTACAAAGGACGGGAAATCAAGACCATTGGAGATAGTTTTATGGCGGCGTTCAAATCTGTGGACGCCGCTCTGGACTACGCACGTGAGTTGCAGGAGAATAGCGGCCACCCCCGGGTGCGGATTCGCGCCGGCATTCACATCGGATCAATGCACGTGGAGGAAGGGGATGTGTTCGGCGGTACCGTGAACTTTGCCGCCCGTGTGATCGAAGCCATCAGGGACGCCGAAATCTGGCTGAGCGATCGAGCCAAAGAGGACGTAGAGCGACTCGGCGCCGGACAACATAGACGGCTGAAATGGAAACAACACAGCGGTATTTCCATGAAGGGTTTCTCTGGCGTCTTTACATTGTGGTCATTGAAGAAATTACCAGGTCAAGGAAAATGAGGGTTGTCCCTTGGTGATTTCGGGGATTGGTCCCCGTCGCAATAGCCCCGCGTGCGCCAGAATGGGTTTTCCGGTCATCACTACGTCAGTTTGTGAGCAATTTGCTCGTCGAGGATGTCGTTGACGGTCAGGGCGATGATGCTCTTGCCCGTCTTTTTGAAGAACGCGCCGATTTCGTGCAAGGCGTCGGCGCTATAGTCAAACGCGACGAAAAATCCCTTTGTGCGGTCCTCGCGCATCATCACGGCCTCAAAGGCGTCGATGTCGGGACGGCCGGCCTTGTCTTTCTGCTTGACCTGAATAGGATACCAGACGTCCATGAAGTCGAGTTGGCCCTCGCTCTTCTTCGGCGTGGCTGAGACGGGATAGATTCGCCCGTCGATACCCATATCGCCGACCTGTGCCTTGTTTGGAATGCCGCCGAGCGCGATGACGGCCCAGTTCTCAAACTCGAACGGTGGGATCTTCCGCAACTGCTCCTCGCTCCACGGTAGGTCACGAACCACGAACCCGCGCCCGATTCGCCAGAGCCGCTCATCCTCTTTGATCCCGCACACGTCCCGCAGCCGCTTGGCCATCACCCGGCAGGCGGTAGGGGAGATGTCGATGCCGATCCATTGCCGACCCAGGTTCTCCGCCGCCACCAATGCCGTCCCGCATCCGCAAAACGCGTCCAGTACGATAGCATTGGCTCTGGAACTGGTGTTGATGATTCGCTCAAGCAACTGGAGAGGTTTCTGTGTCGGATACCCCAGCGACTCCTTTGCCTGCGAGTTTATTGGGTTGATGTCATCCCAGACACTTCCAACCGGTAGTCCCTTCGACTCGTCAAGGTAGCGTTTGTAGCGGGGCGTGCTGCCACCCGGTGGAATCGCGACACGCCCTTCGCGGATAAATTCCTCCATCTTCTCTTGGCTGTATCGCCAGTAGCCTTCGACGCCGAGGACTACATAATGAGGATTGCCCTTTGATGGGGCGGCACCGCCCGGTGCTCGGAGGTCACCCCACTGAAAACGTCGCCCGTTCTCATCGGCTTGCGAATAGTGTGATGTAACATAGGCGGGGTCCAGCGGAGAATACTGCTGGTTCCAGACATAGTCTTCAGATCTCGCGTAGAAGAACAAAGTGTCATGAAGGCGACCGAAATGTCTGCTCCCCTGTTTGGCGTCATTGTGTGAGGTTTGTCGCTTCCAGACTACCTCATTGACAAAAGCGTTCTCGCCAAAGACTTGGTCGAGCATGACCTTGACGTAATGGGAAGCGTGCCAGTCACAGTGGTAGTAAAAGGAGCCAGTCTTCTTTAGAACGCGGTGAAGCTCGACGCAGCGCGGACGCATGAAGTCGATGTAGGCGGCCGTGGAGGCGTGGCGGTCTTCGAAAGCCCGTTTCTCCTTCGTCTCACCCCAGAAGACCTCGTAATTGCGGTTGGAGTTGAAGGGTGGGTCGATGTAAACCAAATCCACGCACTCGTCGGGCAGCTTCTTCAACTGGTCGAGATTATCACCGCAGTAAATGACGCGCGTATCGACCAGCGCTGAGGGTTTGCCGCTGGGCGGGATTCTGTCAGCATCGGATGCAGGTTTCTTTGCCATACCCCACAAGTGTAGAAACGTTCGGGTGATTTGCAAGTCCCGAGCCCATAACTTGAGAGTACCGAGTTCCAAGCTACTCTGATCTCTCCTGTTTAGCAATCTGCATTCTGAGTTTCGAGTGTTCGATGCCGAGGTTGATCCATTGTTCGACCAAGCAGGTGAACTGCTTGTATACCCTTCAGGAATCAAATTTCGGTGGATAATTCAAGTGCTTATGGGACGGTAGCCGAAATATCTGATGATGGATGGATTCAGATTGACGACCGAAGAGATTCGTTCCTTGCGGACCTTACA
>Ga0315280_10009041_pt1 | contig 12909 bp, 9 predicted proteins | sample YL17G06_40_MG_FD_203697 | JGI IMG/M metagenome (GOLD analysis project Ga0315280, IMG submission 203697) | Sediment microbial communities from Yellowstone Lake, YNP, Wyoming, USA - YL17G06_40 | ecosystem: Environmental > Aquatic > Freshwater > Lake > Sediment | place: USA: Wyoming | collected...
AGAGTCGTCGCTATCGGACAGAATCGCGGCCCAGGTCAAGCTGTTATCATTTATGCCATCACGGGGAGGTCGCCCTCCAGCCAGGCGAGAGAACTCAAGCTCAGGGGAAATGCCGTCTGGACTCGGCCAACGAACGAGGCTGCCCTAAAAAAAGGAAATGCTGACCTTCTCGTTTACAGCGCTATCGCCTTCGGACCTGGCATTGCCGTAGGCAACGGCCGGCAAACGCAAGATATCCTGAATCAAATTCAGGCCAGTGATGACCCCAAGGAGATTCTAATTCAGGGACTTAAAAATTGGAGTTATGAGCCAGATTCTCCTCATTTTACGCCGCGCATCAGCGGCTGTATCCTCCCCAACGGCCGAGCCGGCCTGAGCCTTATCAAAAAAGGCAAAGATGGCCCGGCCGAGAGACTCTTCTTCGCCTGGGCTCTCGAGCCGGGAAGAGGCAAGCTTATCGCCACATACAGCGGCAACGACGAGGACCCGCTGCCCTGTTTCACGGGAAATCCCCTCGATGTAGAGATTCAAGAAAAGACGGCAGAGGGCATGGCGGAGGCTGTCTATGCGGCCTTGAAACCGCGAAATTCAGACAGAGATTATCGCGTGGCCGTCGCCTGTGTTTATGCAGAAAAATTAAATTTACAGAAATACGAAGTGCATATCATCAATAAAAAGGAAAGGCAGGGGGAGCATGGGTAAAATAGAGAAAATAGACAAAGCTTCACGCCTTCAGTATTCCACCAAAGTTAAAGAAGATTTTCCGGAAACTCTCCAATTTGCCGGCCGGGAATTCCGCAAAAAAATCGCCATGCGCTACGGCGAGAACCCGGGATATCCTGCGGCTTTTTATTTCGAAGTCGGAGCCGCAGGTCCCAATATGGCGACAATGGAAATCCTCCAGGAAGGGACCAAGGGCTTGAGCTATATCAATGTGGGAGACATGGACCTGGGGCAGAGGTTAGTCAAGAAGCTGACCGAGGTTCACCCGGGGAAGTTTATCTGCGCCCTGATCAAGCATGAAATGCCCAGCGGAGTGGCCCTGGGAGAGACGGCCGAGGAGACATACGAGAAGGCCTGGGGATGCGATGCTCTTTCCAACTTCGGGAGCGTGGATGTCTTCAACTATAGGATAACCGAACGCCTGGCCAAGCTTCTTGTGGAAAGTCAAAGAAACATCGAAGTCGTCTATGCTCCAGATTATGCTCCTGAGGTCTTAGAAATCCTGGGGTCGAGAAAAACCCTGCGCGTGGTCAAGATGGGAAGCCCCATCTCCGAAGCGACGGTGGACAACGGCTTGGAATTCAAAAGGGTGGCGGGGGGAGTCCTCGTCCAGAAAAGGTTCGACTCAAAAATCCGGAACGCCCAAGACATCGATGTGGTCTCCGAGCGAAAGCCTCGAGCCGAAGAGGTTGAAGCGGCCATCTTTAACTGGATCGTCGCCTGCTTCACGCGGTCCAACGCCGTCGTCATCGGGAAGGGGGACAGGGTTCACGGAATAGGCTCAGGCCAGCGGAGCCGGATAGACGCCGCCGAATGCGCCATCCGCTATTCCAGGCGGGGTTACGGTCCTGAAGGCTGCGTCATGGCTTCAGATGCTTTCATGCCTTTCCCCGATGTCGTCGAATTGGCGGCTCAAAACGGGATTACGGCGATCATCTATCCCCTGGGCTCCAGACGCGACCAGGAGGTCATTGACCGGGCCAATGCCCTCAGCGTGGCGATGATCATCACCCGAAAACCTGGTGAGACTGACAGCGAGCGGAGCTTTCTGCACCGATAGAGAGCAGAGTGCCGAAGGCGGAAAATGAGCCTTAAAGAATACAAGGAAAAAAGAAATTTCCGGAAAAGTCCCGAGCCAAAAGAATCGAAAGCGAAAAAGAAAAACGAAGGGCTGGCTTATGTCATCCAAAAACATCAGGCCTCGCACCTTCATTTCGACCTGCCCCTGGAGGAGGGGGGAGTTCTAAAAAGCTGGGCCATCCCCAAGCTCCCTCCCCAAGAAGAAGGAACAAGACGCCTGGCCGTCGAGACCGAAGACCATCCTCTCGCTTATGCAGAATTTGAGGGAATCATTCCAGAAGGGGAATACGGTGCCGGCCGGGTCGAGATTTGGGACAGCGGGACATACGTCTCGCTGGAGTCGGGGCCGACAAAAAAGGTCTTTGAGGTCAGCGGAAAAAAATTAGGAGGCCGCTACTGCTTGATCAAGCTCAAACCCAAGGAAACGGAGGATAAAAGCTGGCTTTTCTTTAAGCTCAAAAATCCGTTATAATAAATAAAAAATCGGATGATGAAAAAAGAAAAAGAAGAAAAAAGAAAAGAATTGATTTCTTGAAACATAAGCTGATTCGTCGCCAATCTTATCCTCTGAAATTGACCCCATGAAGGAAAGGTGAACTCCGGTGTATTTATCCATTCTTTGGCATCTCCATCAACCCATCTACAGGAGTCCGGAGACTAACGAGTACGTCCTCCCCTGGGTCAATTATCACATCACCAAGAATTATTACCAGATGGCTTTGCTGGCAGAGGAGATGGAATTTCCCTGCACCTTTAATCTCGTTCCCTGCCTTCTCGAACAGATGGAGGAATACAGTCAGGGCCAAGCCAAAGATATCATCCAGGATGCTCTCGAGCGAGACCCGGAAAAATTAACTTTAGCTCAAGTCATTCGTTTGGCCGAGTTTTTGCCCAGAGGTGCAGAAGAAAATGATAAAGCAAACCTCCAGCTCCGCGCCCTCCAATCCTTTTTTTCTCCCCTTTTGGAACCAAAAAATGAAAAGGATGCTCTCCTGGAGCTGCAAAAGAAGATCCATAAGCAGGTTATTCCTTATTACCGGAAGCTCTGGAAAAAAGGTCTGGTTGAGCTAACGACATCCGCCTATTATCATCCTCTTCTTCCTCTGGTGTTCGATATTCATATGGGAGGAGAGGAAAGGATGCCTCTGCTTTCCTTCGAGCATTCTGAGGATGGAGAAGCTCAGATTGAAAAGGGCAGGGAATATTTCAAACATGTCTTCGGGGATTATCCTCAAGGCTTCTGGCCCTCTGAGGGGGGCATAAGTCAGGAGGTGGCGCGCGCTGTTTCTCAAAAAGGCTATGCTTTCGCCGTGACTGACGAAAACATTCTCTGGAAAAGCCTGAATCGAGCCTCCGACCCCAGGCTCCTGCATAAGCCGTACGTCTGTCAAAATCTGACAATTTTCTTTCGCGACCGCGAGCTCTCCGACCTTCTCAGCTTCGAATACTGGAAGTGGGACGAAAAAGACGCGCTGGCGCATTTTCTGGCCAAGCTCGAAGAAAGACAAAAATCGACTCCTGAAGATGAGGCGATCTGTGTCCTTGCCCTGGACGGGGAAAACCCTTGGGCCGGATACCGCCTCAATGGCATTCCTTTTCTTCGGGAATTCTACAGCCGGGTCAAACAAAAAAAAGGGATAAACCCCATCTTCTTTGGAGACTATCTTGCCCTGCACAAGGCCAGGACAGAAATTACCTTGGCTCCCGGCACCTGGATGGGCAATTTTTCCAAGTGGGTCGGGTCACCGGCCAAGAATGCCGGCTGGGATCAACTGTCCAGGGCCAGAGACCTTTGTGGTCCAAAAGAAGAGATTTTCATCGCCGAGGGATCTGACTGGTTCTGGTGGTTTGGAGAAGAAAACACCGCCGAATTTGACGCTCTTTTCCGGAGCTATCTGCGAAAAGCCTGCGAGAGGGAGGGGAAAAAATTCATCGATGAGTAAGCTTATTTTCCTGCTTGCCGTCCATAATCATCAGCCTGTGGGAAATTTCGCCTCGGTCTTCAAGAAGGCCTTCCAGGACTGCTATCTGCCCTTTCTAAAAGAAATGGTCAAACACCCTGCGGTCAAATTCACCCTCCATTTTTCCGGCCCCCTTTGGGAATGCATGCAGGCCAAAGAGAAAGAATCCTGGGAGATGGTCAAAGAAATGGTCGGCCGCGGCCAGGTCGAGCTCATGAGTGGAGGCTTCTATGAGCCGATTCTTTCTCTAATTCCCGAGGCGGACCGACTCGGGCAGGTCCAGCTGATGAACCAGTTCTTGCAGGAACATTTCAAAGCAAAGCCTCGCGGTTTATGGCTGACGGAAAGAGTCTGGGAGCCTCAGCTTCCGAAAACATTGGCTCAAGCAGGCATCGAATATACTCTCCTGGACGAAGAACACTTTCACTATGCCGGAGTCAAAAATATCTATGCGCCTTATATCACCGAAGAGCAGGGCTACCCGCTCGTGCTTTTTCCGGTCAATAAAAAATTGCGCTATATGATTCCGTTCTACAAAGTCGAGGAGATTCATTCTTATTTCCGACAAATCGAGGCCGAGAATGGCGTCGCTATCCTCGGCGATGACGGCGAGAAATTCGGCCTCTGGCCGGGGACTCATCGCTGGGTCTATGAGGAAGGCTGGCTTCAAAAGTTCTTAGCTTTCTTAGAAAAAGAAAGCGTCCAAACTCTGACGTATTCGGAATATCTGGACACTCACCCCAAGTTCGGCAGAGCGTATCTTCCGCCTGCCTCCTATGAGGAAATGATGGAATGGATCCTTAACCCTGATGATTATGAGCCCTTCAGGAACCTCAAGAAGGAAATCCCGGCCGAGGCCAGGAGGTTTCTCCGGGGAGGCTATTTCCGCGAATTCTTCTTGAAATATCCCGAGTCGAACCACCTCCATAAGAGGATGCTGTTCGTATCCAAAGAAGTAAGCCGTAACAAAAATAAGGCTGCCGCCATAGAGCTTTATCAGGGCCAGTGCAACGACCCGTACTGGCACGGGGTTTTCGGAGGGCTTTACCTCCCTCATCTCCGGGAAGCAGCTTATCGGCATCTTCTTGAGGCCGAGAAAATTCTGCCGTTACAGCAAGGCTGGGAGAGACTGGATTACGACTTCGATGGCAGAGAGGAACTCTTTTACCGGGGCGACAAATTCAATCTGCTTCTCAAGCCATCTTACGGCGGAAGTCTCGTGGAGTTAGATTATAACGCTCTTTCCCGTAACCTTTCCGACGTCCTTTCCCGCAGGGAGGAGTCCTATCATCGTCACAAAGAGCAAGGCCACGGCGAAGGAAAAAGCATCCACGATCTGACCAAGAGCCTGCCGCCTCAAGCGGCTTTTCTCCTGAAGTACGACTGGCATCCCCGCTATTCACTTCTCGACCACTTTCTCCATCCTCAGACCTCCCCAGAAGATTTCCGGCAGATCAATTACGGGGAGCAGGGTGATTTTGTCAATCAGGAGTATGAGTTTGAGCTCAAAAAGAGAAAAATTCTCCTGCAGAGGGAGGGCCATATTTGGATCCATGGAGAAAGGACGCCGTTAAGGGTGGCCAAAGAGGTCCTTGCAGAATCCGGGATGATTAAGGTAACGTACGAGATCGAGAATCAGACCGACAAAGATCTCTCCCTGCTCTTCGGCTGTGAATGGAATTTCTATCTCCTTCGAGAAGAATGGGAAATCAAAAAAAACGACCTGCTCCTGCTCGGAGCGCGGCTAACTATGCAGTTTGCTCCGTCGCCGGAGATTTGGCATTTCCCCCTCGAAACGCTCTCCCAATCAGAGGAGGGTTATGATATAATCCAACAGGGTATGTGTTTTTTGCCTCATTGGAAGTTCACCCTTTCCGGCAGGAAAAAATTTTCTCTGGCCATTAACCTGAAAGAACAAAATGTCCGATAAATATTTTTCGTTAGTCCTGCACAGCCACATTCCCTATGTCTTAGCCCATGGCAGCTGGCCCCATGGGATGGATTGGCTCTACGAGGCTGCGGCGGAGAGCTATCTTCCCCTTCTCGACGTTTTTTATCGCCTCAGGAACGAAGGCATTTCCGCCAACGTCAACATCTCTTTTACTCCCGTCCTTATGGAACAGCTCAAGGACAAAAGTTTTGCCTCGGGCTTCAAAGATTATCTGACGATGAAGATTGATATCGCCCAAAAGGATCGGGCCTATTTTGAAAAAACAGGGAACAAGCCTTTGCTCAACCTGACTTCATTCTGGGAAGCTTGGTACGAAAAACTGCTGACAAACTTCACCGAAATCCACAACGAGGATATCATCGCGGCTTACCGCCATCTCCAGGACGAAGGCAAGATCGAAGTCATGACCTCAGCCGCAACCCATTCTTATTTTCCTCTTCTCTCTCAGGATGATAGCATCCGCTTTCAGGTCCGCCAGGGTCGATTGACCTACCAGCAGCACTATGGCCGAGCCCCCAAGGGATTTTGGCTGCCTGAATGCGCCTACAGGCCAGGCTATTCGTGGAAATCGCCGTTGGGAAGCAGGGAGCCTGTCGATCGCCTTGGAGTTGATGAAATCCTGGGACAGGAAGGCTTGGGGTACTTTTTTGTGGACACCCCTCTCCTCAGAGGAGGAGAGGCCAAAGGGGTCTATCTGGACCGTTTCCCTGCCCTGAAACTGCTCTGGGAAAAATTCAAGAAAGAATATCATCCAACCCGAGAATCGGCGAAGAATCCCTACCTGGCGTATCTCGCCCATCCCTCCAAGGTTCCTTTCCTGGTAAGGGATGAGACGTCAGGGACTCAAGTCTGGAGCGGCAAAACTGGCTATCCAGGGGACGGCTGGTACCTCGAGTTCCATAAAAAGCACTTCCCCGGCGGGATGCGCTATTGGAGGATCACTTCGAGCGACGCCGACCTTGGAGATAAGCAGCCCTATGATCCGGAAAAGATGAAAGAAAGGCTGGAGGAAAATTCCAGCCATTTTGTCGACTCTCTCCAAAAAAGCTTAAAAGGCCAGAAAGAGGGAGTTGTGGTTGCCCTGTATGACACAGAACTCTTCGGACACTGGTGGTTTGAAGGGCCGGAATGGCTTTATCTTGTCTTGAAAAAATTGCAGCAGACTGAAGTGAAGCCGCAAAAGGCAAGCGACTGCCTCGAATCTCTTCATCCTCATACTCTGATCTCTCTTCCTGAAGGCTCCTGGGGCAAGGGTGGGTTCCATTGGATCTGGCTGAATGACGAAACCTCCTGGATCTGGGAAAAAATATACTGGATAGAAGAAGAAGCAAAAAAACTAAAACGTCTTCCTGCGGCCAAGAAGAGCAGACTTCTCAAGCAATTCATCAGGGAAAAATTTCTTCTCGAAAGCTCGGATTGGCCATTCCTGATCTCCACCTGGACGGCCCGGGATTATGCGGAAAACAGAGCGGCCGAGCATTTTGAGAGAGCCAAAACCCTGCTCAAATGGCTGCAAAGAAAAGAACCCCTGCAACCTGATGAGCAGAAGATCCTCGAGACGTGGGAAGAGGAAGACAAGCTTTTTGAGCAGGTTGTGGCGCCCGATGGAAAATTTATCTGAAAAAACTTTAGTGATGATTCTCTGTGGAGGAAAAGGGGAGAGGCTTTATCCCTTGACCCGAGACCGAGCTAAGCCGTCGGTCCCATTTCTTGGCGGCCACAGGATCGTTGATTTCAGCCTTTCGAATTCCCTAAACTCGGGTCTCCGCAAAATTGCCCTGCTGACACAGTACAAATCTCTATCGTTGGAAAGGCACATCCTTTATGGCTGGAATATCTTTCATTCCGAAAGCGGCGGCTATATCATCTCCCTTCCTGCTCAAGGAAGGGTGGCTGACCATTGGTATGAGGGAACAGCAGACGCGGTCTTCCAAAATATCTACACCATCCAGCAGGAGAACCCCGATGCTATCCTGGTTCTTTCCGGCGATCATGTTTACCGCACCGATTACCGAAAAATCATCAAATTTTATCAAGAAAAGAAAGCTGAGGCCGTCATTCTGGCTAAGACCGTCGGCCGCGCCGAAGCCGGCCGGTTTGGAGTGATGGCTGTGGACAGGGGACAAAAAATCTTCGAATTCTTAGAGAAGCCGGAAAACCCTCCGGGTTTGCCCTGGGACAAAAAACATTCCCTAATTTCCATGGGGGTCTACCTCTTCCACACACCCAGCCTGATCAAAGCTCTTTTCCAAGACGCCAGGGATAGACAGAGCAGTCACGATTTCGGCAGGGATATCATCCCCAAGATGATTCAAAAAGCCCGAGTTTATGCTTATCTCTATGAAGGCTACTGGGAGGATATTGGAACCATCGATGCCTACTGGAAGGCTAACATGGCCTTCCTTTCCTCTACGCCCCCATTTTCGCTGGATGAAAGCTCCTGGCCAATTAGAACCTACAAAGCTCCCTATGGTCCCTCCTATATTCAGCAAGCCGACATTAAAACCTCTATCGTGAGCGCAGGCTGCCGCATCCAGGGCGGCACCGTGCGCCATTCCGTCATTGCGCCGGGCGTCAAGATCGCCGCCAAGGCCGTGGTCGAGGATTCGATCGTTTTTGAGGGAGTTCAAATAGGCCGGAGCGCCCGGCTGCGCCGGGCAATTGTCGATAAATTCTCCAAGATACCGGACCATTTCGAGATCGGCCATGAAGAGAAAAAAGACTATAAAAATTTCATGATCAGCGAAGGAGGAATCAGGGTGGTCCCTAAAAACTGGAGCTACGAATGATCGAAAGGCATAATCTCTTCCTCCATGAGTTTGCGCCGGAAACATCCAAGGAGCTGCAATTTTTTTCCATCATCGCCCAGAGTTTCTTCCAGCCCTTCTCGCTCATCGACAACCTGCTCGTGATTCTGACCGCTTTGACAGCCGGGCCGGGGGTTGGGTTTAACAGAGCCATGCTTTTTCTAGCCAACGGGGATAAGTTGAATGGGGAATTCTGGCTCGGCCCAGCTTCTGCCGCCGACGCCGATTCCATCTGGCGGGTTCTCTCGACTCCCGGAATCGGCTATCTTGAGATCATCGAACACAACCGGGCTCTGCTGACGAGCGACGCTAACAGCCTGACCAAACGGCTGAAAAAAATCTCTTACTCTCTCTACCAGGATAATCCCCTCATTCCCGCTGCTGCGACATCTTCCCAAGAGATTATCCTGGTCAAAGACGCCTGGAACGAGCCTTTGGTAGAAAGGCGGTTTCAGGAAATGATCGGAGTCGATGAATTCCTTTGCATTCCTCTTCTCGCCCAGAAAGAAGTCCTGGGCGAAATTATCCTGGATAACGCCATCACCCGGCTTCCCATCCAGCGCCGGGATATCGAACTGGCCTCCATCTGCGGCCTTTTCGCCGGAAACTACATCTATACGGCTAAATTACAAAAGAGGATCGTGGAGATGAAGAGGGTGGCGGCGATGGGAGAGATGGTCATGTTTGTTACGCATCAGTTGAGAAATCCTTTGGTCACCATCGGCGGGTTCGCCGACCAGCTCCTCGACCCAAAAACGGGAGAAAAAAAGCAAAAAAGAAATCTCCACATCATCCGCAGTGAAATCCGCAGGTTAGAAAAGATTCTCCTCCGGCTGACCCAATTCCTCCTGATCGACATCAAAGAGAAAGTGCCGGTGGACATCCAAGAGATGTTCAAGCTTGTCGTCAACGCGGCCAGGCCAAGGGCGACAAGCGGGAAAGTGACCCTGACAACAGAAGTCGAGCCGGGCCTGAACGTCATCCTCTGCGACCCCATCCATATGGGAGAAGCGTTGCGGAACGTGATCGACAACGCTTTCGATGCCCTCCCCGACGGAGGAAAGATCCATCTCCGGGCTTACCGAGAAAACGATCAATGGGGAGTCATCTCCGTCCAAGATACAGGAAAGGGAATCCCGAAGTCCCTCAAAGAAAAGATTTTCGACACCTTTGTCTCAACAAAAGAAAAGGGCATGGGCCTCGGCCTGGCTTATGTAAAGAGAGTCGTAGACGCCTGCGGCGGGAGGATCGAAGTCGAGAGCGAGGAGGGCAAAGGAACGACCTTTAAGCTGCATTTTAAAACAGGAGAAAGGGGGTCTCAAAAATGAAGAAAAAATTGCTCATCGTCGAGGATGAAAAAAATCTCTGCGTCCTCTACAAGGAAGAATTAACCAAGGAAGGCTACAAGGTGACCGCCGTGATGGATGCCGATGCAGCGCTCGAGTTGGTCAAAAAACATAAATTTGACCTCATCATTACCGATATCCGAATGCCGGTTAAGAATGGAATCGACCTCATCACCCAGATCATGGCCCTGCGCAAAGATATCCCCATCATCATCAACACCGCATATCAAAGTTACAAGCATGATTTCATGACCTGGGCGGCAGACGCATATGTCGTGAAATCGGCGTCCCTGGATGAACTCAAATCCAAGATAAAGGAGCTCGTCGGATAAATCCATGTCCGAGCTTCGCAAGGACATTATCAGCGGCCGCTGGGTCATTCTGGCTGCAGGGAGAAGCAAAAGACCGGATGACTTCCGGCCCGCGCTGCTTGAAAAAAAAGAGGCTCCCGCCGGATTCTGTCCCTTCTGCGAAGGGAATGAATCAAAAACGCCGCCCGAAGTCTTTTCGCTCCGAAAAAAAGGAACGGGCAAAGATAAGCCGGGATGGTGGGTGAGAGTTGTCCCCAACAAGTTCCCTGCTCTTAATCGGGGGACGCCGCCGGTCCGGCATGACGAAGGCATCTTTCAATGGATGGACGGAGTAGGCGTGCATGAAGTCATCATCGAAACTCCCGGCCACAACAAGGAGCTCTCCGACCTGCCGCTCTACCACCTGCAATATGTGCTGGATACTTATAAAGACCGGATCATAAGCATCGAAAAAGAATTTCAGTATAAATATGTCCATGTCTTCAAAAATAAAGGAAAGGATGCCGGCGCATCGCTCAGTCATTCTCACTCACAGATTGTGGCTACGCCGATCATCCCCAAAGGGGTCAACGAAGAGCTGTATGGCTGCGAAAGACTTCACCGACAATTTGGGGAATGCATTTTCTGCCGCATCATCCATGACGAGACCCGGATCGGAGATCGCCTTGTCTTGAGGAACGACCATTTCTGTGTCGCCACTCCCTTTGCGCCCCGCTTCCCCTTCGAGATGCGGATTTATCCCTTGCGTCATTCACCCTGGTATACCACTTTAAATAAAATAGAATTAGAAGCACTGGCCAAAACTCTAAAAATCGTCTTGGAAAAGTTAAAAAATGTCCTTTCTGACCCGCCCTTCAATTATTTTATCCATCAAGCCCCCAACCCTAACCTTCCCCATGAAGCCTGGGTAAACTTAGAGAAGAGCTTCCACTGGCATTTGGAGATCATTCCGGTGCTGACTCGTGTGGCCGGGTTTGAATGGGGGACGGGATTCCACATCAACCCCGTAACTCCCGAGACGGCAGCCACTTTCCTAAGAGCCTAAGCGGAAAATTTAATTTTTCTTTGAAATCAAAGCGAAGATATTTTCTCGTACAGACACAAATATTCGCGGGCTGACTTCTCCCAAGAAAAATCGGAAGACATAGCCTGCCGCAGGAGAACCCGCCACTTCTCTTTCTGTCGATAAACCGAAACAGCTTTTTTGAGGGAGGAGAGAAGGGCAGACGCAGAGTATTCCTGAAACTTGAATCCGTTTCCGGTGTTCTGCTCCGGATCGTACTCCTGGATGGTGTCATCCAGCCCGCCGGTGGCCCTCACCACAGGCACAGTGCCATAGCGCAGGCTGTACATCTGAGTCAGACCGCAGGGTTCATAACGGGAGGGAATAAGGAAGAGGTCACTCCCGGCATAAATTTTATGGGAAAGGGCCTCATCAAAGGCGATCCTTAAGCCAAAAGACTGGGGATATTTCTTCTGGGCTGAACGCAGGGTGTTCTGGAAGACTTCTTCGCCCGTACCCAGAATGACAAGCGAGAGGCCCATCTTGAAGAGGCCGTCGAGGGCCTCACAAAGAATGTCAAGGCCTTTCTGGCCGGCCAGCCTGGAAACCATTCCGATGATAGGCGCGTCTTTATTGGCGTTTTGAAGAGCAAAAGACTCGAGCAAATCCTTCTTGCATTCGTCTTTGCCTTCCGGATGCAAAGGGCTGAACTTCCTGATGATGAACTTGTCCGTCATCGGATTCCAGTCTGAGTAATCGACACCATTCAGAATGCCGAAAAGCGAATCGCGGCGCTTTCTCAAAAGACCGTCCAGACGGTAGCCGAATTCAGGAGTCTGGATCTCCTGGCTGTAGCGCGGGCTGACTGTGTTGACAGCTGTGGCGTAAAGAATTCCCGCCTTGAGATAATTGACCTTGCCGTAAAATTCCAGGTCCTCCATGTTAAAGAGAAAGTCGGGAAGGCCGATCCGGCCGAGGACGTCTTTCTCGAAAAGCCCCTGGTAGGCCAGGTTATGAATAGTAAAGAGAGAGCGCGTACCGGCAAAAAATTGCTCCGAGGCATAAACAAATTTGAGAAAAGCCAAGGCCATGGCAGACTGCCAGTCGTGTCCGTGAATAACATCGGGCTCGAAATCTAAGCGCTTTAGGGCCTCCAGCGCTGCCTTAGAGAAAAACGCGAAGCGCTCTCCGTTATCAGGATAGTCTCCCTGGGGTGTTCCGTAAAGATGCTCGCGGTCGAAATAGCCATCCTTCTCCACAAAAATGAAAGAGAGGCCGCCCTCTCTGTGCTCCCAGAGGGAGCAATGGTCTTTTTTCCCGTTCCATTCTAACTCAAGGTTCTCGCCGGCTTTTCGGAGGGAGAAGTTTTTCTTTTTCGTTTCGCGGTAGAAGGGCATAAAAACTTTGACTTCAACGCCCAGCTGGCTTAAAAATTTCGGCAGGGCTCCGGCGACATCGGCCAATCCACCCGTCTTGGCGAACGGGACAACTTCAGAAGCAAGCATGGCGACCTTCATGGGGCGGTCATTATAGCACAAGCTTCTCCACCCGTCATCTGGAAGCATCCCAAATTCCGTGATCATCAAGCAGTTTTCTAAGTCCGGGTCCTGGCACGGCGCGTCCCCGTCTAGGCTCGGGTGTGGGCTCGAAGGCCCGCGAACTTGCCCACATCGACTTCTTGGAGGGGGAACAGCTTCGCTTTCCCCCTTCCAACGGTCGCTCTGCTC
>Ga0315280_10009042_pt1 | contig 12908 bp, 10 predicted proteins | sample YL17G06_40_MG_FD_203697 | JGI IMG/M metagenome (GOLD analysis project Ga0315280, IMG submission 203697) | Sediment microbial communities from Yellowstone Lake, YNP, Wyoming, USA - YL17G06_40 | ecosystem: Environmental > Aquatic > Freshwater > Lake > Sediment | place: USA: Wyoming | collected...
TAATTCATGTCGTCCTGCTTGTTGGAGCAGGAAAAGATGCCAGGCAAAAGGAATAGTACTGTCAGGAGGAGAACGAGAGATCTCTGAAAAAGTTGGAAATTAGGGTTCTGAGTACGAATGAACATTTTTTCGGTAACAATCCTTATCGAGCGTAACGGCCGCAAATTCGGCTGTCTGAGCGAGAGCGAGTTTCGAATTTGCAGTGGAGCGAGATTAGCATTGTCGAAAAAATGTTTCTGAGGAACGAGGAACCTTAATTTTTTGGAGATCTCAGAGAAAAATATCCTTGTGCGGTTCATGGTGCCTTCCCCTTTTCAAGCAATAAAATTTTTCTCATATCCTCGGCTATGTCAGGAAGGTCAAGAGACAGGAGCCTTTCGGGTGTCGGGATTCCGGCTGCCTTGTCCCATCCCCTTACCGCATAGTATTCATCCTTCATCTTCTCCAGCATCTCCTCGGTAATCACCATCCCCCGGGAAGGTCCATCCGGGATTGGCTCAGTCAAGAACCGCTTGGGGAGAGTATCGTTTTTCCTCCGGAGCCCCTCACGCACTGCAAATGCACGCATCACATTCCAGATGCGTTCAGCAGTAAGCTCTGCCTCCTCACAAGTCAGGTCCATGCCGGTCACCTTGTTGACGGTGTCAACCAGGAGCTGTTTAATCTCAAGAGGTCCCCAGACCATCTCGGGAAGGTGACAGAGAATCAGTGAATCCATGAAGATCATGAGGTGATTGATCTTTACCGTATAGAGTCCCTTGCCTTCAATAGTATCCCTGGAGATCAAGCCAGTCCTCTCACCGGTCGGACGACTGTCGTGGTGCGATCCTCCCCGGGGACCGGTAGCATACCCCAGGGCAAAGCCCGGAAGGCCACGGGCTGAATGACCGGCGAAGGTCAATCCCTTATTGTGCATGGCAAAGGCCTCTGATCCCTTGCCGATCTTCTCCGAAGCCCTCTTCACTCCTTCAGATAGAAGGTTCCCCAGGCTGCCATCACGCATGCCGATTTTCTGCACTAAGGGAAGGAGCAGTTCTGTTTTCCCGAATGTGAGCTCTATCCCCTCAGTCTCTTCAAGCGTCAGCAGCCCCTTTTCAAATGCCTCTGTGGCAAAGGCGATGGAGACCCCGGTCTCTATTGCATCCATGCCCAGGTCGTCACATTCACGCTCTGCTGCAGCAACAGCTTCAATGGAATCAATCCCGCACATGGAGCCGAGGGCAAAGATGTTTTCATACTCAGGTCCCTCTACCTTCTTTCCTTTGAAAGGACCTTCCAGTACCTCGCTGTACTTTCCGCACATAATCGGGCAGGCAAAACAGGATTTATCCCTGATGACAATCTTTTCCCTCATGGTTTCAGCGGAGAGACCTTCGGCACCTTCAAAGGTCTCCTTCTGCCAGTTGCGTGAACCAAATACCCCGAGGGCATTGTTAGCATTGACTAAAACTGGGGTTCCATACTTAGGCAGGATCTGACCAGTGGCAGGATTCTCCCTCATGATCCGCATGATCTCATAGGAGAGATCGAGGGTTCCCTTCATATCATGCACGGTGGCCTTTCCCTTTCCCCGCACAGCAAGGGCCTTGAATTTTTTCGAACCGAGAACCGCTCCGATTCCTCCCCTGCCCAGAGACCTGCCGCCGACCTGGATATTGGCAAACCTGACCAGGCGTTCTCCCGCAGGGCCAATGACAGCAATCTGGACCGCCTCTTCGCCGATATCCCCCTTCAGCAACTGCTGGGCAGCATCAGTCCTCTCTCCCCAGATGCTGGATGCATTGCGGAGTTCTACGTGCTCGTTATGCACGAAGAGGTAGACAGGGTCTTTACTTGCACCCTCAATCACTACCCCGTCGTAGCCTGCGTACTTCAGCTCGGCGGCGAAGTGCCCGCCGGAGGAGGAGTGAAAGAATCCATTAGTAAGAGGAGATTTCGTGTAGGCACCGATACGGCTTCCCCCCGGTATGATGGTTCCCGCTAAGGGGCCGGCTAAAAAGATGACCTTGTTTTCGGGAGAGAGAGGATCGATACCCGGCGCAAGTTCGTCGTAGAGCATCCGGGCAGCAAGGCCAGCTCCTCCAAGATATTTCCTCAACTGGCCGTTGGGAAGGTCCTCAACCCTGACGGCATGTTCCGTAAGGTTGACCCTGATAATCTTCCGGGTGTATCCCTGGTAGAGCATGGCACGACTCATGCGGCTTCTCCTTTGACTTTTTCTTCTTCTTTGCCTTTGAGAATCTCACAGGTGGGACATCCCTGCGGATAGGCTCCGCAGAGGTTGTCACAGGTTACCGGGGCTTTTGAGAACGGATTGAGTTTACGGACGAGCTTCCGGATTCTCCCCGGCCTCTTTACCTTGATCCCTTTCCTCACCTTTTCCTTGTCCCAGATAATCACCCGGGCAGGGCATACCTTGATGCACTTGGGGTCACCGTTGCAGGCATCACAGGTGTCCTTGATCTTCGGGACCGGAATATCCGGGATCCCTTCCGTCTCTATCTGAATGTTGGAGCGGGAAGGATCGAATGCGCCGGTGCGTTCCCCTGAGCAGGCAAGCTCGCAGAGCCTGCACCCTACGCAGCGTTCAGGGATGACATTGATCCTCTTGATCTTTCCCTTGAATACCCCGAAGGGGCAGGTGTCCCGGCACTCATAGCAGAGCGTGCAGGTAGCAGGCACTTCACCCAGGCTCCTGATAGAGAGTCCCTCTTCACCCTCCGGTTTTGACTGGAACTGGTATCCCATGGTGCAGTGTTGCTCAGGTGGGCAATCCGAACAGATCCGGCACCGGTCGGTCTTAAAGGGGACCCGGTAGAGGGCAGGCTGCCCCAGGGTTACGCGGTAGGCGATGTACCAGCAGAAGTAACGGCAGTATACCCGCCAGGCAAAAAAGAAAGAGCCGATGAACATGCCGTTGGTCAGGACCTTGGTCCAGACCATGGGCTTCCAGAGGGTCTTCCAGTCAGGAGAGCGGATCATCTCGGCGGACGATGCGAGCTGGAAAACACGCTCAAACGTGTAAATAACAATAATGAAAGCGACCATGGTGGCCGGTACGTAAATGCGGTTGATCACGGAACGGAATCTTTCAGTAATCTTGATTCCCCTGAAATCGAAATGTTTCCAGATCCCGTCCTGCAATGCACCAACCGGGCACATCCAGCCGCAGAACCAGCGGCCAATGAAAAAGGGCAGGAGGAGAGAACCGACGAGCATGGCTAAGGCCCAGAAGAGCAGCTCCGGGTTTTGTACCGGTCGTGCTGTCATACCCTTTGCAAAGATGACGAGGTAGATGCTTAAGACGAAACTCTGAGAAAAAATGCGCCATCGCTTGGTAGCAACGGTCTTTTTCGCCCTGGCGGTAGCATCGGGAGGCGTCTTTAAGAGTCGAAGGGCAATGTAGCCGGTGTAGAGGACTACGGGAAGCGAGATGATCAGATCTGCCTTGGGTAAGAGAGACGTGCCGTGTCCTCCAGCCAACCACTGGATGATATCATTGGTCTGCAGCTTCCACGCCTCTTGGTCAATGGGGAATTTGTAAGGGCGAAAGTTGCCCAAACCCTGGATGAAGAGGAAAAACCAGAAGTAGGAAACCCCTCGTGTGTGTGCCAGGAAATAGTCTGTAAAGAAAATCGTTAATGCACCCACACCAACCATTACACATACCCAGTTCGTAACAAAGCCCGTGAGGAGTCCCATGACATAGAGGACAAGCCCCAGTGCAGCCATATTCCTCACGTGTCGAATGAAATCTTCCCGGGTAAAGGCTGTCAATGTCATCTCACATCCCTCCGTAGAGATACTGGAAGCGGGTTACAATATAGTGATATTCAGAGGCAGAAATACCAAAACCCATCCTCAGCAGGATAATTACGATGGCTACGTTGATCATCTGCAATTTGAAAAAAGCCTCCCGGGGGACCTTGTTCCTCTTGAACAAACGATGCGCGCAGAGGAAGTAGAGGCCAAACCAGGAGTACATGAAGATCAGCGAGGCAACCCACCACCCGTGAGCACTGCCAGGATTGTTTGCCCTCACCTTGCCGAAGGCTTCAAGCAGGGGCGCATTCTGAAGGGTAATTTTTGTTCCCTTGGGGAACGCACCGTAGTCCTGGGCAAGGTATTTCCCTTCCAGTTCCTCCGGAGCCTTCTCATGAATGCGGAGCCCCATTCCGATACTCTCACAGAACATATCAGACATAAATCCCGTCATGAGGGCAATGAGAATAAAAGCCAGTGATCCAACCCGTGTTGCCTTGGAGTATGCCCAGTCTTTCAAGACCCACTTGTAGAAGACCCCAATCAGAAGAGCAAACAGCACCCCCAGCAGGGCGCCGGAAAAAACACCCAGGAAACGGGCGGTGTAGTGGCCCACCGGGAGGTCCCGGAAATAACCACAGAATTTAATAAAGGCTGTAGGGTACATGAAGGCGTCAAGAAAGCGGTACTTTGCATCAGACGCACCGAAGGTCTTTCCGAAGAAATACCCCGGGATGATCAGCTCCAGCCAGATGGAGCTTCTCACCCAGAAATCAAGTCCTTTTACCTGTTTCATGATCTGCTCCTTATCGTCGTAGTGTTCCGAGTTTTGAGTTTCGGGTTCCGGGTTCATTTGACGAGGCGAGGATTGCCTTCTCAAAGAGGCAGGCTGCTCGTGTCAGGGCATCATTGAGGGTTCCCTTCTCGCCGGAGGCTAACCGGCTGAAGAGAAGTTCAACCATCTCGAGCTCGCCGCTTCTGAACAGGCTGAGCCTCTTTTTCCCCTTCGCTGTCAGCCTGACCTCAGAGACCCGTTTGTCATTCTTGTTCTTGGATCGTTCCAGGTAGCCCAGCATCTCGAGCCGGTGGATTAAATTGGTAGCGCTCTGGAGTGACATCAGAAGGGACCTGCTGATGTCTGAGATCGAGATCGCGTCACGCTCATTGAAGAGAGAGAGTGCTCGCATCTGGGTGATAGTGATGGGCAGGCGTTTCCCCTGAAAGCTCCTGCCGATATCCAGGCATCTCAATATCTTTTGAAGGTTTAGATACGTCTGGTAGGGAAGCGTTTGAGCATTCTTTTCCTTCGGCTGGACGGGCGATTTCTTCATGTTACTTCACGCATGTGTAGTGAATAGGATTACTACACATATATTAACTATATTTTCGGTGTTGTCAATACCTTTTTGAAAAGCGGGGACAAGGGAAACGTGATGGCTGGAGTGGCTTAAGGGATGTTACGTCCGCAACAGCATGGAAAAAAATTGTAAAACCATATGAGAGCTCTGAAAAAGTCGAAAACAAGGTTCCAAGTACGAATTGATCCGCCACAGGCGGATTGTTGAGCGACGAGGAACCATGTTTTTCAGTGATCTCGAATTACTCCCTTGATTCAACCAGCTCAATGAGAATGCCGTCGGTGTCCCTGGGGTCAAGGTACGCAATCTTGATGCCCCCGGTATCGAAAATGCCTTCCTTGGTAATGTATCCTAAGTGAATCCCCTTTTCCTCCATAGCCTGGACAGCCTTCTCGATATCCTTCACTAAGAATGCAATGTGGTTTATCCCTTCAGGCGGATCGACGGTCATTTCTTTGAAGTAATCTGATACTGGCTGAATCAGTTCTATCTCTGTCCCACCCACCGGTATGAATGCAAATGCACCTGCACCTCCTGTGTCGTCCGGGGTCAGCACTCGGATGTCCTCATCCTTCAGGTCGAACAGCTTCTTGAAGGTCGCAACCGACTTATCCATATCCTTCACAATATAGCCAATATGCCGTAGCTTTATGATCAGCTCATCCATACCCACGGATTTTCTCCTCTCTGCCTTCTACCGGATCTTCTCTGATGAAAACCTTCACACCCTCTTTAAAAACTTTGGTTTGAAAATAGCCAACAGACTGGGGACCAGGAACAGAGCCCCGCACATGTTCAAAAAGAGCAGTACTGCGAGCAAAGCACCCATCTGCGCCTGAAACTTCAGAGTGGAGAAGACCCAGAAGATAAGACCGATTGTCAGGGTAGTGGCAATCATCACGATTGACTTGCCATTACTCTTGAGCGTATTAACGATAGCCTTGTTCAGATCGTCCGTCTCCTTCTTCTCCTCCGCTAAACGGGAAAGGAAATAAATCCCATAGTCTACCCCCAGTCCTACACCAATCGAAGAGACCGGATAGGTGCTGACTGTGAGTCCCACCTGGTAGATCCCCATCAGGGCAAACGCTGCGAGATTGGATATGCACAGGGGGATGGTCAATATCAATCCGGCTGCGATGGAACGGTATTGAATCATCACACACAAGAAGACGCCGCCCAATGCTAACGCCAGATTCCATATCTGAGATTGGTTTATCACCTCATTCACTGCTGCCTGAACTCCAATCGCACCTCCGGCCAGCCGGTAGGAAACATGTGCTGGCTCCCCCAATCCACTTTTTACGGTTACACCTTTCCCCAGGCGAGAGTAGTTATTGATGTATTCCCTAACCTTTTCCATAACCAGCTGTATCGTCTCACCGGTCTTATCCCGGCAGAAGACAACAATGTTCGTGCACTGCTCTTTGGTATCAATATACTTGTCAATATCCCCTGGCTCTGTGTCGTTAAATATCCATCGATAATTAAACAAAAGCTCTCCATCGGAGGTCGGGAAGAAATACCAGTTGGGGTTTCCCTCTTTATTAATGTAGTGCATTGCAGGGAGGATAGAAACAATGGATTGAGTAAACATCACCCTCCCTGTTTCGATAAAGGCATTTCTCATAAATCTCTCAAACCGGTAAACATCTCTCAAGACATCGGCATTGGCTATTGATAATTCCTTATCTCCTTCAATCAATACATAGAGGGGGCAGAGCACAGGCATAGCAAAGCTGATCCGTAAGGAGTCAATATTATACCGGTGAAACGGCCAGAGCAGGGTTGATCCCGGTATCATGTCTCCCACAACTAACCTCTTTGAATAGATTGCCCCCCAGATGGTAATGAGGATGCTGACCACAACCACTACCCACTTCCCGCTTCCTACGATCCATTTCCCCAACCTGGGAAGAACCCTGTCCCAGAGCGAGAGTTTCTTCTTTTGCTTCTCGATTGCTTCTAATTGTGTGGCAAGCCTCCTGGACCCAGGGATGTAGGAGAGGATAAGGGGGGTAAGGATTAAGGCAAGGATCGTGGTAGCAATCGACCAGAAGGCACAGGAGATTGCAATCTTCTGGAGAATAGGAATCGGGGCAACTGCCACCAGAGCAATGCCAAGGCAGTCAGTGATGATCGACGTTAACCCGGGGATGAACATAGATGAGATGATGATCTGGGATGACTCCTGTATGTTCTTACCTGAACTGTATTCCTCAAGGAAACGGGCACAGAGCTGCATGGAGTGCCGCGCAGTCATGAGAGCGATCAAGAATGGTAGTACCAAGACGAGAGGATCAAGGTTATAACCAACCAGAGACATGAAGCCCAGCCCCCAGATACCACTCACCGCCGCAGTCACCATCGGGACGATCACCCCTCGCTTAGACCTGAAGTACAGGTAGAGGACAACCAGGATGATAAGAACCGTGCCCACCAGGATGAGGTTAACCCTCTGCACACTCTCCCTCACGTAACCATAGTGGATGGGTTCTCCGGCTATGGCTACGATGTTGTTCTCGTCCTCAGTCGCTTGCCGGATCCGCTGGAGTTCTTTGAAGACCACCTGGTAGTCAATCTCTTCATCAAAGAAGTCAGCGCTAATCATCGCCTTCTTGCCGTCAAAGGAAATAAACGGCCCGTAGCACATCTCATTGCCATAAATGGTGAGCTTAAATTTCGCCATTTCCTCCTCGGTCTTGGGTATCTCCAGCATTACCGGAACAACCCGAAACCCTTGCGCATCCAATATTATCTTCTTCATCTTTTTCACAGCCATAGAGAGTATTTTAAACCTGTCAACTGCCGGGACCTTGTAGAGTTCTTCTGAGATGTACCTGATCTTTTCAAGGGTGGGCCTATTAAAGATGTCTCCCTTTTTTACCTGGACCACAATGGTGATGTAATTTGCCCCGCCGAAGAGATGGCGAAACTTATTGTGGACCTTGATGTATTCGTGTCCCTGGGGCAGAAGGTCATCAAAAACCGTGGTAACCTTAAGGTGGGTAACTTGATAGGCAAAGAACAGGGTTATGAGCAGGATGATACCGAGAACTAACATTCTCCTCCTGATACAAAATTCAGCAAATCTTTCCATAATCTCTCTCCTATAAATCTTTTTTAAATCGCATTAAGCGAGCCCGGTTAACTTCTCACTCAATTGCCACAATGCCTTTTGTAACTGTCTATCTTTGCTCTTTGGAGATACCTTCTCCTTAATTTTCTTTTTTTCGAAGTATTTTCCAGTAATACCTTTCACCTCATTGGAGCTGGCTAAATAAATGCTGTTCTGGGCGGCTTCCACCGTGGGTTTCATGAGCATTTTCAAAATTTTAAAGAGCAGTGCCTGATACCATGTTCCTGGCCACATGTTCCATATATTGGTGGCAGCGTGACCCGGATGTAAGGCGTTCACCGTGACACCTGTGCCTTGTAAACGTTCTGCCAATTCCTGGGTGAAGAACACGATAGCAAGCTTGGAGGAGTCATAGGCTTTTACACCCGTGTATTTCTTCTTTAAATGGAGATCATCTAAATCGATTTTCCCCTTAAAATAGGCATTGGATGAGACGTTGAGGATACGGGCTCCCGGTGTCTGCTTGAGGATCGGTAACAATAAGTGGGTAAGGAGGAAATGTCCCAGATAATTAATACCGATGGTTTTTTCAAACCCCTCCTGAGTTTCTTCCCGTTTCCAACGAAAGACACCCGCATTATTAATTAACACGTTCAACTGTTGGTACTTCTGAGAAAATTGCTGAGCGAATTCGCGAATCGAACTGAGCGATCCCAGGTTCAATTGCATGAGCTCAATGTGGTGGTTACCACTCTCCTCTTTAATGGCTTCATACACCGGCCTAGCATCATTAAGGTCAATACAGGCCATTACCATGGTGGCACCCATTTTGGCAATGCCCTTGGTTGTTTCACTGCCGATACCTCCATCAGCACCGGTAATCAGAACTATTTTCCCCTGCATGGCTTTTGTACCTCCTGCATATTATTTGAAAACAGGGATACGTGGGGCAACACCTTTTTCCCGCCCCATTAACCAAGGGCACTGCCCTTTTCGTTTATCTGATAGATATGCTTACACCATGTTAGTCATCGCTTCCAAGCCGGCCGTTTTTCTGGAGTTCGTCTGCAACCTGCCCCATATCTAAGGAAGCCAGTGTTTTTCTCGTGGGCCACCCCGTCTTGGGGTCCCAGCCTTCGAATTGATAGTAGGCGGTCTTCCATTCTTCGAACTTGTCCTTATCGTGGTGTCTCGCCTTGAGAGCACGATATTCCCATGTGCCGTTTTTCTTTGCCGGCAGAAAGTATTTACTGAGCGAGCCGACACCTTTAAAGGGTACTTCGTAAATGTATGGAGCAAAGTGCACCATATCCCGGTGTCGCCCCTGGAGCGTCCAGATGGCGTTGTCGAGATTCCATATTTTTCTGCCAAGCTCCATACCATCCGCAAAGGTCATGTTCTTGCCGGTCACCGCATTATAGAATTTTGGTTCTCCCTCACCGGTCAGCCCTTTTTTGTCCTTAGCGCGGGGATTACAAAAATCAGCAAAGAGATAGTTGCAATAAAGGGCGGACTGTTTCCAAAATCGGCTGTAGTGCCTGTGCCATGCAACGAGCTTGACTATGTGCTTCGAATACATGTTTTCTGTGCTGAAATCGAGCATCAGGGGATCACCCTCATAGGGCACCAGCTTCTCAGAGATTGTCTCGACAACCTCTTGTGCGGAAAAGGGCGGGATTTTTTTCTGCCATTTTGCAAGGCAGGGTATAAGATGCAGAGGGAATATGAAGTCATGTTCATTGATGTCCCTGTCGCCCAGTATGGAACCATAGCCCCATTCGAGATGGGCCCTCGCATCGTAATGATCGGGCAGCCCCCAGCAGGGATATCGCAGCAGGCCTGTATGAATGTCTTCCTCCAGCCTTCCCCACCTTTTTGCCGCCCGGTAGAATCCTTCGGCCATGTCATCGCCAATGCCCTCTCGATAAGCAATCATCCTGGTTATTTTCTCTGCAAAGTCTATGCTCCCCATTTGATCAAAGGGAAGATCGCAGGCTATCTCTTTGCCCGGACCGATAACCCCCTTCTTGTAGAGGTCCCTGACATACTGAAGCCCCAGCATCAATTCTACAGAGTTTATCCCGTATTTCTGGGTCAGATCGGAAGCAATGTACGCAGCAGGGCTCTGTTTGCCGATCAGGAGGGCGAGGCCAAAGGCGGTACCTATTTGACCGAAGCGGTCAAGGAGCCAAAAAATTGCCCTTGTCACTTTGCCGCTATGAAGCCGGAGATCCAAAGGAGCGTACATAAGCGAGGTTGCACAGGTGGATTCGTTCCCAAGCCCTGTGCCGTGTCGCGAACGACAGCTTGAATGACAGCCGATACACGCATGGGGCCTCGACTCTTTGGGACGGTGCCAGAGACTTCCCGGCAGGGCGGGGGCTCCGAATCCAAGGCTGAACGTTGTACTGTTCAGCTCCTTTACATGCTCCGGATCATCGACATTAAAAGAGTAGCTCTTTTTTGCCCACAAACGGGCATCTATTAACCCTTTGGGATTTGCAATATTGATATTGCCGGTTCCTATGACGCTCACTGCCTTTAATTTTTTAGAGCCCCATACCGCACCGAAGCCACCCTGGCCAGATCCGTGTCCTGCGTCGTGAACAAGGCTGGCCACTCTGCAGAGATTTTCTCCTGCCTGACCAATGGCGATCACGGCCGGTCTCTGTGTAGATTGGCTTTGGTCATCCGATGGGTTTTTCCATCCACCGTACCTTTTATCCTTGCCAACCTCATTCCAAATCTGCTGTTGAGTCTCCCAGATATCTTTGCCCCACAGAGCGCTCGCGTCCCGAAGTTGCACATCGCCGTCCCTAATATCGAGCCAAACGGGACTATCTGCCCTGCCTTCAATGACCACCCCATCCCATCCGGCAAACTTCAGCATGGGACTAAACCTGCCCCCAAAGTTGCTTCTCGTAAACCATCCGATAGGGGAAGACTGCACTCCGATACCCTGAATTTCTGTTCTGGCGGCAGACCCTGGGACCAGGGTTCCCGAAAGGGGAGACGTCATAATGGTGACGACATTTTTCGGATCAAAACCGTCTATTGTTTTGTCCTCTACGAGGTCCCAAAAGAGTGCCGACCCAATTCCGTGACCGCCACCCCATTGTTCGTACTTTTGAGTATCGATGGTAGTAATTGATTTTGTCGTGAGATCAACCCGCAATATTTTGCCCACAAATCCGTTCATACATATCCCCGATTAGTCGATTGGGTATCCAATCTTTTTCCAGCCTTCTCCCCGGAAGTTGACTTCGCATTCGCCCTTCTCAAGATTCGTGGAAATTTCTGTGGAAAGTCGCACTGCCCCTAAAGGACAAGCCTCCACGCACGCCTGCTTCCCGTCGGCACCCCCTTGTTCATCCCAAAATGGAGTCTCGGCGCACAGATCGCAGGACTCCACATATCGTGTCTCTATATCACGTGGATACTTCTCAAAAGAGCTTTGAATAACCTGTATGCGGGAGAGCGAGAGATTTTCTTTTCCTTCATGGACCAATGAGCAGGCAAGCATACATGTCATACACCCCTGACACTTCTTTTTATCAATAAGAAGATGTCTCCCTTTGCCTTTGATGCCTTCATCGTTTGTCACGTCGACCTCTCATAAAGAACTGATAAGAACTCGCTTGTGCATTGCTTGCACCCTCCCCGAATATTATCTTCTTGTTGTTATTGCAGCATTGGGGCATACGCGGGCACAGGCCCCGCACTCCACACAGGTATCAGAAATTTTATAGTACCATTCAAATTCCTCTATAGACTTTGTCGGGCAGATCTCCCAGCACGTTCCGCACATAATGCAGTTGTCCGTTATAAAATAAGGCATCATGTTCTCCCCTTTTCGTCAGCTATGTTGCAAGTCCGGTCTGGATATTCTCCAGATTTTCAAGAATGAGTGGCAGCAGGTCATAATGAATCATGCAGTACATCTCGCCCGGATCAAGGTTCATAAGGATCCGGGACTGCTCGTCTCCCATAGTAAATGACATTGTTTTTGTCCTGTACACCTGCGGAAAGGCGCTGGTGCACCAGGCTGTTCCCGACAGTCCGTGTACCAGTTCACCTGTTTTCCAGGTATAGGCCTTGCACAACCGCATCACCCGATACGCATCGGCAACGACCAGAACCACATCCGGTGCTTCAACATCCTGAAGCGCCCCAATAATTTGATAAGGATGATGGATGAACTGATGCGGTATCTGCTGATTCACCCGGCGGAAATTTTCACGGGTCGCATACCCTCTACCAATCCCTATTGTCTGTGACATGCCACCGTCAAATTCTTCTTTCGTGATCCTCCTGTTCCCGAGCCCCGAATAGACCGCTCCGCCGCAAAGGATATTCTTGTTGGTGATATAAAAGGGCTTCCGTCCTTCTTCCCAGATTTCTGCAGCGATCGCACAGTGGAAAGAGATGTCATCTCCATACGATTCGATATTCTCGGGCGCCTCATCACAGAGCTTAAAAGCAATGACCCTTCTTTCGTATCCTCCCATCTCTTTCAGGCGCTTTGCATATTCCTGGTTCTTCTTCATACATCCGTTCCTCATCTCCGGTGTAACGGGACAGCACCTCTTCCCCGCACAAAGAGGCGTCGTCCCTTCCTGTTGCTCAAAAACTCATCTCATTACACCTTTTTAAACGTCCATAAGCATCCGCCCTCTTCCCAGGTGATATCCGTGGGAACGATTCCCATC
>Ga0315280_10009043_pt1 | contig 12906 bp, 7 predicted proteins | sample YL17G06_40_MG_FD_203697 | JGI IMG/M metagenome (GOLD analysis project Ga0315280, IMG submission 203697) | Sediment microbial communities from Yellowstone Lake, YNP, Wyoming, USA - YL17G06_40 | ecosystem: Environmental > Aquatic > Freshwater > Lake > Sediment | place: USA: Wyoming | collected...
TGATCCCTGACCCCTTCAGCAGATCCGCGGCATCTGCTCGCCGGAGAGCAGGTCCAGGATCCGCCCGCCGCCGATCGGGCTGCGGAGTTCCACAATCCCGGGATGACGGCCGCTCACTCGGCCGATGATCCGCGGGTCCGGGGCCGCCGGATGGCCGCGGAGGATCGCCAGGGCACGCTGGGCGGTCTCGCCGGGCACGAAGGCCACCAGACGCCCTTCGTTGGCCACGTAGAGCGGGTCCAACCCCAGCAGCTCGCACGCCCCGGCCACCGGCCCCGAAACGGGGATTGCGTCTTCGTCCAACTCCATGCCCACCCGGGCATCCAGGGCGATTTCGTTCAGAGCAGAAGCCAATCCGCCGCGAGTCAGATCGCGGAGACAGTGCAACTGCGGGCCCAGACTGACCAGGGCCGCCACCAGGTCGGCCAACGGCGCACAGTCGCTTTCCAGGGCCCCTTCAAACTCCAGCCCTTCGCGGACCGACATCACGGCGATTCCGTGCCGCCCCAGGTCGCCGCTCACGAGGATGGCGTCCCCATCCGCCACGCGGGCGGGCGACACGTCGATGCCGGCAGGCACCAGCCCAATGCCCGCGGTGTTGATGAACACGCCGTCCCCTTTGCCGCGGTCCACCACCTTGGTGTCGCCGGTGACGATTTCGACGCCGGCCTCCCGGGCCGTCTGCTGCATGGACTCGACGACGCGGCGGAGCGAGTCCAGCGCGTACCCTTCTTCCAGGATGAAGCCTGCGCTGAGCCAGGCCGGTTTCGCGCCGGCCATGGCGAGGTCATTGACTGTGCCGCAGACGGCGAGTTTGCCGATGTCGCCGCCGGGGAAAAACAGGGGACTGACGACGAACGTATCGGTGGTGAAGGCCAGGCGGACGCCGCCGGCCTCCACGACCGCGCTGTCGTGCGGCGGCGCGCGTTTGGACGATGGGCCCTCGCCGACGTCGCGAAACGCCGCCAGGAACAGCCCTTCGATCAGCCCGCGCATCAACCGCCCGCCGCCTCCATGGGCCAGTTGCACGGTGCTGTGCAGGTCCAAGGGGACCGGACAACTCAGATTGAAATCTTGCGGATGTTCGTCGGGCATGGCAGGGATCGGGGTTCAGGGTTCGGGGTTCAGGGTTCGGGGTTCAGGTGCGAGACTCAATCGACCACGCATGACTTGCCTCGAATCCTAAGCTTCTGAACCCTGAACCCTGAACCCTGAACCCTCAACGCCGGCGGAAAGCACGAAGAGCTTGCCGTCGCCCATGCGGCCCGTGCGGGCGACCTCGACGATCGTTCGCACCACTTCCTCGACCCGCAGCTCGTCCACCCAGAGGGTGATCTCCACCTTCGGCAGAAAGGCCAGGGAGTATTCGCTCCCCTCGTACTCGTCGAGGTAGTTTTTCTGCCGCCCGTAGCCCTTGACCTCGCGGACGCTGCACGCCTCCAAGGGGGCGAGTTTGAGTGCTTCGAGCACCTTCTCGGCCAGGTACGGTTTGACGATCGCGATGACTTGCTTCATAGGGGCCCCGTCGGCCGCGTCTTCGCCGGTGTGCCACGGCTTCGCAGAAGCCGTGCCTTCCACCAGTCACTCCCCCACAATCTACCCGGGACCGCCGCCCCGGGAAACCCCTCTCGGCCCGGCAACGCGAGTTGCGGCCCCGCCGCGCTACGCCGTATCATGGGATTCATGACCGATCCCGTGCCACCTTCCGGCGACGTGCGCATGCGCGGCTTCGCCCGGCGGAGCACCGTGGCCGAGACCCTCGCCTGGCTCGACCGCCAAACGCGGCCTCTCCCCGAGGAAACCGTGCCGCTGGCCGAGGCCGCCGGCCGGGTGCTGGCCCGCGACGTGGTCAGCCCGACCGATGTCCCCCACTTCGTCCGCGCCATGATGGACGGGCTGGCCGTCCGCGCCGCCGATACCCTCGGGGCATCGCCGTACAACCGGCTGGTCCTTGAAGTGACCGGAGAGTCATTGCCGGGGCGCCCTTTCGCGGGCCATGTTGGGCCGGTGCAGGCCGTGCGGATCATGACCGGCGCCCCGCTCCCCGACGGCGCCGACTCCGTCTTGCCCGCGGAACTGACTGAGATTGGCGCGGAAACGGGGCGGGCTCTCGCCGTGGGCGAAGTCTCGCCCGAGAAACACATCGGCCGCGTCGGCGAGGACATTGCGGCGGGAAGCGTGGTGCTGCGTGCCGGCCGGGTCCTCAGGCCGCAGGACGTGGGCGTGCTCTCCTCGATCGGCACGGCCCAGGTGCCCGTGATCCGCCGGCCTCGGGTGCGGATCGTGGTGACCGGCGATGAACTCCTCCCGGCCGGCTCCCCGCCGCTGGCCGGCACCTGCAAGATTCCCGACGCCAACGGCCCGATGCTCGTTGCCTTAGTCGCCCGCGACGGCGGCCTGCCGGAGCAGCCGGGCATCGTCCCCGATCGGCCCGAAGCGATCCTGGAAGCGATGCGGACGGAGGCGGATGTGGTGATCGTTTCCGGCGGATCGAGCGTGGGGGCGGAGGATCACGCCCCGGCACTGCTCGCCCGAGAGGGCCAATTGGCAATCCACGGCATTGCCATGCGTCCCAGCAGCCCGACCGGCATGGGCCTGCTGGACGGGCGGCTGGTGTTCCTCCTGCCGGGCAACCCGGTATCGTGCCTGGCGGCGTACGATTTTTTTGCCGGGCGGGCGATCCGCGTGCTTGGAGGCCGCTCGCCCGAGTGGCCGTATCGGCGCGTGCGTGCGCCGCTGGCCCGGAAGGCCGTTTCCGTGGTGGGCCGGCTGGACTACCTTCGCGTGCGGCTTGTGGAGGGCCGGGTCGAGCCGCTGGCCATCGGCGGGGCCTCGCTGTTGTCCTCGACCAGCCGGGCCGACGGCTTCGTCGTCATTCCGCCCGACAGCGAGGGCTATCCGCCGGCAACCGAAGTCGACGTCTACTTGTACGATGTTTGAAAGCGCGACCATGGGCGCCTTGCGATCCGCACTCTCCGCCTGGTGGCGGCGCGCGTTTGTCCCCAAGCCGCTGGCGATTCGCGGAGAGCGAGCCGCCGCCCGGCACTTAAGACGCTTGGGCTACAAGATCGTCGCCCGAGGAGACCGCTCGCAACTGGGTGAGATCGACCTGGTGGCCGTGGACGGCGCCACGATCGTCTTCGTCGAGGTCAAGACCCGCGACTCGGCCGACGCGGGGCATCCGTCCGAGGCCGTCGATTCCGCCAAGCAGCGCCGCTTGACCCGGCTCGCGCTGGCCTACGTGAAGCGGCACCGGCTTCTGGAATGCCCGGCCCGATTCGACGTGGTGGCCGTGACCTGGCCTGCCGGCCAACGGCGCCCCACGATCGAGCACTTCAAGAACGCGTTCGAGGCCGTGGGCCACAGCGGATTCTACTCCTGAGCGCTGCGTCACCAAATCGTAGCCAATTTCGCAGCACGGATCTTCCAGTCGCGGCTTACCAAGGGCAGTCCCAGGTGCAACGCTGTGGCGGCAATGATCCGATCCGGCATTTCAGGCACCACGTCGCGTGGGATCTGCTCCACCCGATTGGCAACGTCGCGGTCCAAGGGCGCCGTTTTCAGATTGCCCGCGGGACTGTCCAGTACGGCCATCAAAACCGTTTTCACTTCGGCGGGTAGTCGCCCTCTCTCGATCAGGTATATGATCTCGACAATCGAAATGGCGGGAACGTACACCGGGGAGCCGCTGCGGTTTGCAGCCTCCAAAGCGGTCAGGGCGGGGTGAGAAAGTCGGCTGCGGTCCATGATCGCCCAAACCACGACGTGTGTGTCCAACACGACGGAGCTCATGGTTCGATATCCTGCGGGAATGCTCCCCACATCTCCCGGCGCGCTTCATCGATCTCCTCGGCGGTGATGCGTACGCCGAGGTGCTCTAGGCAACCCAGCCACCCTCCGGCCGGCGGGCTAGGCTGCGGCTCTGCTCCGCGCGCCAGTCGCTCCACCAGTGCCTCGACCATCGCCCGCTGGTCGTCCGGCAAACGCTTGATCGTCTTGATCAGCTCGTCGTGCGGTGACGTCTCTTGGGTTGCCATCTCAAATCCTTTGGGTGGCCTCCGGCCAGCGAAGAAAGCCCGTAAACTCCAGATAGTATTCTACATCCGCTGTGACTGCCATACAACCCGCTCAAAGGTCGAAGATCGCGAGGCGACGATGCGCGGCTGCCACGCCGCGGACTCTTGCACCATCGTCATTCCCAGCGTACCCTAGAACGGAGCACGAGGGTCATTCTGTCACCGCAAGCCGAAACGGGGGATGTCATGCTACGGGAGGCTGTCACGCGTCTTCGCTCTTGCCGGCTCGTTTTGATGGCACTGGCGCTGGTTGCCGCCGGTCCGGCAAAGTCCATCGGCGAGGAACCTGCTTCCCCCGGGGTCTTGCAGGCGTCCGGGATCCGTGGTGGGTTGCTGGCCGTTGTCGGCGCGCGGCTCGACGCGGCCGCGATGGCGATGGCCGCCGTCCGCAGTGGTCCGTTCCTGGCACAGGTGCTCGACCCAGACCCCGCCGCTGTCGAGCGGGCCCAGCAAGCAGTTGCCAAACAAGGGCTCTATGGCCTCGTGTCGGCTGACCGTTTGGACGCGCAAGGCAGGCTCCCCTACACGGAGAACCTGGTGAACCTGCTGGTGATCGCAGATCGCGCCGGCAGCAAGGTGTCGCTCGAAGAGGCCGCTCGCGTGCTGTGCCCGCACGGCGTGGTCTGCTTGCCGGCAGATGCCGCAGCAGCGACCGGCCTGAAAGCAGCCGGATTCGAGGACATTCGCCAGGTGTCGCTGGATCGAGCCTGGCTTGTGGCCCGCAAGCCGCGGCCGGCGGCCATGGACGTGTGGACCCACCCGCGGCACGGGGCCGACGGCAACGCGGTCTCGCACGATCAACTGGTGGGCCCGCCGCGGCGCATCCGCTGGATCGCCGGCCCGCAACAGGAAATCAGCAACATGGTCTCCTCCGACGGCCGGAACTTCTACGCCGGCGTGATCGCCCGCGACGGGTTCAACGGACTGCGGCTCTGGCAGCGCGATCTGGAGCCCTCGCCGGCCCGCGGCGGCTTCAACTTCCGATCCGCGGCGGGGAGCGTCCGGACCGTGGCCCGCAACGGGCTTCTGTTCGGAGTTACGGGGAAGCAGGTCGTCGCGATGGACGGCGCGACCGGCAAGACCGTGCGTGAGTATCCGGAGGCCGGCACGCCCGCCGAGATCCTTTGTGCCGACGACCTGTTGCTGGCCGTGGACGCGGCGTGCGTGCGCGCGGTCGCGCTTTCCGATGGAAAACTCCGCTGGAAGCACGAGGCCAAAGAGCCCCGGTGCGTCGTGGCCGGCCAACGGAGCGTCTACCTGTTGCAGGGCCGGCCGCGCCTCGGGGAGAAGTGCGTGGCCGTGGCCCTCGACCTCTCAAAAGGAACGATCCGCTGGGAGCACGATGACTGGGATTGGCTGGCCGGAGTCCGCGCGATCGTCTGTCACGGCGGCCTCGTGGCCTACGAGACCTCCAGCCTCAAGGACGACAAGCCCGGCAACCTCATCCACGTCGTTTCCGCCTCCGACGGCAAGGTCCTCTGGGACCGCACTTTTGTCCCCGGCATGGCCCATTGGAAGCAGGCCCGGGCCATGTTCACCGGCCAGTCGCTCTGGATCCTCGACGACCGCACGTGCTCCTCCTTGGACCTGCAGAGCGGCGAGATCGAGAAGACCTATCCGGCGGGCTCGGGGCACTGCTTCCCGCCGGTGGCCACCGAGAAGTTCCTCTTCGCAGGCGAGATGAACTTGACCAGTCTGGACACGGGCTCCGTGGACGCCAACCGGATCACCAAGGGGGCCTGCGGTCGCGACGCCGGCTTCGTGCTGGCCAACGGGCTGATCTACGCGTTCCCGAAGCACTGCGTCTGCTGGCCGATGCTGCGGGATTATGCGGCCCTGGCAACGGCGCGGCCCGGCGGCGATCCCTTGCCGGGTCAGCCGCTTCCCGAGCAGTTTGAGTTGGAGAAGGGGCCGGCCGAGCCGCCGGCGGATGCTCCCGTTCGAGAAGGTGCGGCCCAGTGGCCCTGCTATCGCCACGATGCCTGGCGGAGCGGAAGCACGCCGGGCCAGGTTCCCGCGGCACTGAAGACGCTCTGGAAAACCGATCTCGGCAACTGGCCGGAAGCGACCATCACTGCCGATTGGCGCGTGAATCCGTTCTGCCGCGGTCCGGTCACGGCGCCCGTTGCCGCCGCGGGACTGGTCTACGTGGCCCGGCCCGACAGTCATCAGGTTGTCGCCCTCGATGCTCAAACCGGAACTCCTCGCTGGGCACTGACGGCCAACGGGCGGATCGATACGCCGCCGACGATCCATCGCGGGCTGTGCCTGTTCGGCACGCGGAGCGGCTGGGTCTACTGCCTGCGGGCCGACGACGGACGGCTCGTGTGGCGGCTGCGGGCAGCGCCGCTGGAGGAGCGGATCGCAGCCTACGGGCAGATCGAATCGCCGTGGCCCGTGCCGGGGAGCGTGCTGGTGGCGGGCGGCGTCGCCTTTTTCGCCGCCGGGCGGCAGCCGCTGGCCGATGGTGGCATCCTGGTCTTTGCCGTCGAGCCTCCGACCGGAAAGATCGTTTGGGTGAAGAAGCTCGACAGCGTGCCACAGAAGGAGTTCTACGGGGCCAGCAGCCTGGAATTCGAGGGCTTCGATCTCTTGCACCGCGAGGGCGAGGCGGTGGCGCTCTCCCGCTGGCTCTTTGACCGCCGCAGCGGCCAGATGCGGTGCGAGGCCAAGAGCGGCTTCGCGCACCTGGTGGCCGGCGGTGGGGGCGTGATGGCCCCGCGGGGCTTCTGGTCCTACGGGCCGCGGTATGAGAGCGAGCAGATCCAGCAGCGGCCGTTCCTCCAACCGCTGGCCGCGTTCCGCGACGACACGCTGTTCGGCTGCTCGGAAGACCGGCTCTCGGTGTACCGCCGCGACTTCAATCAGCCCGGCGAGGAGAAGTTCGACGGCGAGTGGTTCAACAAGTGGACGGTCCAAAAGGCAGCCCAGAAGGGCGGCGACCTCTGGCGGAGCCAGCGACTGGCCCGCGGCGCCGCCTGGTCGGTTCCCACGTCCAAGTGGCTCGGCGCCAAACAGCAGGTGGCGGCCATGGTGCTCTCGAAGGATGCCCTCTTCCTCGCCGGGGCCAACGGCGGCCTGGCGGCGGTCTCTCCGCAGGACGGCAAGCTCATCGCCCGAAGTGAATTGGCCGCCCCCGTCTGGGACGGCCTGGCCGCGGCCGGCCAGCGGCTCCTTGTCAGCACGCGGGACGGGCAGGTGCTGTGCCTGGGCGGGGAATAAGGTCGAGAATCTTCGGGGGGATTGCTTGACAATCATTGCTGCCGCGATCAAGCTCGATGACGCTCCCATCGCAATGGGGGCAATATGGGTTGCCCGAATGGCACCGCCATGTTCGTCCGGAGTGCCAGACAACGCGCATACCGCGAAAGGAGCGTCGCCATGAGAACTCGTTTTGCCGTTCGCCGTCTCGGTACACGGTCCCGTCGAATTGCCGGGCGGGCCGCTGCCGAAAAGCACGTCCCCCGTGGTCGGACGCTCAGGATGGAGCCGCTGGAGGAGCGGACTCTGCTCAGTCTTGCACCGCTGCTGGTGGACCTTGAGGCGGCCAGCGACAGCGGACGCTACAACGACGATAACCTCACCAACATCCGCACGCCGGTCATCGACATCACTTCGGCCAGCGCTGGAGATATCATTCGAGTCTATCGCCAAGGCGCGCTGGTCGGTCAGGCGACGCAGGCTGATGGCACACTGTACCAATACACGTTCACGTCCGGGCAGTTGGCCGAGGGCGGCAACTCGATCACCGCCCGGAGCTTCGACGGGACTTCCGAGAGTGCCGATTCACCGGCGCTGGTCATCACGCTCGATATCACCGGCCCGCGGATCACCGCAAGCACGCCGAGTGCGCCAGTCAACCTGCGGACCACGACACTGGATTCCATCACGGTGACCTTCAGCGAGGCCATCGACTACAGTTCCTCCGGCGGCGGAACCTTCACCACCGACGACGTCGCCATCAATGGCCCGCACGGCGCGATCCCTCCGACCGGCATCGCCCCGGTGGTCGGGAATGAATACCAGATCTCCTTCGGTCCCCAGACGGCCCGCGGGACCTACGGCATTTCCGTCGGGCCGCAAGTTGCCGATTTGGCGGGCAATTTCATGGACCAGAACCAGGACGGCGCCTGCGGCAGCCCGGCAACCGACGCATACGCCCTGCTCATCGACGCCGTGGACGCCGACACCATTCTGACCGCCAACACCACAATCGCCGCCGGCGACAGTACGTACGACGGCCAAGACCTCTGCATCAACGCCGCGGCCGTCACCATCGACGGCCCGCACACCTACCATTCCCTTCACCTCATCCGCAGCGCGGTCGTCACGCACACCGCCCAATCCACCGCGGGTCTGAACGTCTCGATAATCAGCGATCTCATTGTCGGCCCATCCGCCGCCATTTCCGCGGATGCCAAGGGCTATGGACGCGATGCCGGGCCCGGGGCGGGCAACAGCGAATGGATGGCTGGCGGGGGCAGTTACGGTGGAATGGGAGCGGGTTCCAGGGCGCCTGGCAGCCAAGTGTATGGACAAGTGCAATCGCCGACGGAGTTGGGTAGCGGTGGTGGGACCGGGTACGGAGCCTCATGGGGAGGCGAGGGTGGGGGGGCGTTGCACCTGGACGTCGGCCGGACACTTGTAGTGCAAGGGAGCATTACCGCTCGCGGTGAAGACGGACAGCAGAACATTTGGACGACGGGCTGTAGCGGGGGTGGTTCGGGAGGGAGCGTCTATATCACAGCGCAGACGTTGACGGGCAGTGGGGTGATTTCGGTTGACGGAGGCGGGGGAGCGACCCAGTACGGCGGTGGTGGGGGGCGCATCGCGATCTACTACGGAAGCGACGAATTCTCGGGTGTTGTATCCGCAGTCGGTCGAGTTGCCAACGCGCCTGGCGGCGCGGGGACGATCTTCACGAAGTCGCTGGGGGAGGCGTGGGGACGGTTGCGGGTCGACAACGGCGGGCACGTGGGGGCGGTGACGCCAGTGGCCGGTGCGTATGTTTTCGACGCGGTGGAGGTCTCCCACAGCGCGATCCTGAGCTTGTCGCCGGGTGACACGTTGAGGGCGAGCGAGGTAGTCGTTCGAGATAGCGGATCGGTGGTGGACCGAGGGGACCTTGAGACGGACTTGCTGCGGTTGGAGTCGGGCGGGACGCTGGAACTGGACGGCGAGGACACGATTGGCAACGTGGAGGTTGCTGATGGCGGGGTGATAACGCATGCCCCGGGGCAGATGGGGTTCCATTTGACTGTGACGGGTGACCTGACGGTGGCACCGGGCGGGGCGATCACGGCGGACGCCAAGGGGTATGGAACCGATGCCGGGCCCGGGGCGGGCGGAGAGTTCTCGGGCGAGGGCAGCGGCTCGGGCGGAGGTGGTGGATACGGCGGCGTCGGAGGGCAGTCCCAGAGCGGCAAGAGCGGGGGTTCGTCCAACGGAAGCGTACTTGAGCCCAGCGACTTCGGCAGCGGGGGCGGAAGTGCTGGGCAAGCGGGCGGCTATGGGGGCGGGTTGCTTCGGCTTACCGTCGACGGCACCCTTCGTGTCGATGGAACGATCTCCGCCAACGGCGAAGTGGGACACGCATGCGGCCAGTTCTTCATTGGCTATTATGCGGGCGGCGGGGGCGCGGGTGGCAGTGTATGGATTGTTGCGTCGAATACTTCTGGCGGCGGAACCATCTCAGCGGACGGCGGGGCTGGCGGTTTCGCCCATGAGTGGGGCTCTCAACGCGGCGGCGGAGGCGGTGGTGGAAGGATCGCGATTCATTATAAGACAAACAGTCTCAGTGGGGCGATGTCGGCCGCGGGAGGCTTCGGGGCTGAATCCGGCAGCGCCGGCACCATCTTCCTTGCCGGGCCCGATGCGGCGCCGTTTGTCAGTGTCGATACTACGCCGCAGCCGCTCATCCGCACGCCGCCGGATCATCTCGATATGGTCTTCACGCGTGCGATTCAGCCGGGCACCTTCACGCCGGACGACATTCTGCTCTGGGGACCGGACGGCAAGATTCCCGTCTCCTCTCCCGTCCTGGTGAACGAGATCGCCGCCCGGCAGACCTGGCGCGTGTCCTTCGCCCAGGAGACGCGGAACGGGCCGTATCGCGTTTCCATCGGGCCGGACATCACCGGAGTCAATGGCAAGAAGCTCGACCAGGACCACGATGGCAACTTCGGCGAACCGGTGGATGACGTGTTCCAGGGCTCGTGTACCCTGGACACCATCGGCCCGCGGATCAACCGCCACACGCCCGCCGGAGACAACGCCGGCACGGTCCAGCAACTTGACTTCTGGTTCTCCGAGACGATCGACCCCGCGACGCTGACGCTGGCCGACATCAGGATGAGCGGCCCGGCGGGCGACATCACGCCGACCGCCGTGACGCCCCTTGGCGGCAACTGCTTCCGCGTGGCCTTCCCCGCCCAGAGCACCTACGGCCAGTACCACGTGTACGTCGGCGCGAACGTCACCGACCCGGCGGGCAATTCCATGGACCAGGATCGCGACGGCGTGCAGGGCGAGGCCGACGGCGACGTGTACGACGCCTCGTTCAACCTCGTCAACGTGGACCTGACCCTGTTCAACGTCGCGCTCGATCGCAGTGAACTCTGGGCCGGCGAGCCGCTCACCGTCTCCTGGCAGGGCCGCAACGACAGCGGCATGGCCGTGCTGGGCGACTGGACCGACGCCGTCTACCTCTCGGCCGACGACCGCTGGGACTTCGGCGATGTGCTCTTGACCACGGCGAGCCACACCGACGGGCTTGCCCAAGACAAGGACTACAGCCAGTGGGTCAACGTCATCGTGCCCGGCACCATGCCCGGCCAATACTACGTCATCGTCCGTGCCGACCTCTACAACCAGGAGAAGGAGCCGGGCACGAAGGGAAACAATGTGGTCGCCTTTCCGCCGGACGGAATGCGGCTGGACGTCCGCCAGCGACAGCCCGACGGGGCCCCCTCCGCCGGCACTCTGACGGCACTCGATCCGTTCGACTGCTGCGCGGTGCCGGTGGACCTGGCGGGAACCCTATCTCTGCTTCTCCGCGGGTCGGCCTCCGCTGCGGGGGGCGCGTTCTACGTGGCCTACGAGAAGATTCCTACGCGGCTCGACTACGATTTTCGATCTGCCGCCGATGCCCAGGGCAACCAGGCGCTGGTGGTGCCGCAGGCCCTGCGCGGCACGTACTACGTGCTGGTCTACGGCGACGCCGTGGCCGGCTCCGGCGCCTACGAGATTGTGGCCCGGGCGCCGCAGATTGTCCTGACGGGGATCTCGCCCGAGCGGCACGCGGCCACTTCGGCCTGTACAATGACCGTCTCCGGCGGCGGGTTCAACGACCTAACGACCGTGGAATTGGTAGACGCCGGCGGCAGCCCGCGGCTTCCGGCCGAGACTCACCACATCTCTTCCACCACCATGACCGCGCGGTTCGATCTTACCGGGCTGGCACTTGGCGCCTACGACGTGGTGGTCGCCAAGCCGGGCGCCGATCCGCAGGTGCTCGCCGACCGCTTTGAAGTGATCGCTGGCGAGCCGCACCTGGAAACCAATCTCGTCATTCCCGCCGCCCTCGGTCGGCCGTGGTTCAGCACGCTATGGATTGAATACACCAACACTGGGAGCGCCTCGATGCCCGCGCCGCTTTTGAAGATGCACGGGAGCGACAAGGCTATCCTGACCCTGGACTCCTCCTACGTGGGCCACGGGTATCGGACCACGGTCTACCCGCCGGGCACCGGCGACACGGTCCAGTTGATGGCCCCCGGCTCCGGGGCCACGCCGGGCATTCTTCAGCCTGGCGACTCGGGACGCATCCCGGTCTACTATCTCGGACTGTTGGAGCCTTGGGATACCTCCGACAGCTCGATCGACTTCGACCTCGGCGTGCTCACGGCCGATACCACGGAGCCGATCGGCTGGGTCGGGCTCGAAGACAGTCTGCGCCCCGACCGGATGCCGGCGGACGGCTGGGACGCCGTCTACGCCAATCTCACCGCGCAGATCGGCAGCACCTGGGGCGACTACGTCGCAGCGCTTGACGCGAGCATGGACTACCTGCACAACGTCGGCCAGGATGCCAACGACGTGCAAGCCCTGTGGAACTTCGAGGTCCTTCAGGCGGAGGGGGCGCTGGGCGGGTGCAGCCAGGCGAGCGTGGTCGATGCCAGCGTTGCCGTCCCGGGAATCCCTCTCGCCTTCGCCCGCAGTTGGGGCCGAGGAATCCCCAGTCGCTACGAACTGGGCCCCCTGGGCCGCGGATGGACCGACAACTGGGACATCCAGGGCGACGGGTTGCAGACCGACCCGGACGGCACCAAGTGGCAGTTCCGCGCGGACAGACTCTTGGACTACGTGGAAGACACCAATGGCAACCGCATCACCCTCGGCTACGACGCCTCGAACCGGTTGATCCGCCTGACCCACACGGACCACGACCACCCCGACGTGAACGACCCCAACGCCCCGCAGCTCCGCTTGACCTATAACGCCCAGGGGCGAATCGCCACGTTGGTCGAACCGCGAGATGCGCTATCGGGCGGCGACCTTGTCACCACCTACGACTACGATCCCACGGGCGAGCACCTCATCAAAGTGACGGCCCCCGGCAGTCTGGTGACGCAGTATGAAAGTCGGGTCACGCAGTACGAGTATGAAACCGCCGGGACGCCCCAACAGAGGCACGCCCTGCGGTCGATCACCTATCCCGACCGCGGGCAGGACTCTTACACCTACCTCTGTCCGTGTCAACTGGCGGGCGCGGATTTTCGCGCCGTCCCCCGCTCCGGAATAGAGAAGAGGGTAGGGGGTCCAGGGGGAG
>Ga0315280_10009044_pt1 | contig 12906 bp, 11 predicted proteins | sample YL17G06_40_MG_FD_203697 | JGI IMG/M metagenome (GOLD analysis project Ga0315280, IMG submission 203697) | Sediment microbial communities from Yellowstone Lake, YNP, Wyoming, USA - YL17G06_40 | ecosystem: Environmental > Aquatic > Freshwater > Lake > Sediment | place: USA: Wyoming | collected...
TGCCCGGTTTGGGCGAGGCCGGCGAGGTGGTCGAGGTTTCGCCGGGCTATTTCCGCAATTTCCTGCGGCCTCGCGAGCTCGCCTATGAAGCAACCGACAAGAACCTGCAAGTGGTCTCGCGCGTCAAACAGCAGCAGCAGCGCGCCGAGGTCCGCGAACAGCGGGAGGCCGAACAACTGGCGGCCCGCCTGGCCCAAATCCCCATTCGCGTGCTGCTCAAGGCCGGCGAAAACGAGAGGACGTTCGGCTCGGTGACGGCGGCCGACATCGCCGATAAGCTCAAAGAAGCCGGCTACGAGTTTGACAAACGCAAAATCGCCCTCGACGAGCCGATCAAGCGCCTGGGGCTCTACACCGTCCACGTCAAGGTCCACCCCAAAGTCGAAGCCAAGATCAAAGTGCTGGTCGAAAAAGCGTGAACCGAAGATGGAACGCCGGCGTTCCACTTCAGGCGGGTCAAAAAAAGAAAATGGAGGTGACGGGCGGATTCGAACCGCCGAATAGAGGTTTTGCAGACCTCTCCCTTAGCCACTTGGGTACGTCACCCCCGCGGAGGCCGAACGTTGGGGGTTGGTCGCGGACTGCCCAACGTCCAGCCTCCATCCAGAACCATATTGAGTCTATTTTCGCCTCTTGTCCCGGTGTCAAGTGTTTTAATCGAGTGGACGTAAGGAGGCACTTGCGATAGACCGTTTTCCGACGGGGTGTTTCCGTCGTGTTGGGATTTGGTGAGCCATCCGACGGCTTCCACGGACTGTGATTTGGCCTTTCCCCCGTGACGGCGCCCGGATTTGAACGCCGAAGGCGACGCTCCTCCTGTGTCACCCGAGGCGACCGGCTTGGTTTTCGATTCGGTTCGGCGGGTTGGCCCGCCGCCGTCAGGCGACTCGCAACAGCGAGCGTGCCCGTTCGACCTGGCCGGCCTCGATCCATGAGACCGCCGTGGCCAGCATGACGATCATGGCCAGGCCCACGCGGCATTTCATTTTCTTCTCGCCGCGAATGAAGTGGTGCTCGAAGCCATACACCTGGTCAATGCGGCTGTTGACCCGCTCGACCGCCGTTCGCTTTTTGTAGCCGCGCGCGAACGCATAACTGTGTCGGTAGATGGGAAGAAACAGCCGCCGGTTCAGGGCCAGCGGCACTCGCACCACGCGGCCATACTCTCCGTCGCGCACCGTTGGCCTGCACCGGCACGCCTCGCGGTTCTTGCACTCGATCCCATAGGCCGCCGCCGGGCAGCGAAACTTCAACGTCTTTCGGTCCTTCTCGAATCCCATGTGCTGCATCCGCGCGTAGCGCTTGTCCTCCTGCTCGGCAAACGGGTCCACCTTGCAGCACACATCGCCCGTTCCGCTGAAGTAGATCGTGTCGTGTTGATCGGGGTCCAGCGGCCTCATCTTTCCGCCGCTCTCTTTGTGGTGCAAGTCCCGCGTGTCGATCAACGGCACGATTCCGTACTCATCATACAACTCGGCTTTGTCGCTGCCGTCGTCATAGCCCCTGTCGTCCGCCATTGTCTTCGCCCGCTTCAACAGTCGCGGATGGTCTTTTTTCATCTTCCTGACCATCGGCATCAACCGCGGACTGTCGGCCACGGAAGCCTGGGTCGCCTCGAAGGCCACGGGCAGTTCGTAGTTGGCGTCCACGATCAGGTGCAACTTGTAGCCGAACCATTTCTTGATCACTTCCCAAGGCTTTCCATCTTTGTCCACGCCCCGGTATGACTTCAGCCCCCAGTTCGCATCGCCGTCCTGCAGGCCATGGGTCGGCAACGCTTTGCTGTCCATCGCCAGGTCCTTCCCGAAGTCCGGCAACAACCGCCTCACCTTCTCCACCAACTTCTCGAACATCTCCTCCACCAACTCGGCGTGCCGGAGCAACTTCTCGAAAAACCGCGAGTACACATAGTTAGGCGGAACCGCCTTTTCCTTTTGAAGCGGGTCGAACCCGCATACCTCGCGCAACTCCGCGTTTCGCAGCAACTCCCGGATCAACGCCGCAATCGACCCGTGACCGAACACCACCCCGGCGATGACCGAATTCCACATCGCCTCCAGCGGATACCGGTCGCGTGTCCGTTCGAGGACTGTCTCTATTACGCGCGAATGGCGACTCAACCCAACCAAGTGTATTGCAGCCATCAGGACAAGGGCCGTTTTCAGGGCAGCCAGGCTTGTCCGCTTTATCAATACAACTGGACGAAGGGTTTGGAATCGCTCCAAAAGTGACGATGGCGCCGGGCCATGGAAGGTCTGGGTCCGCGGTCCCGGTTGGCCGATGAGGTGACACCATGCCCGAAGGTATGCGCGGTGTGCTTTGCTCGCTGGCCGACTGCTTGTATCACGTCAAAGCAGGCAGCCACAGCTACTGCAAACACCCCGAGGTCCACAGCAACCCCCCCGGCTCAACCTGTCCCTTCTACAAGATGGACTGGCAGAGCAAGGCCGAGGAACTGGCCAAGCGCTTCCAAAAGCGATGAGATACAATAGGCTGGTAACCTGCCCAATGGGGTGGGTTGTCCGCCTGGCGGTCTTGCAGCAAAAGTATGGATGTGTCCCTGAACGTGAACGTTTGTTCTCTCCGGCCTACTTGCTCTTGCGCGGCTATGTTGCACAAACGCGACACAGGTGTCGCACCTGCCTAGAAGTAATACCAGATGTTCTGATACTCATCGAGGTTTTCGCCGCGGCGACGCAGGCACTGGAGATAATCATAGATTGGAACATCGTCATAGATGTAGGTCGGAGCAGGAACCAGGTTCTTTTCCCACGGAAGGAATTCATAAACGCGCGAGCCGTTTGCCCGAATGCCAATGATGTTGTGGTCCTGTCCGGCACGCAGATAATTCTTCCCCAAGCGCGGCAAGTTGAACACCGGCTCATCGGTGCGGTCGGTTCCGGGCGTCAGCCGGGCTTCTTCCTTCCGCTCCTGAAGAATGCGGGCTATGGGCACACGATAGTGAGACGTCTCCTCTTTGCCCTTGGTGTTGAAGTTGTAATAGGGGTCAATCCATACTTCTTTCAGGGCATACCGCAAGGCGACGGTTTCGAACTTGCGACTGTTCTCGATTGTGAAGACTTGTTGATTATACACGCTCATGCCGATTTGGCGGATCGCTTCGATTGCCGCTCTCACGTCGGGAGTTATCTCATAGGGGTGCTCGAAGTGCGTGCTGATGGAAATGGTACACCATTCCTGGTGGTGATACTTGCCGAAGATGTCCAACAAACGCCGCGTGAAACGCATAGGCAAAACCGCCGGCAGGCGTGTGCCGATACGGATGCGCGTGATGTGCTCCATCCGGCGGAACTCATCGAGCAACCATTCGATAGTCGCGTCGGGCATGAGCAGGGGATCGCCCCCCGTGATCAAGACTTCGCGCAAGGCTTTATGGCGCCGGAACCAGGCAAGAGCGCGGCGAATTGCTTCTTTCGACGCCATGGCGCCCGGGGCCAGCGCATCTTGAATCTCCCAGTTCCGCTGGCAGTAAACACAGATCTGTGCGCAAGTGTTAAAGGGTTTGAAGATGGCGATTTGCGGATAGCGCCGCGTGACCAGGGAAACGGGCGAAGTGTCGCGTTCCATCATGAAATCGAGACACTGCGGACAATTCGCTTTGATTTCGCTTACACGTTCGACATAGTCGAGCGGCGGGATCACTTGGGCACGAACGGCATGGTCACGCTTGCGGCTCGGTTCACGATCCATCAGCGAAACATAGTAAGGGGTGATGGCGAAGGGCAGATGGCGCTCGCGCGCCAATTCGATCGCTTTCCGCTCCGGTGAAGTCAGTCGGATCAACTGACCAAGTGTGCTCGCATCGCGAATCAGGTGCGTGAGGTGCCAGTGGTAGTCTTGCCAGTCGGAGTGGTGGGCATTGAAGTGGCGGAGAATTCGCGCGCGGTTCTCGTCGCGGCGGTTTACAGCATCGCGGTCCAATCCGTCAGGATAACGATTTACCCATGCCTCGACATATCGCCCCATGTGGTCGAGCTCGCGCGAGCGTTCGCGTCCGGCCGCCACGCCCTCCATCGAGAGGAAAGCAGGTGGTCGTGCATGCTGATACATCGGACTTTGGCATAAAGCAGCCAGAAACAAATGATAGATTTCCTGCCAGAACGCCTCAGTCGCCGGAGGTTTGCTATCCTGCCGTTCTTTGAGCGATCGCCAAATTGTTTCCGCTGCGCTACAACCGGCCAGCGTCTCGTTGCGCGCCGAGAAAACGTTCATCAGCACTTGGGTTGCTTCGAGTGCGAGATTGAGCACCAGCGACAACATCTTCACACTGGCTTCTGATTGCAGACGCCGTTCGTTCTCATGGAGAAAATCCACCAGCATGTCGCGTGCTTTCGCGGCTGTCGGCCGCGCCGCCACGATCTGAGCCAGCGGGGGGACCAGCCGGCACCATTTCGTTCGTGCGGACACTTCACCACCTCCTCTCCAATAGCATGCGAAGGCTCAGGACGAAATCGGTTTTCTGGAGAGTGGATGCGCGAAGGCAACCTTTTGGCAGAAAGACCGTCATGTCTCCGTGCTTCTATCGTTCAACAATCCCTATCCGTTGTTCTTCCAGAACGTCATTTGAATAGGTAGGCAATCAAATGGGCCAATACCCAAAGACCCAAGGCAAGGGAGCTGAGCAGCAGGACATAGCGCCGCCAATGGGCCATGGTCGCCGACTCGCCCGCAGCGGTCTGGCCGTGAAAGTGCTTGATGTCAACGTAGCGCAAGCCAATGCAGACCGTCACCGCCGACCAGAAGACAACGTCGGCCAGCGAGAGGAAACCGTGATGCTTGGCTATGAAGACGGCAGAGATGTAAAGGACTGCAGCGCCGTACACCATCCAGCCCATTCGCACCAGGCAACCGCTGAGACTCGTTTGAGCCTGGATAGTATTCGGTTGGGCTTGGACAGTACCCAGTTCGACTTGAGCAGGATTCGTCTGGGCTTGGGGAGTCCTCTTGTGTGTGCCGGAATTCTTGACTTTGACGGTTTCTGTCATGGTCGCCTCCTCCTTTTACTGAAAAGGAAATGGAGTGGCGGCCCGACCACCCGAGAGAACCTGCGACGGCATTGCTCCGTCGCACCCTTAAGTTCTTTTTCTCATACCTTTCTTGGAATACCGAATTGTTTTAATTTTCCTCCTTGAAAAGAGACCTGTCAAAGAGTTTTTCCCCTTCTCTCCCTGTTTTCTGCGGTTCGTCTCTCAATGCGCCCGATTGACGACGAGTTCCGTAAGGTCGCGCAGGAAGCCGCAGACGGGGCCATCGGGCAATTCGCTCAGACACGCGCGAGCCTGTTGGGCATGTCGCCGCGCCACCACCATCGCATATTCGATTCCGCCATATCGGGTGACGCGGTCCACCGCAGAAGGCGACGGACTTCCATTGTTGAGCGCGGCGACCAGCAACGTGCGGTCGTCGGCTTCGGCTTTTCCGAGGGCATGAATCAGCGGCAGGGTCTGTTTGCCGCAAGCGATATCGGTGCCGATCTCTTTGCCCAACACCCGAGGATCGGCGACGAAATCCAGCACGTCATCGGTGATCTGAAACGCACACCCGAACTCCAGCCCATAACGCTCGAGCGCCCGGACCGCGTTTTCTTCGGCGCCGCCCAGCGCCGCGCCCAGTTGCAGCGAGGCCGAAAACAGTCCCGCCGTCTTGCAGCGAATGATAAACAGGTAGTCCTGCTCGCTGAGAAGCTGGTCGCGCTTTTCGATCTGAAACATCTCGCCGTCGCACATCCCCGCCGCCACGCGGCAGAGAATCGCCAGCAGATCGGCCGACAGCCACTCCAGCGCGACGGCCCAGGCGTGAGCATAAATGTAGTCGGCCATCAGGATGGCCACCTCGTTGCCCCATCGGCTGTTGACCGTGGGATGGCCTCGACGCGTGGGCGCGCGATCAATCACGTCGTCGTGAAGCAGGGAAGCGACGTGGAGCAGTTCGACCATCGCGGCGGCATAGTGCGCCTTCTCGGACCCCTGCCCGCCGACCTGCGAGGCCAGAACCGTCAGCATGGGGCGCAGGCGTTTGCCGCTGGTTGTTTCCAGGTAGCGGCCGATCTCGCTCGTGAGCCCGATCTGCGATTCCAGCGCCTTGTGAATCAGCTCATCCACCGCCGCCAGATCGTCGGCCAGAAAGGCGGTGAGCCGGGTGAGAGTATCTTCAGCATGCTTCCGCGCGGGATGGCCAAATTTGGATTGAAGAGACACCGTCTTGATCCTTAAGATGGTTTCCGGTTCATTGAATTCTCCTGGCCGGTTGTCAAACACTTTGTAGGCGGGAACGCCGTAGAGAGAAGTGAGAGGCGAGAGGTCAGAGGCCGGAATAGAACGCCTCGTTGGCCACCCGAGGCCGGAGCCAAGAGATCAGAGGCCGGAAAGAGAATGTGACCCATCGGCTCTGTTTTCCCGCCTCTAACTTCCCACTTCTCACCTCTCACGAGAGGCCGCCGGCGTTTCCTTGAAAAACGGAGGAAGGCGAGATGGCAACAAGTTCGACTTCACAACCAGGCAACAAAACCGTGCAGCTGGCATACGGCAAGACGGGGATCAAACTGCGCCTGCCGCCCAAGGCCAACGTTCAGATCCTCCGCAGTCGTCCCTGCGCCGCCCTGCCCGACCCAAAAGCGGCCGTTGCGGAAACGCTCAAGCGCCCCATCGAATCGAAGCCACTGGCCGAGCTGGCGCGCGGGCGCTCCAGCGGCTGCATTGTGATTTCGGACATCACGCGCCCCGTGCCGAACGCCATCCTCCTGCCGCCCATCCTGGCCGAGCTCGAATCGGCCGGGATCAAACGCGACGCCATCACGATTCTCATCGCCACCGGCATCCATCGGCCCAATCTGGGCGACGAGCTGGTCGAATTGGTCGGCGCCGAAATCGCTTCCACCTGGCGAGTCGTCAACCACCTGTCGCGCGACGAGAAGGAACTTCGCTCCGTCGGCAAAACGAGCGCGGGCATTCCTCTCTTCGTCAATCGCCACTACCTCGATGCCGACCTGAAGATCCTCACCGGCTTCATCGAACCGCACCTCTGGGCGGGTTACAGCGGCGGGCGCAAGGCCATCCTGCCCGGCATCACCGGTCTCGAAACGATGAAATACATGCACGGCTACGACATGATCGCGCACCCCGCCACGCGCTACGGGAATCTCGCGGGGAATCCGTTTCACGACGCGGGACTCGAGGTCGCCGAGCGCGTGGGTGCCGACTTCATCGTCAACGTCACGCTCAACGACGTCAAAAAGGTCACCGGCGTTTTTGCCGGCCACTATGACAAGGCCCACCGCGCCGGGTGCAGCTTCTGCGAAAAGTGGGTCATCGCCGGCGTGGCCGAACCCGTGGATCTGGCCATCACTTGCGGCGGCGGCTATCCGCTGGACAAAACGCTTTATCAAAGCGTCAAAGGCATCTCGGGCGCCAACCCCATCGTCCGCCCCGGCGGAACCATCCTCCTCGCGTCACGCTGCGATGAACAGGCCGGAAGCCCCGAGTTTACGAGCCTGCTCGATCGCGCCGAATCCATCGAGAACTTCTTTGCCATGATCCGCCAACCCGGCTTTTTCGAAGTGGACCAGTGGATCGCCCAGGAAATGTATCAGCTCCTCAAGGAAAAGCGGATCGCCCTCTACTCCGATAGCTTGGTGGGCGACCAGGTCGGCGGCTACCTGCTCGAACCCGTTCCCGATCTGCAAAAGTTCGTGGATCGCTTCTTCGAGCAAAACCCCAAGGCGCGAGCGGCCGTCATTCCCGAAGGCCCTTATGTGATCACGCGGCTCGTGGGGAAACGGGCAGGGTCTGATCTCTGAGGATTGGACCACCTCGTTGGAGACGGCAAGGATCCGGCGGCATGGAAAAGACTCTCAGGGTACTGAACGAGCTTCAAGAAACAGGGATGATTGAGAAGTACGCCATCGGGGGCGCCGTTGCGGCCAGCTTCTATATGGAGCCGGTTGCGACTTACGACCTCGACATTTTTGTCGTGCTGCCCGAGAAGAAAACGCTTCTGACATCGCTCTCGCCGATCTACGAGTACCTGCGCGGGAGGGGCTATCAGGAGCAGGAAGCGCATATCATTATTGAAGGCATTGCCGTCCAATTCATTCCCGTTTACAGCGCGCTGGTGGAGGAAGCGGTTGTGCACGCCAGAGCGACTGACTACGGGGAAGTGAAGACTCAAGTGCTGCGGCCGGAATACCTCGTGGCGATTATGCTCCAAACCAACCGTCCGAAAGACAGGAGCAGATTGACCACGTTTGTGGAAGAAGCCAAGATCCATGAGGAAGACTTGGAGGGAATCCTCAAACACCACGGACTGATCCGAAAATGGCGGGAATTCAGGAGACACTTCCGTGCGAACTAGGCTGATCACATCGAAGACCGTCGCCCCACTGTTCCGCGCCAAGGAACGCAGGCGCAAAAGACTGGCGCGGCTCCCCATCGAGGAGAAGATTCGCATCATAGTCGAACTGCAGAAGATCGAAAACGAGATTCGGCGTGCAACCGGCAGACCCACGAAACGCGAGTGGGACCTTCGCAAATAGTCTACGATTCCCGGCAAGAATTGAACTGATCACGAGCTCGCCCCTGAATGTGGTTTGCTGCACACTCGGCCGGAGATGGTACTGAGCGACAGGCCGGACTCGCGACGTCGGTGATCGCCGAGCCCCAAGCGAAAACCGGAAATCGGAAATCAAAAGTCACCTCAGGGGGTCTTGCGACCGTCGTGCAGCCCGCCAGAAACGGCCGATCTGCTCGCCGCACTGCTCGGCCAGCGGGCGGGCGTTGCGGATTGCTTCGTCGAGCGACATCGGTCTGTTGCAGATCGAAAAGACGGCATCGAGGCCGATTTGGGACAGGCTGCCAAGACGGCCTGCTTTATCGGGGCTGGTTTGAGACAGGTTGCCAACCTGTCCTACTCTTGACTTCCGCAATTCGATACTTCCGGCGACGGCGATGCAGGGAATGCCGGCTGCTTTGGCACGCCGCGCAACGCCGGCCGGGGCTTTTCCGAAAACGGTCTGATCGTCTATTCTCCCCTCGCCCGTGATCACCAGTGCAGCGCCCTCGAGCGCGGCGGCAAAGTCGGCGACATCCAGGATTACCTCGATCCCCGGCTGGAGGCATCCGCCCAGCCACGCGATGATTCCCGCGCCAAAACCGCCCGCCGCCCCCGCTCCCGGCACACTGGCCACGCCCACACCGAGGTCGCGCTTGATGATGCGCGCCACATTGCGCGCGCCTGCTTCGAGCCGCCTCACCATCGCGGGCGTCGCGCCCTTTTGCGGCGAATAGACGCGGATGCCGCCGTGCGGGCCGACCAGCGGATTGGTCACGTCGGTTGCGGCAACGATCTCGACGCCGGCCCAATGCGCGCGAAGCTCGGAAAGATCAATTCGCGCCAGCTCGGCCATCGCCCCGCCACCGCGCCCCACCGGCTGCCCGCGGCGATCGAGCAATCGCGCCCCCAGCGCCTGCGCCATCCCCATGGCCATGTCCACCGTCGCGCTTCCGCCCAACCCGACGATCACGCGCCGCACGCCGCGCTTCACGGCGTCGGCGATCAATTCGCCCGTGCCGTAGGTCGTTGTCTTGAGGGGATTGCGACGGTGAGGCGGGACGAGAGCCAGTCCCGAAGCCTTGGCCATCTCCACAATCGCCATCTGGCCGTCGCCGAGAATGCCATAACACGCGCGAACCGGCGCGCCCAGCGGCCCGCACACCTTCCGCGAAACCATCCGGCCCGACGTGGCCGCGACCAGCGCCTCGGCCGTTCCGTCGCCCCCATCGGCCACAGGAAAAATCACGGGTTCGGCCTCGGGGCAACCTCGAGAAAAGCCCTTCGCCACCGCCCGGCAGGCGTCGAGGGCCGTAAGCGATTCCTTGAAGGCATTGAGGGCGAAAACGACTTTCACGTCGCCTCCCGCGCACCCGTTCCGAGTTTCAAAACTGAGGAGGCTTTTGCAGATCTCCTGTGGCGCAGGCTGTTAGCCTGTGAATAGCGCTCAGAGTGAGGAATTGTTGCTGAATCTCCACCTTTCACGGGCTAACAGCCCACGCGACTTCGAGTTTTGCAAAAGCCTCTGCGGTGTGAACCGCAAACCTTCGTATCCACACAAACGCATCGCTGCACGCAACGATCAGCGCTGCGTGCAGCGATCGGCGAGGCGCTTCACAAATGTCGTTTACTTGCGCTGGTGGCGCATGCGCTTGAGAAGCTTTTTGTACTTGTGCTTGCGGATTTTCTTCCGCCGCTTCTTGATCACACTTCCCATACGGACCTCTGCCCTCTTGGCTGCCGCGCGAGGCGCCAACTGAAGTACGACCACCGAGCCGTTCTTAGCAAAAACGCCTACTGTAAATCACACGGCCCGACCAATAGGCAATGGAAAAATGTAGCCGGAAGAACGGCTTGAGCCCGCCACCGAAGCGAAGGTCCCCTGTTTTTGAGTGAGAAGAAGGCAGGGAGGCGGTCCCTTCCCACCCGTCAGGCCCGCACATAGGGCGTCAGGGCGGTCACGCCGGGGACGCTGCGGATGCGGGCCATGACGTGGGTCATCTGTTCCTTGCTGAGGACTTGGACGGTGAAGCGCAGGATCGCCAGGTGTTGCTCTTCGTCCACGCGCGTGCGGTTTTCGGCGATCGAGACGTTCTCTTGCGAAATCGCATCGGTGATGTCGCGGAGCAAGCCCACCCGGTCGCGCGCGATGACCTTGATCGTCACGTTGTGCGCGCGGGTATGCTCGCGATCCCATTGCGCGTCAATCAGTCGCGAACGGTCTATTCCTTTGCAGTAGAGCGTCTTCTCGAGGTTGGGACAGTCGCGGCGATGAATCGTCACCCCTCGGCCCACTGTGATGAAGGCCACGATGGGTTCGCCCGGCAGCGGATGGCAGCACTGGGCAAAGCGCGTGGACGTCCCCGCCAGGCCGCCGACCAGCACATCGGACGTCGGCGACGCGGGGCGAGTCGGCGTGCGATGGGGCCGCTGGGGCGGAGGCGCGATCCTGTCCACGACGCGCCGGACGGCGATGCGCCCAAACCCCACGTCCGCCAGAAGGTCTTCGAGACTGCCGGCGTCGAATTCGCCCAGCATGGGGCGCAAGAGCTCGTCCAGCCGGTCGGCCGTCATTTCCACGCCGTGGGCCTTGATCGCTTTCAGCAACTTCTCGCGTCCCGTGGCCGCAAACTCGCCGTGCTGCTGCGAACGCAGCCAGTGGCGAATCTTGTTGCGCGCGCGCGCCGTCTGGACGATCTCGAGCCAGTGGGCGCGCGGGTGGGCCGTTTTCGAGGTCAGAATCTCGACCACGTCGCCTTGCTGAACGACCGTTCGCAGCGGCACAATCCGGTTGTTGATCTTGGCGCCGACGCAACGATCGCCGACGGCCGAGTGAACATGGTAGGCGAAATCCAGCGGCGTCGAGTTCTTCGGCAGATCGAACGCGTCGCCGCGCGGTGAAAAGCAGAACACGCGGTCGGCGAACACGTCATTGGTCAGCGCCCGCATGAACTCGTCGGGCTCCTTGACCTCCTGGAGCCAATCGGTCATCCGGCGGAACCACAGCAATTTCTCGTCGAGGCCGACCTCGGCCTGTCCGCCTTCTTTGTATCTCCAGTGAGCCGCGATCCCCTCCTCGGCCGTGCGGTGCATCTTGCGCGTGCGGATCTGGATTTCGGTGACCTGCCCCTCCACGCCGATGACGGAGGTGTGGAGCGACTGATAGCCATTGGCCTTGGGCAAAGCGATATAGTCCTTCAAGCGCCCGGGGATCGGTTTCCACAGCGCGTGGATGTGGCCGAGGATGTCATAGCATTCGTTCTTTTCTTCGGCGATCACGCGCAGAGCGGTCAAATCGTAAATCTGATCGAAGTCGAGGTGCTGTTCGCGCATCTTCTCGAAGATGCTGTAGAAATGCTTCGGCCGGCCGGCAATTTCGGGGGACAGCCCCTGCCGGGCCAGGTGTTCGCGCAAAGCCTCGATGCTGCGCTGCACCTTCGCCTCGCGATTGGCGCGCTTTTCGGAGACCAACTCCTGGATTCTTCGGTACTCCTGGGGATAGAGATAGCGCATGGCCAGGTCTTCGAGTTCCGACTTGATGCGGGTCATGCCCAGACGGTTGGCCAGCGGGGCGTAGACTTTGAGGGTATCGCGCGAGATGTAAATCTGCCGGTCGGACGGCAGGTAGCCCAGTGTTCGCATGTTGTGCAAACGGTCGCAGACCTTGATCAGGACGACGCGGATGTCCTGGGCCGTCGCGAGAATCATCTTGCGGAGATTCTCGACGTACTGGGTGCGCGAGGAGCGAAAATCCAGCGACGAAATCTTGGTCACGCCCTGGACCAACATGGGGATGGGCGCCGGGAATTCCAGGGCTAGCTGCTCGGCCGTCACGCCCGTGTCCTCGAGCACATCGTGAAGCAGGCCGGTCGACAGGGTCATCGAATCCAGCCGCAGCTCCGCCAGCAGCCGCGTCACTTCGATGCAATGAGAAAAGTAAGGGTCCCCACTGCGCCGCTTTTGCCCGGCGTGCGCTTCGAGGCCGAACTGATAGGCCTTCTCCATCAACGCCAGGTCGCCGGCCGTGTACCGGTCGCGCTTGTTGCTCAGAATCTCGGCGATGGTCGGAAAGACGGCCGGCGTACTGATTGGTGGACCCATGGACACCCCCCCTGCCTTGCCGAAACAGGGTTTTTTTCTCCCCTCTTTCGGCCCGAGCTCATCCCGAACTATATTGACACAACCGGGGCCAAAGTAAAGAGTTTTTCCGCGCCATTAACCCGATCCGTGGGAAAGGGACTGAAAGCAAAAAGGCAAAAGTAAAAAGGGAAAAGTGGAAAGCCCCAACACCGTTCGCGTTCTTTTTCATGTCTTTGTGTCTTCGTGGTGCATGTGAGGAGC
>Ga0315280_10009045_pt1 | contig 12905 bp, 15 predicted proteins | sample YL17G06_40_MG_FD_203697 | JGI IMG/M metagenome (GOLD analysis project Ga0315280, IMG submission 203697) | Sediment microbial communities from Yellowstone Lake, YNP, Wyoming, USA - YL17G06_40 | ecosystem: Environmental > Aquatic > Freshwater > Lake > Sediment | place: USA: Wyoming | collected...
GACCATGATCTACACCCGTGTCTGGGAATTTTGGGCCAACCGCTCTTCACGGCCCTGGGTGTCTATACGGACGCTCTGCCAGAGATAGGTCCGTATTCGGAAACCATATAAGCGTAGTTGGGCGGACAGAAGCGCGGCGATGCTTGAGGAGGTGTAGCAGTGACAGCTGGCCGGAAGCCCCGGGCGATTCGATCAGGGAGGAAGAACCGTGCTACCGCGACAATGTCGGGCCGGAAGGGCTCTGGCCCTCGTTGCGGACTGTGTGGGAAGGGCGGCAAGCTCACGCGAACCGAGTGCTGCGGGCAGTGGATCTGCGACGACGAAGACAAGTACGTCGTGTTTTCCTACGCCCGGAATAGCTGTTCCCGCAACCACCGCCGTTACACGCTCTGCGGCTACCACGCCGCCGAGGACCACGGCGGGGACTGGCGCGAGTGTCAGCACTGCCGTGAGGAGATCCAGACGGAGATGTACGTCTACTACGGTACGAACGAGTACAACTTTGTCAAGCTTCAGCATCCGCCGAGCTACGAGCCCACCCTTTGTACAAAGTGCGGCGCGGTCATCCGACTCGCCACGGACGCGTACACTATCAAGGGTAAGGGCTACTACTGTGAACGTTGCTCTCCGCTGCTCAGGTGAGGCCGTCGGTAACAGGTCTGCTGTGAGGAGCCGCCCAACCTCGCAGTAATAGGGGACGCTGCCACTTCTGTCACCTTCCGGTCGCTCGTTGGGAAACGCCAGGAGCGTTGCGCCACTGGTTCCGGATGTGCTAGCCTTCGCACCGCCATGCCCCGCGGGCCCCGGTTGGATGCGCTCTTCCACTGACAAGGAGCCTGCGATGAAACCTCTATGGCGAATCCTGGGGATCGTTTGTCTCCTGGTGGCGCACCCGGCCCTCGCGTTGGATCTGCAGGGTCACCGCGGGGCGCGCGGACTCGCGCCGGAGAACACCCTGCCCTCCTTCGCGACCGCCCTGTCCCTCGGCGTGACGACGCTGGAGCTCGACACGGGCATTACCAAGGACGGAGTCGTCGTGATCTCCCACAACACGACGTTGAACCCGGACATCACGCGAGATAGTGCCGGCAAGTGGCTCGGGGGTCCTGGGCCCGCGATCCATGCCCTCACGTTCGCGGAGCTGCAGCAGTACGACGTGGGGCGCATCAAGCCCGGCACGGACTACGCGAAGCAGTTCCCCGAGCAGAAGGCGTTAGATGGTACGCGCATTCCCCGCCTCGCGGACCTGTTTGCGCTGGTCAAGAAATCCGGCAATGAACAGGTCCGCTTCAACATCGAGACCAAGGTCTCCCCCTTAGAGCCGGGCCAGACTCCCGATCCCGAGACTTTCGCGAAGACATTGGTCGACCTGATCCGCCAGGAAGGAATGGCCCCACGAGTCACGATCCAGTCCTTCGATTGGCGGACGCTGCAGATCGTGCAGCGAATCGCCCCCGAGATGCCCACGGTGTATCTCTCGGCCCAGCAGCGCTTCCTCGATAACATCGGGGTCGACAAGAGCTCTGGCTCCCCGTGGACGGCGGGAATTCAATACAGGGACCACGGCTCGGTCGTGAAGATGGTCAGGGCCGCGGGCGGCACGATCTGGTCACCCTTTGTCGGCGACCTCACCGAGTTCAAACTCAAAGAGGCCCACGCCCTGGGGATCCGCGTGGTCGTGTGGACGGTGAATGAGGCAACGCAGATCGGCAAGCTGCTCGACCTCGGGGTGGATGGCATCATCAGCGACCGGCCCGACGTCGTGCGCCAAGTGCTGGGGAAGCGGGGCCTCGAGCTCCCGCCCGCGACGCCGGTTACCCCTTGACGATCGAGCCGTCCGACGCGAGTGGCAGAGGGAGACACCTACGTGGGTCATGAATGGGCTCGCTTCTCCGTGGTTGACCTCCCCGAGATTCCCCACGGGTCGAAGCTGGGCCAGTCCAAGTCGAATAATAAAAGAAGGGGACGTAGAAAAGAAGGGGACGTAGGTTCTAAAACAACTTGACAATGTAATGGGGCATGTTGTTGACGAGGTGGACCTATTGACCTGGGCTGGAACAGCGCTGCCGTGGTCGATCACGCGGCTGGAGGCGATCCCGCTCCGACCATTTGATGCTCACATGTCCGAAGCGGGACGGCTGATCCGTCTCCCCGTTCGACCGGATCAAGAAGAGAGGATCAGATGCCGCGGGATTTCCGGTATGCGGAAAGCAACATGCCTCCCTTCTCGCGCTTGACTTGGTCCAGCATCCGACGGAACCGGGGGCTACGCTCTAGCAGGAAATCCTCGACATCGGCATCGCGGATGTGCTCAATGACGGCGGTGATCCTGCCGTTCTTGGTCACGAACACCGGTTCCCCCTCACACGCGACCAGATACTTGGCGAAATTGTTCCTTACTTCCCCCATGGGAGCGACCTTCATTTTCGCACCTCCTCGTAATAGTCGGGGGTCTCGTCCTTGTGCAAGATACGGAGCACTTCGACCCGACGTCCGCTCGTGTGCACATTGTAGAAGACCCGGTACTCGCCCAGCCGGAGCCGATAGTCGGGGTTCTCAATCCCCCGCAATCGCTTGATCCGGCCCTTGCTCTCCCGTGTCGGAGTGTAATTCAGAAACCTCTCCACGCCGTCTGCGATCATGGCGGCATCATACTTGCGCAACCGATCAAGGTCGCGAACAGCCGACGGTTTCAACACGATTTGATGCTTTGCCATAGCAATAAAATGACAGTATTGTGCGAGAGCGTCAAGGAGAAAGCCCGCCGACCCACCCGCTGCACACGTCCCGAATTATCTCCCGGGTTACCTACGGTGCCGCAGAATCCAGCGCGGCGCGTACAATCGAGGCACCGCAGGGGGCGCACGTGATATACTGGTTTAGTGTCATCGCCGCTAAGTTAACTCGCAATCCTTTGAATTCATTTGGCGTTTCAGTCTCGCTTTGCCTCCCGCCCCTGGGGGTCCCCCTCGGGCGGCGGGTCCGCGACGGCACCCCGTCTGCGGGGACGGGGTGGGGCGGGCCTCCCGCCGGGGCGAGGGACTGTCCTTCTCGCGGAGCCTCGGCCGGCCCAGGGGGCTCGCACGGACTGTCGCACGCGCCGTCCGGCGACCGGACCCGCCGCCCCCGCACGGCCCGCCTGCTCGGGGAACCCCTAGAGGCGGGGTCGAATTATCTTAGCGGCGATGCGGCTTACTGTTCGATGGCGCACCCAGCAGAGGCGACATTCCTGTGAGGGGGACCATGCACCTTCCTGATAAGGTCACGATCTGCGAGGTGGGACCCCGGGACGGGCTGCAGAACGAGCGCGTGAACGTCCCGATGGCGGGGAAGATCCGGCTCCTCGAGGGCGCCAGGCTCGCCCAGGACCTCGTCGGGCGCCCCCTCGAGGCGCGCGTGAGTAAGGTCAGGCCGGTGAACCACAGGGGGGCTGGTGCCCCCTGCTCATAGTCCAGTCTGCCGAATTACCCTCGTGACTGCCCTCCGACTAAGGTCGGCGCCTCATCCGATGGATACCCGCGCTTGACAGCCCGCTCGCCTCTGGTATAGTTGATACGATCGTATCAACTCACCCAACGAGGGATCTTGGACGTGACGAAAACTGTGAATGCACTCAAGGCCCGAAAGAACCTCGGTCAGCTTCTGGAGGAGGTTTACTACAAGGGCGATCAGTACGTCATTGAGCAAGCTGGCCGACCGATGGCCGCGATCGTCCCTGTCTGGCAGCTTGAGGAATGGCAGAAGCGGCGGGAGCGCTTCTTCGGGACGGTCGAGGAACTGTGGCGAAGGAACAAGCCCGTGAAGCCGGAGGTCATTGAGCGCGAGGTCGAGGAAGCCGTCCGCGCGGTTCGGGCGAAGGCCACTCGCCGGAAGGCATGATCCGGGCGGTGCTCGATGCCAACGTCTTCGTGAGTGCCCTCCTCAGCCCGAGGGGATATCCCGCCAAGATCCTCACCGCCTGGCGCGCGGAGCAGTTTCACCTCGTGCTCTCCCCGGCGATCCTAGAAGAGCTGGACCGGGTCCTCCGTTATCCGAAGATCGTCACCCGTCACCGCTGGCCAGAGGAGCAGATCAGGCTGTTCATCGATGATTTGACGCACCTAGGCATCCTGGCGCCGGGCGAACGAACGCTCAACGTGATTGCAGAAGATCCCCCGGATAACCGGTACCTTGAGTGCGCCGTGGAAGGGAACGCTGAATACGTGATGAGCGGCGACCAACACCTCCTGCAACTGGCGACGTACCAGAGGATCAAGATTCTCACCCCGAGGGAGTTCCTGGGAGTTCTCGCTCACCTGCGTACCCTGTAGTGGCTGCCTTCAGCTTTCAGCCATCAGCTATGAGCTATGAGCCCGCCGGTCGCTTCGCGATCAGTGCTTGTCGACCACCTTTGCCAGGAAGCGGTCCCGCGCCACGATCATCCGCTCATGGCGGCACTCGCCGATCTTGTTCCGATCGTCGCGGGCCACCACGCTGAAGGTGAGCTTCCGGCCTTTGATCCCTACCAGCTCCGCCTCGGCAGAGACCTCCACGCCGACGGGGGTGGCGGCAAGGTGTGACACCTCGATCCAGGTGCCCACCGTGGTCTCACCAGGGGCCAGCTTGCCGGCCACGGCAGTCACCGCGGCTGTCTCCAGCAGGGCCACCAAGCTGGGCGTCCCGTACACGGGAACGTCGCCGCTCCCCCAGGCCTCGGCCGTGTGCTGGGGTGAGACCCTCAGGGCGGCCTTTCCGCGCAGACCGACAGTCAGTTCGCTCATGAGGGTCCCCTCAACGTCCCACGAATTTCGGCGGGCGTCTCGCGAGGAACGCCTCCAGGCCCTCTTTGAAGTCCCGGCTGCTGAAGGCCTTGACGAAGTGCTGCTGGATCTCCCGCGGGGGCCGGCGATGCCCCTCGATGGCGATCCAGTTGACCACCTGCTTGGCATGACGGATCGTGAGGGGCGCGTTCGCGCCGATCTGCCGGACCAGGGCGAGGGTGAATCCCTCCAGGTTGGCATCCGGCACCACGTGATTGACGAGCCCAACCTGCAGGGCCCGCCGCGCGTCCAAGGGCTGGCCGCTGAACAGGATCTCTTTGGCCGCGGCCGGCCCCACCAAGCTGACGAGGCGCGCAGCCGCGCCGGGATTGACGGCCGCGCCCAGCTTGGCGGCGGGGATGCCAAGTTGAGCCGACTCACCGGCGATGCGGAGGTCGCAGGCCGCCGCGATGTGGCAGCCCCCGCCCATGGCATAGCCCTGGATCATGGCGACCACCGGGAGCGGGCAACGCACCAGGCCGTCCAGAGCCCGGACGACCAAGGTCTCGAAGGCGCGGGCCGCCTTGGGCTCGGTGAAGCGGGGGAGTTCGCTGATATCGGCGCCCGAGGCGAAGGCCTTGCCGCCCGCGCCGCTCAGGACGATGGCGTGGATGTGACGATGACCCTGCAGGCGACGGATGATCTTGGGCAGGTCGGCCCACATCCGGCTGGTGATGGCGTTCCTGACGTGGGGCCGGTTGAAGATGACACGGGCGTAACTCTCGCTCTCTTCGACCAGGATCTCTGGTCCCCGGGCTTCCATGACCGCACCTCAATTGACGCCGGGAGACGTTCCCGTCCCCTGCGCCCCACAGCCCTCAAGCGGCGAGGACCGCTTCGGCGATGAGATCGCCCATCCGGCGGGTCCCGACCGGCTGGGTTCCCGGCTGCTGGATGTCCGGCGTCCGGTATCCCCGATCCAGGACGCGGCTCACCGCGGCCTCGATGGCGGCCGCGGCCGTGCCAGCCTTCAGGGAGTATTCCAGCAGCATGGCAGCCGAAAGGATGGCCGCGATGGGGTTGGCCTTGTCCTGGCCGGCGATGTCCGGGGCGCTTCCATGGATGGGCTCGTACAGCCCGACCCCGTTCCCCAGGCTGGCCGAAGGCAAGAGGCCGATGGAACCGGTGAGCATGGCGGCCTCGTCGCTCAGGATGTCGCCGAACGTGTTCTCGGCGACGATGACGTCGAAGAATCTGGGCTGCCGCAGCAGTTGCATGGACGCGTTGTCCACGTACATGTGGTCCAGGCCGACCTGGGGGAATTTCTTGCCGACCTCGGTCACGACCCGCCGCCAGAGTTCCGAGGTGACCAGGACGTTGGCCTTGTCCACGGAGGTGAGGTGTTTGCGCCGGCGCTGTGCCGCCTGGAAGGCGATCCGGGCGATCCGCTCGATCTCCGGCGTCGTGTAGACGAGGGTGTCCACGCCGCGCTCGCCCTCCGGAATGCTCTCGATGCCCTTGGGCTGGCCGAAGTAGAGGCCCCCGGTCAGTTCCCGGACCACGAGGATGTCCACGCCCTCAATGACCTCTCGTTTCAAGGTCGAGGCGTCCGTCAAGGCCGGGAACAGTTTCGCCGGGCGAAGGTTGGCATACAGATCGAAGGCCTTGCGCAGGGTCAGGATCCCCTGTTCCGGGCGGGCCTTGCGCGGCAGGCTGTCCCAGCGCGGACCGCCGACGGCCCCGAAGAGAATGGCGTCGGCCCGTCGGCATACGTCGAGCGTCTGGTCGGGGAGGGGCGTGCCCGCAGCCTCGAAGGCGGCGCCGCCGACGGGCGCTTCGTGGAAGTCGAGCGACAACTGGTAGCGCGTCGCGACGGCCCGGAGGACCTTCACCGCCTCCCGGGTCACCTCCGGACCGATCCCGTCTCCCGGCAACACAGCGATGGTGGCCATGAATCTCCTCGATGGGCGGAGCAGTGGGCGGATCCGTTCGGGTGGCCTGACTGCGCGGTCTCGTACCCTGTAACAGGCAGGCTAACACGCAGGGAGAACGAGGGTCAAGGCCAATTCCGATGATCGCAGAGCACGCGGGATGGGCACGGCCATCTCTGGCGCATCAGGTTGACGGCCGTCCGGCAGCATGGTATCAGCAAGGACGGTGCACCATGTGCTTCTCCCCGGCCGAGGCACGTGTGCGCACTTCCTCTGGTTTCATCCGCGGCGGGTGACCTCATCGGTGTGGAGGGGAACATGCGCGTCCAGGCGGCGGAGTTCGTGCTGAGTGCGGGACGGGCGGACCAGTTCCCGAGGGGCCATTCGCCCGAGATCGCCTTCGCGGGCCGGTCCAACGTCGGCAAGTCGTCCATGATCAATCGGCTGCTCTCCCGGCGGAACCTCGCCCACACCAGTTCCACTCCGGGCCGGACCCGAACCATCAACTTCTATCAGGTGAACGACCAGTTCCTGCTCGTGGACTTGCCCGGATACGGATACGCCAAGGTCTCGCGCGAGCTGAAGGACGCCTGGTGGGAGCTGGTGGAGGGGTACCTCATCGGGCGTGAGCAACTGCGTGGCGTGATTCACATCGTGGACGCGCGCCACGCGTCGACACCCCAGGACCGGGAGCTGCAGGCGTTCCTTCACGCCGCCGCGGTGCCGTCCCTGGTCGTCCTGACCAAGGCGGACAAGGTTTCCTCGGGCGGGCGGGTGGCAGTCCGAGAGGTTGCCGCGAGCAGCCTGGCTCTGCCATCCCCCGAGACGGCCCTCTTCTTCTCGGCCGAAACGGGTGAGGGGGTCCCCGAGGTCTGGCGGGCCATCGAGGAGCGCCTCCGGGCTCCGGCCCGCACGCTCGGACGCATGGGCAAGACATCGGCGGCGGGGCGGCGCCACCCAGATTCACATTGACGGTGGACGGGCCACCTGCTAAATTTATGTGTATAGCGACCGGGCGTGTCCCGGCCGTCGGCTTCTCTCGATGAGGTTGTGACGTGGTGCGACACAGGATCATGCGAGGGATCGTTGGGCCGGTCGGTGCGGCGACGATTCTTCTGGCGGTCGGCCTTCTGTCCGGCTGCGCGGGGTACGCAGGGCAAGCAGACGGCCTGCGGGTGTCCGAGGCCGGCCGGCTGGACCTCACCGCCTCGCCGGTGCGGACGGACCCCCGCGTGGACCAGCGCGCCTATTATGCCTACTCGCGGAGTGTGTGGGCGGAACTGCAGGGAAATCTGGACGAGGCGGTCCGCTGGGAGCGCGAGGCCCTGCGCTACGACCCGACGTCCCTGCTTCTTCGAACGAACCTGGCCTGGCTCCTCTTGAAGGTGGGCAATTTCCGGGGGGCCATTCAGGAGGGAGAGGAGGTCCTCGCCCGCGCCCCGGACACCATCCAGGCCCATCTCCTGATGGCGGCGGCGTATCAAGGGCTGCGGAACGTGCGCGGGGCCGAGAAGCACTACCGGGAGATCATTCGCCTCGACCCGCGCCGCACCGAAGCCTACATGTTTCTGGGCAACCTCTACCTCGAGGCCCGCAACTTCCCGGAGGCCATCCAGGCGTTTGAGGCCCTGGCCAAGGCGGACCCCAATAGTCACCTGGCCTGGTACAGCCTGGGTCGCCTCTATCTGGAGATGAAGGATCCTGCCAAGGCGCGGGAGTATTTCGAGAAAGCCATCGAGAAGAATGACGATTTCGACCCGGCCTGGGTCGGGCTGGCCACGAGTTTCGAGGTCCAGGGCCGCTACGAGGACGCGGTCCAGGTGTACCGGCGCGCTCTGGCGAACGACCCAGAGAACCGCGAATTCCTGGAGCGGTTGGGGCAGGTGCACCTCCGGCGAGGGGACCTGGATGCGGCGCTGGCCGTCTATGAGGGGTTGCGGAAGGCCGACCCGAGCAATCTCCTCCTGCTCACGCGCATCGGGCAGATCCTCGCAGAGAAGAAGGAGCACGACCGGGCCATCGCCATCTTCCAGCAGGTGCTCCAGAAGGATCCGGGGAACGGCGAGGCCCTGTTCGCGTTGGGCCTCAGCCTGGAGGATCTCAAGCGCTACGACGAGGCCCTGAACGTCCTGGGGAAGATCGCCGCGCAGGACGGCCGGTACGTGGATGCCCTCCTGCACCGCGGGTACATCTACGGCCAGCAGGAGAAGTTCGACGAAGCCACGGCCGTGTTCAGCGAGGCGGCGCGCCTGCAACCGCGGGAAGGGAACGTTCCCTACCTCCTGGGCCTCACCTACATGCAGAAGAAGGATTATCCACAGGCGATCCTCCAGTTCGAGAAAGGGGTGGCCCTGGATCCCAACAATCCGCAGTATCATTACCAACTGGGCGCCGCGCTGGAACGGAACCGCCAACTGGAGCGGGCCGAGGCGGCCTTCCGCAAGGTGCTGGAACTGGATCCGAAGAACGCCGACGCCTACAACTACCTCGGATACATGTTCGCCGACGAGGGGATCAAGCTGGAGGAGTCGGTCGCCCTGGTGGAGAAGGCCCTGGAGCTGGAGCCGGAGAACGGCGCCTTCATTGACAGCCTGGGCTGGGCCTACTTCAAGCTGGGCCGAATCGAGGAGGCCCTTTCCGAGCTGCTGCGCGCCGTGAAGTACTCGCGCCGGGACGACGCCACCATTCGCGAGCACCTGGGGGACGCCTACTTCAAGAAGAGCATGCTCCGCGATGCCATCCGGGAGTGGGAACGCTCCCTGAAGCTGGACGACAGCAACGAGGCCGTCCGCAAGAAGCTCGACGACGCCCGCCAGCGCACCTCCCGCGAGACCTCCCGCGACGCTCAATGATGCATCCGGTTCGCCCGCTGCTCAGGGCGGCTCCGTTGTCAGCCCCGCTGGCAGCGGGGCTCCTCCTGGCGGCCTGTGCGGTGGCGCCCGGCGCGCCTCCACCCACGCTGCCCCGCCAGTGGGCGGGGCCGGAGGTCTTCCTGGAACGATTGGAGGCGGATGATGGCGCAGTGAAGACCGCGCGGGGCCTGGCGAGCGTCCGATTCGAGGGGCCGGCGGGGAAGGGGTCGGCCACGCAAGTGATCGTGGTGGCTTTGCCCGACCGCGCGCGCCTGGAGACCCTGAGTCCGCTGGGGACGGCCGTCCTTCTCCTCACCATCCGGGGGGATGACCTCACGCTGTACGCCCCGGCCCGGCACGAGTACGGGATGGGCCGGGCCACGCGAGAGACGCTGGGACGGCTGGTGCGAGTCCCTGTGCCGCCCGGCCCGCTGTTGCGGCTGCTGGTGGGGCTCCCCCCGCTCCCGATCCGGCCGGGCGATCCGCGGGTGCAGCTCGCGGTGGAGGCCGCGGCGATCCGGGTGGAGTCGGTTGACGGGCCGTACTGGCAGCGGGTGTGGTCGAGTCCGGACGGGATGGTGCCGGTGCGGGGGGAACTGGGAGAAGCGGGCACCCTCCTGCTCAGGTTCGAGTTCGGCGAGCGCCGGCGGCTCAGCGGCGCGGCCTTTCCCTTTGCGGTGCAGCTCGATGAGATGACGGCCGGGACGCGCCTGGCTATTCAGTACGAGACGGTGCGGCTGAACGAGCCGGTGGAGGCCGGGCTCTTCGAGCTGCCCCGGCCAGCCGATGGGACAGCCCGGATCATCGATCTGGGGGCCGGATCCCTGCCGTAGGAGCCACCGTGGAGGAAATCGAGATCCCTTCGCCGGCCAAGATCAATCTTTTTCTGGAGGTGATCGCCCGCCGGCCCGACGGCTACCACGAGATCGAGTCCGTGATGCAGCTCGTGGACCTCTGCGACTGCGTGCGCTTGGCGCGGAAACCCCGGGGCATCCAAGTGAGTGTGACCGGGGCCGAGCTGCCATCCGGTCGCGGCAACCTGGCATACAAGGCGGCCGCGCTGCTCATGGAGACGGCGGGACTCTCCGCCGGCGTCCACATCCGCCTGGAGAAGCGCATCCCGGTCGCCGGTGGATTGGGGGGCGGCTCAAGCAATGCGGCGGCGGTCCTGGCGGGGCTGAACCGGCTCTACGGCCTGGGGCGCTCCCGCGAGGAGCTGCGGGAAATCGGGGCCAGCCTGGGAAGTGACGTGCCGTTCTTCCTGAGCGATGGCCTCGCCCTGGCCACCGGGCGAGGTGAGATCCTGACCCCCCTGGAGCCGTGGCCACCCCGGTGGGTGGTCCTGGCGAATCCGGGGGTGCCGGTCTCGACGGCCTGGGCGTACCGAGAGGTCAGTTCGAAATTGACAGAGTGGCAGCCACACGCTAGTATGAGGACTTTAATCGTTGACGGTCGGCTCCCCTGGCCACCCCTTTGGGCGTTCAACCGCCTGGAAGCGGTGGTCCTGCCACACCGGGCGGAGGTCCGGTCTCTGAAGGCCCTCCTGGAACAAGGCGGAGGCGCCCCGGTCCTCATGTCCGGCAGCGGCGCATCGCTGTTTGCCGTGGTCCCGGACGCCGCCACCGGACAGGCTCTGGCCGCGCGGGCGCGGGCCGCCGGGGGCTTTGCGGCCGCCGTCGCGACACTGGTGAGGAATCCCATCCTGACCGCCATGGCGTGATGCGGCGCGGGGCCCCTGCGTCATGATTGGGGCGTGGCCAAGCGGTAAGGCTCGGGACTTTGGATCCCGCATTCGGAGGTTCGAATCCTCCCGCCCCAGCCACCCGGCCGCCAGGGTCGGGGGATGGGCGCGCGCAGTCCAAACGAAATCAGGCAGGCCTTCTGGAGAAAGGGAAACCCTATGACCGCTGAACTGGTGTTGACCGCGGGGAACGCGAACCTGCCGCTGGCGCAGGAGATCGCGCGTTCTCTCGGGACGCGCCTGGTCCAGGCGGAGGTGTCCCAATTTTCGGACGGGGAGGTGTTCGTGCAGGTGAACGAGAACGTCCGGGGCGCGGATGTTTTCGTCATCCAGCCCACCTGCCCGCCGGTCAACCACAACCTCATGGAGCTGCTGATCATGATCGACGCCCTACGGAGGGCGTCGGCGTTCCGGATCACGGCGGTCATCCCCTACTACGGGTACGGGCGACAGGATCGCAAGGTCCAGCCCCGGGTCCCCATCACCGCCAAACTGGTGGCGGACCTGATCGCCGCGGCGGGGACGCACCGGGTGCTGACCATGGACCTGCACGCCGGGCAGATCCAGGGCTTCTTCAACATCCCCGTGGATCATCTCTTTGCGGCGCCGGTGCTGTTGGAGTACTACCAGCAGCGGCTGGCCGAGGGCGCCTGGCAGGATCTGATGGTGGTGGCCCCCGACGCCGGGGGCGTGGAGCGGGCCCGGGCCTTCGCCAAGCGGCTGGGGACGTCGCTGGCCATCATGGACAAACGCCGCACCGGCGCCAACGAGGCGAAAATCATGCACGTCATCGGCGACGTGCGGGAGCGCAACGTGATCCTGCTGGACGACATCATCGACACCGCCGGGACGATCGTCCAGGCCGTGTCGGCCCTGAAGGAGGACGGGGCCCGGCGCGTCTTGGCGAGCTGCACCCATGCGATCCTCTCGGGGCAGGCGGTCGCGCGGTTGGAGCGGTCGGTCATCGAGGAGGTGGTGATCACGAACACCATCCCACTCCGGGAGGATCAGCAGAGCAAGAAGATCACGGTCCTGTCGGTGGCCCCCCTCCTGGCCGAGGCGATCCACCGCATCCACACGGAGACCTCGGTCAGTTCACTCTTCGTCTGAGCAGCGCGCGCCGGGGATGGCCGCGAACCGGGTCGGCCCGGTCCCCCGAGTCGACGCCCGGAATCGCAGCGGCAAGAGCAGGGACGAGCAGGTTGGATCGGCGCCTGGCCGAGGCCGGAGGGGCCAGGCTGGCAGTGAGCACTCGGCAATCGGCGGTCGGAGGCAAGCATGGCAACGGTGGATCTGAAAGGTGATGTCCGGACGGCGGTGGGGAAGGCGGAGGCGAAGCGATTGCGCCGGGCCCTGCGAATTCCCGGGATCGTGTACGGCGGCCCGCAGGGGCCTCTTCCCGTGGTGGTGAACCCACACGAACTCCTCTCGGCCCTGGGGGCCGGCGAGAACGTCCTCATCAATCTGTCCCTCGGGGGGGCTGAGGGGACCCAGACCCGCACGGTGATCCTGAAAGAGTTGCAGATGGATCCCGTCAAGGGGCGACCGCTCCACGCCGACTTCATGGAGGTCTCCATGGAGCGGAAGATCCGGGTGGAGATTCCCCTGGTCCTGGCTGGGGAGTCCGTGGGGGTGAAGGGCA
>Ga0315280_10009048_pt1 | contig 12904 bp, 19 predicted proteins | sample YL17G06_40_MG_FD_203697 | JGI IMG/M metagenome (GOLD analysis project Ga0315280, IMG submission 203697) | Sediment microbial communities from Yellowstone Lake, YNP, Wyoming, USA - YL17G06_40 | ecosystem: Environmental > Aquatic > Freshwater > Lake > Sediment | place: USA: Wyoming | collected...
TTTAGCTCCTGTTCGCTATGGTTTGGAGCCGCATCCGTTAGAATGGCAGAGGCTTGATGAAACTTGGGAGGCAATAAAGCAGTATGTGGAAAACGCTGAAGTGTTAATTGTGACGCATTACCATTAGTGTTAGACTACAGTTACCTTTAAATACTCTTACACATACTTCACATATATAGAGGTTTGAAAATGGTTAAGTTTAATGTTGTGCAAGCATGGATCGACAATGTGGCCTACTCTCATTCTAAAAGTGCGGGGACAGAACGCAATTATAGAACCGCTTTAAATCGGTTTTGCACTTTCATTGAATCGTCTCCAGAACAGATAGTGGCAAACTATCAAACCATGAATGAAAAAGAGTTTAGAAGACGCTATGCGGAGTATCTCCGTGCCTTAATTGGGGACATGACAAAAAACGGTTTCGCAAGCACCACTATAAACGTGGCTGTGGCTGGAGTGCGATCCTTCTTTAAGTATAATGATTTGCCTTTAGGCTTCATTCCAGTGGGTAAGAACAGAGTTAAATTTCACAACCGAGACATAAAGAAAGAAGAGATTGCGGAGATTCTGAAACTTAGCAAGCCTCGAGACCGTGCCTTCTTTTGTATGATGGCGCAAACTGGATTGAGACCTAGCACAATAGCGAATCTTAGGCTAAAACATGTTGAACCAGAATTTAGTAAGGGTTTTAACCCATGTAAAATAGACGTTCCAGAGGAATTGAGCAAGGGCGAATATGGATCATACTTTACTTTCATGTCTGAAGAAACCGTGAAACATTTGAAAACATATCTTATGAGTAGAGGAAAATTAGGCCCTGAAGATTGGCTTTTCACATGCGAAGGAGTAGATAAAAAACTCAATGTTAAATCTATGGCTGGATTGTTCTTTAGAGCAGTTAATAAGTTAGGCTTAAAGGATTTAGAACAGAAAGCACCTGGTAAACCCCGAAATGTTCGGTTGTATTGTCTCCGTAAATTCTTTAGAAAGTATGCTGGGCAAGCTGGAGCAGACTTCGTTAATTTCTGGATGGGACACCTTTCTAGTTTAGGAGTTGACTTGCACTATTTCAGTCGGGATGTTGAATTTCACAGAAAAATCTTCATTGAGAAAGCTATGCCTAACCTTAGGATAGAATCACCTACACCACTTGAACATGAAGTAATAATCAAACAGCAACTAGAAGAGATTGAAAAGCTAAGAAAAGACCGTGATGTTCAAACTGAAAAATTAAAAGAGTATCTGGAAATGATACATGCGCAAGGTAAACAAATTGACGAATATGGAAAGCATGTTGAAGAACAGAAAAAGGCGATAGAGTTGCATGGAAAGCAGTTAGAAGAGTTAAAAAAACTAATTGAGAAAAAAGGCTAACCTATTTTTTCTGTTTTTTTGTCGCATAGTCTCAGTTTATGGCTAAGATTTTCGAGACGTTTTTTGAAATTGGCAAATTCCTCAGTCATTGTTTGTTTGCCTTCTTTTTTCTTCCGATTATAGCGTTCTTTTCAAACTTCCAGTAAAACCATGTGGCATCGTTTTCTTTTCTGCTAAGTTTGCCCCCATGCGCTTCTAAGTCTTTCATGGCTTCTTTAAAATCTAAATTGTTGACATCTTCGCTTCGTTCATAAGGCCCTTTGCCTCCGTCTGCATTTTGCCATTTTATCTTGGTTGAATCCCATTTTGCTCTCGGTGTTGGTACTGAAGTTTTCTGTGTGCCTAACCATTCATTCAGTAAGCCTTCAGCGTTTTCTTTAGCGATTGAAAGCTCTTGTTCGTCTGGAACGTCCATTTCAACTTCATAATAGTTTTTAATCCATTCTCCATTCTGCTCGTTTGAAACGGTTTTTCCTTTTCCAACCACAAGTCTGGTTACTTTATAACTCAATTTTGATTCACCTCCGTTAAAGTTGTAAATTCATAACCTTTTTCCTGAAGTTTTCTAACGCAGTTTTTGCAACGTCTAAGCTCTTGACCGTTAAGAGTAAACTTGTAGGCTACAGGAAACTCTCCGCACAACTCGCATTTTTCAGCTTCTAAGACTGGCGTTAAAGGAATTTGTGAAGGTTGTGAATGATGTGAAGGTTGTGAAGGTATTTCAGGGGGTGTAGGCTCTGGCAAATACCGCTTTCGCAAAAGCTGCACTCTGCTATCGTTCCAAATCCAACCGTTACCTTTTCTAGTGTGTTTCGGTAAGAAGCCTAATCTACGCATTATTTTACCAACAGTCGTGTTTTTAAACTGTTCCTTCTTAGGAATGTCTTTATTAAGCGTCTCAGCAATATCGCTTGTCAAAATAACCATGTCTTCCACTTTACCCTCTGAATCTACAAGCGCATTTAAAATCATGGCTTCCACACTTACCTCTTCCTCTAATTGCCTCATATCATACACTTTTTTAGCGTAGTTTACAATGTTTTCATAACCATTATTCGCAACAGCTAGTAAAGGCTGAAAAAGCTCTATCAGACGGCCATTAGCAAAATTTAAGGCGGTAGGCATCTCCTGAAAAGGTTCACATCCTTCACATCCTTCACCGAATATTTTATTTAACTTTAAGAATCTCCACATTGACAGTTTGGCACGTAATTTCTCAGCTTTTGCTTGGTCAACCAAAAATCGTACGGGTCTAGTGTTCTTTATCATGCGAACCTTAATGCTTCTACTCTCTAAAGTTTTAGCCAATCCTTCTGTGCCGCTTAACGCTTTAAAACCGAAAACGTCAAACAATTCTAGTTCTGTACCCTGATCACTATTTTTTGCTCGCCACGCATATTGACCTCTACGATACCCTGCATTCAATAATCCGATAACTTCAGCATGTTCCGTTTTGCTGTAAATCTCTGTTTCGTCCAGAAAAATTGTTGGATGCCATAGTTCTGCACCCCTAAACAATGATGCACTAGAAACATTAGAACCTATGATGCCCCGGTAACTTAAAATCTGCAATGCTTCTAAAAGTCTTGTCTTCCCGGTTGCTACCGGGCCATAAGCGAAAATATAGGGGACGACTTGCCAAACCTCAGGTAAGTATGAAGCAAAAATCCAAGCTGTAAGCACATCGTACAGTTCCTCTTCAATCATGTCCACATGTTCATAAATGAATTGTTTAACTTCTGTCCACAAATCAGCCTCTTCGAGCAGTGTGAAAGTTATGTTAGGTGTTGACAAGGGCCAAGGAACTCTTGTTAAAGGCAAATAGGTAATGTTTTCTTCAGAGTCAAAATAGCTAGTTAAGGCGCTGCTTTCAGCAATCATTAACGTTCCTTTTTGTATGTTGTACATGACATAGTTTTCACGTTTGATTTGCTCAAACACTAGGTTCTTGTTGCGTATTAAGAAGCCTGGGGAATAGACTATTTTTATAGGTTCTTGTTCTGTTTCTTCATTGTTTTTAGACATTTCTTTCACCTTAGAATAACCGATTTTAACATACTCACAGGTTTTTTGTCTTTATCCAAAATTCCTTTTTCGTAATCACTAGGCACATCCATGAAAAACTCATAGAGAAGCACGTATTCAGTAGCCATATCCACAATAAGTTTAGCAGTGGCTTTTTCTTTTGTAAGCTCCATAGCATTTCCCATATATTCTATGAGATCATCAACATCCTTTAAAGTCCAACAATCTTTTATTTTAGAGTAAAAATCGTAGAGGTCTTTATGATATATTGGTTCACGCCTACCATGATACTCAAAACAATGGCGATACAGACCGTGATAACGTCTTAACAATCGGAAAAAGTCTTTAGCTTGCATGTTAGATGGTAAACCCCTATATTTACACTTATCAGCTATTAACCTATCAAATTCACTTCGCATTTTCTCCAATTTTCTAACTTCGGCTTTTATTGTCATCAATATTAGTCTTTTATCTTCCTTTCGTGCCTTCATTTCTTTTGGATCATTTGTTTTTTCCATCTCTTTCACCGTGCTTTTACAGTTAATATTTCCATCATCATAATTTGAACGCAATCTATCGGTTTGAATAACTCACATGCTTCACTCCATGCGATTCGGTTAGGCTTGTCTTTTTTGCATCTTCCACGCCAAAAAGTGCAATCTATACAGCATTTCTCAGTAACCGATAACCTTTTATCACAATGGTTACATAACATTTAACGCACATCCTTCAGCTGTCGGGAGAGATTGAGCGGCACTTTACCGGGGCACGGCTCAAACTCTCCGTTTTTGTTTTCTGCAAAATCAGTGAGCATAAAATTATTTTCTGTATGCTTTTCTTTTCTATGCCCGCGCTTTTTGATTGCACGGTTTTTCTTAAAGTGATAGACCAGTGTCATTTTTGCACATCCTTTTTGTTAGTAACCTTTTCGTTAATCTGTTATTATAGAGTAACGTTTATATATATAAACGTTGTTATTACAAGTAGGCTAAGGCGATGTCTGAAGAAAAAAAGAAGTTGGGGCCGCCAGTACGGTATAACGATCCTTATCATTTAATCATGCGTCAAAAAGTCAAAGATTCAAGAGCAAGAAAGGCTGATTCAGAATGAATGTAGAAAACTGGAGACAATGCTTAAAACAAAAAACTGGTGATGGTTTACCTTTTCAAGATGCAAAACTAAGATGTGCATTAAAACTAGGCGCTAACATTTCTACAGATTCGATTGATAGCTCTACATGGAGTAAAATAACAGAGTTGCACGATTCAGACTTAGAAAACCATGTTATTGCTAGGTTGCTAGATTATGGGGGTTCTCTTTCAACTTTCGACAATACCGTAAACATGGCAAAAAAAGACATGGCCCTGGATGCACAACTGAAAATAGACACTCAGAAAATCTATGATGATTCACGCAAACTTAGAGAAGCTGAAAAGAGAAAAATAGCGGGGGATAAAGCGGAACAAGAAACTAGGGATCAACAAGAAACACGGAGACAAATAGACGCACAAATAGCTCAACTCAAAAAAGCTAATGAACCGCCACCTATGAAACCTCATGTAATAGAAAGAACTTTTTGCGGTTTTTGTGGAGAGTTTCATGCAACTAGCATTATTTTATCGTGCGGAAGAACCCAAGAATATCCGTTAAACACATGGCACGTTAGAGACTACATGAAAGTGGATTCTGAAGGATGGGAGACAAAACAACCTAGTGACTACGATAGATGCGTATGCGCTTTAACCATTGATAAAGGCTTATCTGAAGACGAAGCAAAAACAAAATGCCAAAACCTTCTTTCCGATTCACAATTCCTTCATAATTTTATCAATTTTCCAATCAAAAGCGGAGTAACAAAACCAAGCAAAGAAGACTACGCAATAGGCGATACGGTAGCCAAAATGGGCATTCACCCTGAACTTGCCACAAAAATGTACGAGGAAGACAGAGCAAAAAATGCAGAGTACATAAATAAGCTAATGGAAAGCGGAGAGTTGCATAAAATTCTTGCGAGGAGACAACATTGACAAACATTACCTCCAAAGTCTCTGAAGGGTTTTTCACACGTGAGTCAAACACGTTGTTTTACCTGATGAAGGGATGCTCTAAGAAAAAACCGAATCGTAGGATTAAGTGATGATTAAAATTAGGGGTATCAGATGATTCGAGAAACGCTTGAAAGACGCTTAGAAACGAGCAAGCTCTTAGGCCAAGGCTTCAGCAGTGGTGAAGTTGTTAAGTTTCAAACGGAGAAATGGGATGTTAGCAAGGTTACAATTTACAATGACCTAAAAAGTCTTGGATGGTTAACTCAGCTTTTAGGCTTAAATGATGTTAAAGTTAACTTTGCAAAAAGCGTGAATAGACATGAATACATGTATAAATCTTCTATGCTGGGTTATTTGACAGCTACAACTGAGAACGGTAAAATAGGCTTTTTACACATGGCGCATGAAGCACAGAATAGCCTAGATGACTTGTTAGGATTACATGGTTTAGTTGGTAAAGAATTACTTGAACCTGAACCGCTTGGCACACCATCATATAGTGAAGAGGAAAAACAAGTTCTCGATAAAGCGGCAAGCATAATCTGGAAGCATAGAAACGAACCGAGGGAGAGTATTCATTAATGCAAAAAGTAAATTATGACCCAATAGTTAGCATGTTTGGAATAGACACTTTTCCGTTAAGCGTAGCTCTACAATCAATCAATCAAATGAGCAAACCCCAAGACTTAACAATCCTGGTTAATTTGGATTTGAGAGATGGTACTGGTAAGCCTACAATCGAGTTTTTGCACAAACCTGAATCATCAAGTTTCACTCGTCAAGTAGGCGATACAACGACTGAAAACTCAACCCTTCGCATAGTAATCTTAGCAAATAAGAGGATTGACAGTTTACCCATTCAACAACAAAGAACAACGAGAACATGTAGGTGAAAAACATTGAGGCAATTTTGGAACAGTAACGGCGAGTTAGAAATTCATTGGGATAGCAAAAGCGAAATGGCGGAGTATTGGATTAGGCGCAAAAGCGAATTTGACGTTGGGGGACAACAAATTATTCAGATGTTGATTGACGTTTTGAAAGAAGAAGAGGCTAAAAAATGAGAAACATAAAAGTTGTGGCATTGCCACTAGGAAAAGACAAGATTCAACGATACCGAGTCACATGGCTTGAACCGTGTGAAGTAATCGGTTCAGAACCAGAATTGAAAAAACAATTCTATCCTGACGAGGTGAAGTAAATGCCACAATTTAGTGATGGACAAAAAATATCGGAAGCACTTGTTTGGGATCGTTTAATACAGAGTGGCCCAGCAAGTTATGTCATTTGGAAAGATGGAACACAAACAAAAGCTGAGTGTTTGCTGAAAGGCGGCACAGACTATACTACTGGAACAGATGCAACGGTTATGCAAGCGGCAATAGACGCTTTAACCACTGGAACCATACTTGTTAAAAAAGCCACTTATTCACTTACAGCTGGTCTTAGTATTACTAGTAAAGAAATAGAAATTGTCTGCGAAGCTGGAACAATTTTTCAAGCAACCGCTGCTATTGACATGTTGACTTTCCAGACCGTTAATGCAAGTAGTGTTGATGCTGGAATAAAAAACGGTGTATTTGACATGAATAATATAGCTACAAAAGGTATTCATGTTAAAGACTGTTGGTTTGTAGAGATGAAGAACATTGAAATTGAAAATGTTCCTGCTAATGGTATAGGAGTTCACATTGACAGCACTGCGGGATGTTATCAGAACAGATTCTTTGGAAGAATAAATGGCATCAGCAACGCGACTGGAAGCATAGGAATTAAAACGGAAAGGACAGCTGGAACAGCCACACCAAATGCTAACGAATTTAGTTGTCGATTACAAGACCTTGATTACGGATTCAAAATATTACATGGAAGTCAACAGTTGTTCCATAAATGCGACGCAACTCTTAACAATTATGGTTATGACATTTCAAGTTACGGCAACGTTTCCATAGATAGTTATGAGGAAAGCAACACAACGAAAGGCTACATTGTTAGGACAGGCGGGAGCATACTAATCTTTGGCGGAGAAACTGAGAAGACTGAATGTGAAGGAACGGGTTCCATTATTCACATTCCAGTTGGAAGCGGGGCAGGAAATGCAAGTATCAATTTACGTAGCAGAACGGCTAATCCAACACCTTCTATCGTTTTTAGTGAAGAGGGAAATGTTGGCGCAAGACTGGTTTTTAACTCTGGATTGTTAAAGTTTCTTGACCCAGATTTAAACAAACAAACAATTCAAATGTTAGTCAGTGGCAGTTCAGGGGCAATAAGAATCTTACGTTCAGTTGACGAATATGAACTTGGGTCGTTAGAGGCAGGCTCATCACAGAACCGTCCAGTCCTTAAATTCTGGGACGTAACCGCAAACGCCTACAAATATGCCTACATTGACAACGGTGCATGGGTAATTGCTAACGCTCCACCAACATAGGTGTCATTAATGGATAAGGCTGTCTTAGGCTATTGTCGTCTCGGATACTTTCGCTTAGGAGTCTTAGACAATACTTGGGATGATCTTGTCAGAACAGTTGAAGGCTCTGGCGCAGTAAGTCTTGATGCTACACGTTTTCGTTTGATGTTGTTAGGAAGAGACGCAACAACTGGATGGTATGAAAAAGCGTATGAAGAAACTGCTATTGAAATCATAGTTTTAACTAAAGCATCTCAGCAATTAGCTTTGAAATGTGGAACCTACGTTATAGGCGACGCATTAGGCTTAACCGCTGATGTTCTCAGAGAAGGCGATAGACTTCGTGTGGGCAACAAATATTACGAGGTTAAAACTGTTAATGAACACTATTTAGGCGACAGTTTTTATCGTAGAGACTGTGAACTGAGACTTTTGCCTCTTGAATACTTAGTTGGTGACACCTATACGGACAGTGTAGTGGAGGATGCACGGTATAGAATGAAAGTGTTTCTTGAAACCTATTTGGACAGTACTACTTTACCAAATTTCATTGTTGCTTATGAAAACGCTGATTATCCAATGGTTCGAGTGTTCACTGATAAAGCGGTTGACTTAATATTTTGTGTAGGAACACCTGACAGCACAGCTTTACCGATTGGCGTAGGCTATGAAGAGAAAGTACCTATCACTATCTGGTGTGTTGACAAAAGCAACATTTCAGGAACCAAACTGCGTTGGAAAGCTGAAACAGAGTTAAGACATATTACTGAAACTTATCCTACTGGTTCACTGCGAACTTTTGAACGTTTAAGCGATAATGAAAAGAATTTGGGAAGCACTGTTCTTTACTCAGTGAATTATGTCTTGCGATACAAGAGGTATGCTTAATGAAAACAGAAGTTAGAGACGGCAAAACCATAACCATATTCGACAATGTGGAAGAAATGAAATGGCACTATCACGCTAGACTATGCAGAAACTCAGCGGACATTATGGCCCAATTCATGGTGGATTTTGCTTCTAAAAACGTGGCTGAAGCGAATAAATGGTTGAAAATATTGGACAGTCAATATGAGGTGAAAACGTGACTTTAACACAAGTTAAAACCGAGAAGGTTCAAGGACGCATCAGCAACGTGCATATAGGCTATGACGCTACACATGGAGTTGACATTACAAGCGGAATCTTAAGTTTTGAATACAACCGCATCCATGATGCTACACGGAATAAACCCCCCACTGCTGCAACCTCTTCAACTGTAAACTTGCAAAACCCCAGTTTCTTCGAGTGGAAACTTACGTTTCTAAGCGATTGTAGAATAGCCTTTTTCGGCACTGACGTTCAAGTGGCGGAAGGAAATCAATATGCACTCGTAGACAATGGCTTTTCTAACAAGATAGAATATTTCAAAGTAATCATGGCTATAGAAGATGGCTCTGGAAATCCTAAAACTCGGACTTACACGATAACAAACGGTTACTGCTTAAGAAATAGTGCACGTATCGGCAATGATGATGATGCTCAATATGTGTACGAAGGCGAAGCAGAATACATCAGCTATGCAGATACTTAGTTGGAAGGGATATTAAATGAGTTTGGAAGTTGAAGCCTACTGCAACGGAATGCCCGTTTCTGTCGAATGGCTTAGACTAAACGAGAATGAAATTAAGGATTTAGTGCGAGACATCATTATGAAAGGCGCGTTAGAAACTGTACAGATAGCTAAGTCAATCGTTCCAGTTAAGACGGGCCGATTACGTGATAGCATTCAAGCCTATGAAAGAGTGGATGGAGCTGTTGTTTTGGCAAGTGCGCCTTACGCTGGCCCAGTTGAATTGGGGCATATGACACGTTCAGGTTCTTTAGTGCCGGGAAGACATTTCTTAGCGGAAGCAGCTAGGCAAGTTATTCCTAGTATTGCCGCTGAAATTGAAAATTGTATAAACCGATATTTTAGAGGTGAAATGTTGTGAGTTCAAGCGAGCATAATTTTGACTTGAAATTTGCTGCTAGAGGCACGGAAGGCGCAATTCGTGATTTAAACCAAGTGATTCGTTCAGTGGATATGGCTCAGATGGGCATACGGGGAATGTTGCTTCAATTTGAAAGATTAAATTTGCCACCTGACGTTAAAGCGGGAATAAGCGTTTTAAATACTATGATTAGTACGTGTTACGCGCTTCGAGCTGCAATGATAACGCTTCAAGCGGTTAGTGGCCCCGCTGGGTGGGCTATGCTTGCGATTGGCGCGGGCATAGGCGTAGGAACTTATGCGTATAGTCAAATAGAAATGGAGAGGGCAAGTAAAGAATGGTAGTTGTTGGAGAGTTTCCAGAAATAAAAATCACTTGCACACATGGCGGCACACCTTACTCTTTAGAAGGCTATCACACGGACACGCAAGTCACGTTAATGGAAAACGCTGTTAACCAAGCGGTTGTTGTAGCAACAGATCCGCAAGGCGAAGTTTTCCTTAACAAGTGCGATTTAAACGACATATTCAACATTGATTTAAGATGGTTATCTAAAGGTGTAACGTGGACTCGGCGATTTTATGGAAGAGTAAGCGATCTTGCGCCAACATTAACAAGTGATGGCGAACTTGTCACCATCAGAGCAAGAGGCAGTGAAGAGTGTTTATTAGCCATGCCCGTAGGCGAACAATATGGCAACCAAAGCGCAAATCCCACGTTAAACACTATTCTCGAAGTTTTGACAGATGCAACCAAGGGCATAGTTCCAAAATGGGTTTTGAAAGTCTTAAACACAGATACAGATAGCGGTTACGCATTGAACACCACTAAGATTGCAGATTTGACTTCAGACTTCAAATATCTTTATTGGAGTTACAAACCCGCAATCAACTGTTTAGATGACATGATTGATTTGATTAGTGCGGCAAACGCGCCAAACGCGGGCGCGCATTGGATTGCAAAATATTCAGATTCAACTTGTTATTTGTGTATCGCGACTGTGGGCGCGCATGAAAACCCCCCTAGTGACATTTGGCCCACTTGGTGGAACACGAACCAAGCGGGAAGCACTATCGAAGTTGGTTCCGACATGCTCGTAAGCAACTTTACTAAGCAACGGGCAAAAGCAAACTATGTCTTATATTATGGTGAATTAAGGAAGCCTGGGGACGCTGATTTTTGGACTGAAAACCAATCGGCATTATGGTGGAAAGAATCAGGCACGTTTACGGATGACAATACCGATTATAAAGTAGGCGCATATAGTCTTAAAGCAACTTCAACTGATCCATCAAATATCTACATTGCGTATCCTTTAGCGGAAAATGCAGGGTGGGACATGACACGGTGGGGTGGAAAATATAACATTCCAACTTTAAACTTCTGGTTTAAACGTGACGCTAACACAGTTGGAACTTTAACAGTATTCCTCAAAAGCAGCGTAGATGACTGGTGGGGTCTTAATTTAACGACAACTGCAAACGTGTGGAAACATTTTGAACTTCAAGTAGGGCCTTACTCTTACTTAAATGAGCTTGCGACAAATTGGTTTGTAGCTGCTGGTGCGCCCACATGGACAAACATTGATTCAATACGGTTTTTCCAGAATCCTGACAGCGACAAAACAGCGAGTATTTGGATTGATGGATTAAACTTTAGCGGTTGGATTTTAAGAGGCGCAAGAGACGACACTAAAATAACTAGTCAAAAAGCCATTATAGAGTTAATAGTGGACAATGTTGGAAAAGATGATAGTGGACAGATAAATGATGATACTTATACTATGGGTTCGCTTGCGAAGGCAACGCTTTACCGAGATATAACAACTCCGATAATAGGCGAAATATGTATCCCCGGGCAAGAACAAATCCTGCCGGGACAGCTTGCGCACATTCATTATGGAAAGAAAGCAGATAGTAACTTCAACATTGACAAGGACATGCGAATCACACAAGTTGTAGAACGAGTCAATCTTAACCAAGGATATGTTACGAATCTATCTTTAACTGATGATGTGAAAAACAGTAGGCCCATGCAACCGCATAAAGGCTACAATTTGATTTTAGACGCAACTAACCCCAACTTCCAAAACCGTGAACGAGCAAGTGTAAAGACTAGAGAAATAGACATTACTCAACCTATTCTAAGCAAAAACTATAACACGTAAGAGGTGAATGTGATGCTTGTTTTTCTAGCTTTTTGTGCGGTGATTGCTGTCATAATCATTGTGGCTGCTGCTTCCGCGATAGCATTAGATGACGCGTTAAGCAAAAAGTGAGCTGTTAGGCTAGGCTTTTAGTGCAATAAAAGGCTACTCTTTCCATCCTTAGTACAAATTTGTACTAAGCTTGGAGTGGGGGGTATCCCCCTACTCTTGAAAGTCTATGCACAGCTTCCAATCTGAAAACTTACTAATGGCATTAGTAACTTTCGTTTTGGTTTTAGGCTTAGGCATACCGAGAGTATCCTCGTAGTAAATCTTAAATGTTACGATTGCTGAAGGCTGCCCCTTCCACGACTATCAGCCAAAACTTCGCCACGTTCAAACTTAACCGCACACAAAACAACACCGTCAAACTGTTTAGCCAATTCCTCAACTATTTGCTCTCTAGATAAAAGATTAATGTTTTCAGCTTGAATGCGATCCCTTCGACTCTGATTAAAAACAAGTTTTCGGACAGCTTGACGCTGAAGACCTTCAGGGCTACGTTTGCCGTGATGAGTCATGCTTTAAACATAATTGTTATGTCTTAATATGCTTTTCCACATATTTTAGTAAGAAAAGCTACTAACCTTCAGGTAAAAACTACACACTTCCCAAATCATGATTATGGCTATTGAGTTTTTGCAGTTTTTCCCCGCATGGAGTTTTCAGGGAGTCCCTAGAAGAACGGAAGCGAATCACAAATGCTTTTCGATACGTTAAAGGTTACTAAGAAATTACGCATTACCATTTTGATCATCATACACCTTCTTATGAAGACTGGCTGTGCAATTGGACAGCAGCAAATCAAACTGCAAGACAAATCTACGAAGAAAAAAACGTTCTGATAAAAAATCCAAAGGAAAAC
>Ga0315280_10009049_pt1 | contig 12904 bp, 13 predicted proteins | sample YL17G06_40_MG_FD_203697 | JGI IMG/M metagenome (GOLD analysis project Ga0315280, IMG submission 203697) | Sediment microbial communities from Yellowstone Lake, YNP, Wyoming, USA - YL17G06_40 | ecosystem: Environmental > Aquatic > Freshwater > Lake > Sediment | place: USA: Wyoming | collected...
TACAGACTTCGCGGCCCATCCTGCCCGCCGCCCCGGCTACGGCTACCTTGATCGCCGGCATTCTCGCCTCCGTATCTCTGCACGGACAACCCGACTAGGCCTGGACCGCCGGCCCGCCCGCTCCGGCGAGGGCCTGCCCGAGCTCGTCCGCGGTGATGGGGCCGACCGCGGCCAAGCTGACCAGTCCGGGGGAGAACACCTCGCGCGCGACGGCCTTGGCGGCCTCCAGGCTCACCGCCTCGATCCTTGACTCGAGCTCCTCGAAGGAGACAGGCCTCCCGAGCACGACCACGCCCCTTGCGTTCCGCGACTCACGGCTGTCCGTGCTCTCGAGGGCGAGCGCCGTGGAGCCTTTGAACTGTTCCTTGGCCACGGCGAGCTCCGCCGGACCGAGGGAGTCCTCCGCGAGAGCGGCAGCCTCCTGCAAGACCAGGCGCATGACCTCGGCCACGTTCCCTGGCCCGGTGTCGGCGCACACGGTTAGAGCCCCGGTGTCGCAGAACAGGATGGCTTCCGACCAAACCGAGTACACGAGCCCGCGATCCTCGCGGATTCGCTGGAACAGCCGCGAGCTGGGTGTGGCGCCGAAGACGCCGTCCACGAGAGCCTGAGCGTACCGCCGCTCGTCCGCGGCGGAGCTGCCCGGCCAGCCCATCACCAGGTGTACCTGTTCCAGGTCGCGGGTCTCACAGCGGATGGCGCCGCCCAAGGGCGTGGCGGACTTCCAAGCGCTGGGCCCGAACGGCGCCGGCGGCACCTCGGCGAACTTCTGCGTCACCAGACGGCGCACGTCGTCGGGATCGACGTTCCCGGCGACGGAGACGATCAGGTTGTCCGCCGTGTACCGACGGCGCATAAAAGCCCGGATGTCGTCCCCTGAGAGCCGTGCGAGACACTCCAGATCGCCGGTCACAAGCCGCCCCACCGGGTTCCCCGGCCAGAACGACTCGCAGAACACATCCTGAACGAGCTCGTCCGGCTCGTCCTCGTACCGCTTGATCTCCTCAGCTATCACGTTGAGCTCGGTCTCGAGCGCGCTCTTGGCGAGCGCCGGCCGGCAGATCATGTCGGACAGCAGATCGACCGCGCGCTCGAGGTGCCCACAGGGCACCTTCGCGTAGAAGCTGGTGGTCTCACGATCCGTGCGGGCGTTGAGATCGCCGCCGACGGAGTCGATCGCGACGGCGATCTGCTCCGCGGACCTGCTCTCCGTGCCTTTGAACAGCAGGTGCTCCACAAAGTGCGAGACACCCGCCTCCTCGGCGAACTCATGGCGGGACCCTGTCACGGCCCAGACGCCGACACTCACCGAGCGCATGGACGGCATGGTCTCGATGACGAGCCGCAGGCCTGAATCCAGGGCTTCGAGTGTGATCATGGTGGCTCGCATCTCACGGGCATCGGGAGGGACGGGCGGCCTCCAGTGCCGGCCGCCCGGTATCATGTGTGCTGTTGCCCGCTCCCTGCGGGTGGGGCGCTACTTTCGCTTCTCCCGGAATGAGACATCCCCGGACGGACCATCTCCCGAGGGGCGGCGTCCGCCGCTGCGGCGGCCGCCACTGCCACCGGGTCGCGGCCGGCCCCCGCTCGGGCGACCGCCGCCACGGCCACCGCGGAAGCTGTCGGAGTCGCTCACGCCCTCCGGACGCTCGAGCAAAGCCTTGCGGCTCAGGTTGATGCGGCCCTGATCGTCGATCTCCTTCAGCTTCAGACGGACCTTGTCGCCGACTGATAGCACGTCGGAGATCTGCGGCACATGCTCCCACGAATAGTCGCTGATGTGGAGCAGGCCCTCCTTGCCGGGGAGGACCTCGCAGAACGCGCCGAACGGCATTAGCCGGGTTACGGTCGCCTCCTCGAAGATCTCGCCGACCTCGGGCTCGCGCACGATGTCGGTGACCGCCTTCCGGGCCTTCTGGGCCGCATCGGCGTCGGTGCCGGAGATCAGCACGCGACCGTCCTCCATGACGTCGATCGTGACGCCGAGCGCCTGGATCTTGCGGATCGTCTTCCCGCCCGGGCCGATGACCTCGCCGATCTTCTCGACCGGTATCTGGACGATGATGACCCTCGGCGCATAGGGCGACAGCTCCTCGCGCGGCGCCGCGATGCAGGCGTCCATCACGTCGAGAACCTTCATGCGGGCCTCGCGCGCCTGCGCCAGGGCTTGGTGCAGGATCTCCGGCGTTAGACCCTGGGTCTTGACGTCCATCTGAAGCGCGGTCACGCCCTTGCGGGTGCCGGCGACCTTGAAGTCCATGTCGCCGTTGTGGTCCTCGAAGCCCTGGATGTCGGTCAGGATGCGGTACTCGGTTGGCGACTCGAACACGATACCCATCGCCATTCCGCCGACCGCGGCCTTTGTCGGGACGCCCGCGTCCATCATCGCCAGCGACCCGGCGCACACACTCGCCATGGAGGTGGAGCCGTTCGAGGACACCGCCTCGGAGACGAGGCGAATCGCGTAAGGGAACACGTCGGTGCTGGGTATCACCGCCCGCAGGGCCCGCTCCGCCAGGGCGCCGTGTCCGATAGCGCGGCGGCCGGGGCCCATCAGCCTGTACGCCTCGCCCGTCGAGTAGGGCGGCATGTTGTAGTGGTGTAGGAACGTCTTCGGCTCCTCGTCAACAAGGCCGTCGAGCTTCTGCGCCTCACCCAGGCTGCCGAGAGTCGTGGTGCAGAGCACCTGCGTCTGACCGCGCTCGAACAGGCCGCAACCGTGCGAGCGCGGCGTTACGCCGACCTCGGCATTAAGGGGCCTGATCTCGGTCTGAGCGCGGCCGTCGGGCCGCCGGTTCTCCCCGACGATCATCTGGCGCGCGGCCTTCTTGAGCGGCGCCTCAGCGGCCAGAGCCACCTCTGCGGCACGCTCTTCGCCGAACCGCTCGGTTAGCGTTTCCGTCAGCTCGGTCTGCACCGCATCCAGCGCCTCGCGCTGGGCTGGATGCTCCGTGACGTCCAGGGCGGCTCTGAACCTCGACTGCGCGTCGAGCTCTGCGACGCCCTGCACGATGTCCTCGCCGATCGTGAACACGAATGCCTTCCGCGGCGTCGGAGCCAACTGCCGCCGCAGGTCCTCGATCATGTCGATGACGCGCCAACACTGCTGCTGCGCGATCTTCACGCCCTCCGCGATGGCGTCCTCGTCGACCTCCGACGCGCCCGCCTCGATCATCATCACATGGTCGCGAGTCGAGCTAACGACAAGGTCCAGGACCAGCTCGTCGCTCTCGGCGTGCGTGGGGTACACGACCCACTCGTCGTCCGCGCTGAGGCCGACGCGCATCGAGGCCAGTAGGGTGGGGAATGGGATCCCGCTGATCGCCAGCGCCGCGGCGGCGCCTATCATGCCCAGAATGTCGATCTGGTTCTCACGGTCCGCCGAGAGCGCCGTGACGATTAACTGCACCTCGTTGCGCATCCCGGACGGGAACAGCGGTCTGATGCCTCGGTCGATCATCCGGCCTGTCAGGATCGCCTGCTCCGAGGGACGCCCCTCCCTGCGGAAGAAGCTCCCGGGGATCTTGCCAGCGGCGTAGAGCCGCTCCTCATAGTCAACTGTCAGCGGGAAGAAATCGAGCGTCTCCCGCGGTTGCTCGCCCATGCACGCCGTCGCCAGGCACATCGTGTCCCCGGCTCTGGTCACGACCGCCCCGTGCGCCTGCACTGCAAGCTTGCCTGTTTCGATACTCAGGATCCGGTCGCCCAGGTCCATCTCCGCGCGTAACACTTGCACTTATGTCCTCCATTCTCCCGTACACACATACAGCGCCCATCGGTATCCTACCGACCGGCGCAAAAGGAATGACCCTGGGCCGTTGCCGGCATCTAACCAGGGGGTAGTCTCTGACCTAGTACGCCTCCATACTACCCAGTGCGAACAGTTCGGCTGGGCGGCCCACAGCCCGAAGCCGACCGTATCGGTCGTGCGGTGCCGAAACCACGCGGAACCCGGGCGCGGCGCCCCACTCGGACCGGGCCGAACTTGCCGGCAGTGCCTAGTGGCGCAGCCCCAGCTTGTCGACCAGGGCGCGGTAGCGCACGACATCCTCTCGGCTCAGGTAGCGCAGGAGCCGGCGGCGCTGGCCCACCATCTTCAGCAGGCCGCGACGAGAGTGGTGGTCCTTCTTGTGCGCCCGCAGGTGGTCGGTGAGCTGCGCGATGCGCGCCGTCAGAATGGCGATCTGCACTTCAGCGGAGCCCGTATCAGCCTCGTGACGGCGGTGCTCCTGGATGATGTCGGTCTTCTTGGCTGGCTCGAGCGGCATGAACGCGTCTCCGTTCGCGGTACTGGCGTCGCCCTCACCCAAGAAACGGGTGCCGGCCGTATCCGAGGTGGGGTCACTGTGACTGTCGCGGAGTCTAGCATGGCGAACGTCCGCTTGTAAAGCCGGCCCGGCTTCTGCTACTGTGTCCTGCGGACGGGCCGCGGAGGTTGCTGCCTGAGGCTGACTCACATCGACAACCTGGCCCTGGGTATGCGCATCGGCCGCGCCATCCACGACTCAGCGGGCCGTGCGCTCGTCGAGGCCGGGCAGACGGTGAACAACCGTCTCCTCCAGGAACTCCGGTTGTCCGGTGTGTCGAGGGTGTACACGAGCGACCCCCTCACGGATGACTTCGAGGTTATTGATGTCCTAAGCGACACCACCCGCCTCGAGGCCTATGCCGCCGCGGCCGAGGCGTTCGAGGGCCGCGGCACCACCGGGGGACTGCGCACGGTGTGCGTTGAGATGGTGCGCGAGGTACAGACTTCCCAAGACGCCGTTCATGGTGCTGTGCCGATCTACCCCCTGCAGGACTACCTGGTTGCCCACTGCGTGCACTCGGCCGTCTACGCCCTTCTGGTAGCCACCGAGCTGCGTCTCCCGACGTCGGCCCTTGTCAGCCTGACGATGGGGATGCTGGTGCACGACATCGGCTGCGCGGGCATAGGGCCCATCGCCGAGGTGCCAGGGAGACTCACCGACGCGGAGCTGCAGGAGTTCCAGCAACACACGCGGCAAGGGTTTGAGATGCTGCGGGAGCTCCTCAGCATCGCCCCCCTCGGGCGTAGCATCGCTCTCTATCACCATGAGCGCAGCGACGGCTCGGGCTACCCGGGCGGTGTTGCCGGCGATCAGATACCGGAGGTCGCCAGGATCGCGGCCGTCGCCGACGCGTTCGCCGCTATGGTGTCCGACAGGCACCACCGTCCCGCGCGCCTCAACGACGAGGCGTTCTCCTACCTGCTGTCCCGCGGGGCGAGCAAGTTCGACCCGACGCTGGTGGCGCGGCTCGCGAGCCGAGTGGAGGTCTACCCGGCCGGTCTGTGGGTCAGGCTGGGGGACGGCAGGGCCGGGGTTGTGCTAGGCAGTAGGCGCGGGGCTACGGTGAGGCCGATCATCAGGCTGCTCGAGGATGCCGACCGAGACCCGATCGATCCACCCGAGAACCTGGACCTGTCAGATCGCGTCGACCTCTTCATCACCGACGTCTTCTATGACTGACCGGTCCGCACGGGCGAGGAACGCGAGAACGTCACGCAGCTTGAACCTCCGCTGATTGCCAGGGGTGCGGTGGTGGGGGAGCACGCCTCGGTCGGCGTAGCGTCGCACCGTGGCCGGGCAGACCTCGAGGATCTTCGCGGTCTCCGCCAGAGTCAGTTCGGGATCGAGCAGCCTGCCAAGCAGCTCCTCACGGGTCTCCTCGGCGACGCGCGACGCCTTCTTGCGGGCGGGTAGGTCAAGCGGCAGTCGGCGCTGGTCGCGTTGCGTCGTCACACGCGACACGGCACGGTGAATGCCTTGCTGACGGGCTATCTGCGCGTAGGACACGCGCGGCTGCCTGCGGGATTCGTCCGCAGCGCGCGAGGCCTTCGGCGGGCGGTCCGGCTCATCGGCCCGATGCTCGTCGCCCTCGCGGCTGCCGGGGTGCTCCCTGGGCTTCTCCGCGTCGATCCCGTTCAGAGGCACGGCCTGGTCCCTCCCGCTGTCGGCGGGGGATGCCTACCTCTGCCGGTGCAGCCCCGCCGTCCGCGCAATCGCCTCTTGCACGCGCTTCTCGTACCGCTCCGTCTCGCTCAGCCAGCATCCGCAGTACGGCTGCCGGTAGATACCCAGCTCCCGCGCCGTCGCCTGGCCTTCCTTGAAGGCTGGACGGTAGTCATCCTCTCGGAAAGCCAGCCCACGCTCTCCAGCGACCTCACGGCCGACCCGCAGGATCGCCTCCCGGTCCTGGTAGGGGCTGGCCAAGAGGGTGGTGGTCACCTCCGCGAACCCCTCGGCCAGAGCCCAGTCCGCGGTCGCGGACAGCCTGAGCCTGAAACAGGCCGCGCACCGCGCAGGCCGGTCGCCCGAGCCGACGACACTTGCCCAACGCTGTGGTAGGTATTGCGGTTCAAACTGCCACAGAAGACCCGCCTGTGCCGCGTAGATCTCGAACGCCTCGAGGCGCCGCAGCCACTCGAGAGACGGCTGGATGTTGGGGTTGAAGAAGAAGCCGACCGGCTCGCACCCGGCCGCCCTCAGGGCTGGTACCGCTGCCGCCGAACACGGCCCACAGCACGCGTGCAGCGCGATCTCTGTCCGCAACATACTCGCCGCCCCTAGCTGCCTCTCCCAGTGCTGCGCGAGGTCGACGGAGACGCGGGGGGCGACTGGCCGCGCGCGCGCGCGGCGGCCCCGGTCGGAGCCCCGCGATCGCGCCGCGGGCGCGGCTCCCCCGCCGGAAGCTCGGCGAGCAGCCACTCGCGTTCCTTGGCCCTCCGTATGCGCTCGCGTTCGGAGGCCATCACATAGGCCACCAAAAGCTCGCGGTCCTGGTGGCTTACCTCGATAAAGCTGCAGGCGAACGTGCCCTGCTGGAAGGGGCCCGACTCGGCGGAGTGCCGCTTCACGACCTCCGCCGTTCCCCGGATCGGCTTGAAGCGCCCGGGCAACCGGATCTCAAGCACCACGAACTTCGCCCTGCGAGGCGGTTGAGATGGCCTGATCCGACATCCCGCGCCGCTGATGTTGACCACAGTGCCCACCCGGGCGAGTGCGGTGGGAGCGGCGGCGCCCGCCTTCACCTCGAACCGGCAATCCAGCGACACGCTGACGCGGAAGAACTCACGCCGCTGGAATCGCAGCATCCGATCGTGGCGCTCCACGACCACACACGGCAGCGGGGCCCCCCTCCGGGACAGAACGGTTGTATCGAACCTGAACGCGTCCGGGCGAGTCCGGGTCACGACCGCCACGTTGTCCCCTACGTGGAGCGGGACGATGGCGCCCTCTTGCCTCGGGGTTGCGAGCGTCAGTGTGCGCGGGTCCATATCCTCGACCCGGCTCGCGTAGAACCGCCGCGACCTTGGCCCGGCGGACTCGATGTCCACCAGATCGCCGATCCGCAACAGGTCCGGCTTGTGCACGACTCCGAGCAGATGGACGAGCGAGTCGTGTACAACGGAGGACGACCGGTCCTCGCGCCGGCGCTCCAACCTTCGGCTCACGAAGTACGCCGCTATGAGAAGGATGATGGCGGCTGCGAGGGCCACCGCGGACAGCACGCGCGAGCGTTCGTCGAGCCCGCGGGCATACTGCCGGGAGACCCACTGCACGAGCGCGTTCTTCGCGCCTTGGGCGGTCGCGGGCTCTGCGAGAGCCGCGAGTGCGAGGAACCCGGCCGCCAGCCGGGCTGAAGCCGCCGCGATCGGCGACCGGAGCCTTGCCCACCTAGCTCGCGCAGCCATCACACGGGCCCCCTGGCGGTTGGGGGTGGCCTCGGAGGACCGCAGGCTCACTCCGCCTCGCGGTTATCCGCTGACACCCAAGGGCGGTTCCTCAGGGCGGTGGCGGCCGCGACACGCTCCGCATCCTTCTTGGTCGTACCTTCGCCTGTGGCGAGCACCGGACCTCCGGCGTGCACGGCCACCACGAACGTGGGGCGATGGCTGGGCCCCCGGCTGTTGATGAGATCGTAGGACGGTGGCGGGCCGCCCCGGGCCTGCACCAGCTCCTGTAGGACCGTCTTCGGATCGGGCTCCCCGATCTCATCGTTGTGCTCTCGACCAGCCAGGATGTGCTCCCGCACGAACCGGCGGGCCGCGGCGACACCGCCGTCAAGGTGGATCGCTCCGACCAGGGCCTCCACCGCGTCTGCGAGATTGGAATCACGGTCACGCCCGCCGGTTATGTCCTCTCCCCTGGCCAAGATGAGGTGCCTGCCGAGGTCAAGTCGCCGTGCCGCCTCCGCGAGCGCCTTCGCGGCCACGAATGCCGCCCTCGCTTGCGTCAGGCGCCCTTCCTCCCAGTCGGGATGCGCCTCGAACAGGGCCTCGGATACGGTCAGCTCAAGGACCGCGTCCCCCAGGAACTCGAGCCTCTGGTTCGAAGCGGCCGCCGCCAGGCCACTATCGCTTGCGAAGCTGCTGTGCACGAACGCCTGCTCGCACAGCTCACGATTTGCAAAGCGGTACCCGATAACCGCCTCTAGAATTGCGAGCGCACTGTCATCACTCACGTAATGCAACCCCCGCAAGATCCCGCACGATGGTGCCCGGCAAGGGGGAGAGAGAGGAGGGACCCGGACCGAGCCCTGTCTCCCGCGCCCACCGGCTGCCCTATGCGGGCCGGCACCTGCCTACACGGACGTTACGATCACCGACGCGTTCTGCCCTCCGAAGCCGAAGCTGTTGGACATCGCTGTCCTAACCCTCATCTCCCTCGCTACGTTCGGAACGTAGTCCAGGTCGCACTCCGGGTCGGGCGTGTCGTAGTTGATAGTCGGGGCCACGACCCCGTCGCGGATCGCGAGCAGACACGCAATGAGTTCGACACCGCCGGCCGCGCCCAGCAGGTGCCCTGTCATTGACTTTGTGGAGCTGATCGCCAGCCTGTCGGCGTCCGCGCCGAACACCGCCCTCATGGCCGCAGTCTCGAGCGGGTCGTTGGCGGGAGTCGACGTGCCGTGCGCATTCACGTAGTCGATCTCCGCGGGCGCCAGCCAGGCGTTCTTGAGCGCCATCGTCATGCACCGGGCGGCCCCCTCCCCGGCGGGCGCGGGCAAGGTCATGTGGAATGCGTCAGCGGAGAGACCGTAGCCGATGATCTCGCCGTAGACCTTCGCGCCGCGCGCCCGAGCGCGCTCGTAGTCCTCGAGTATGAGGACGCCTGCTCCTTCGGCCATCACGAACCCGTCACGGTCCTTGTCGAAGGGCCTGGACGCCCGTTCCGGCTCCTCATTGCGGGTCGACAACGCCTTCATGTTGGCGAAGCCGGCGAGCGAAAACGGACTCACCGCGGCCTCGCTTCCGCCCGCGATCATCACATCCGCATCGCCGCGCTTGATGACATGGGCGGCCTCACCGACCGCGTGGGCGGAGGTCGCGCAGGCGGTCACGACCGTGAAACAGGGCCCCTTCGCGCCGACCTCTATGGCGAGGTTCCCGGACGCCATGTTGGAGATCATCATGGGGATCATGAAAGGGCTCACGCGCCCGGGGCCCCGGGTGACGTGGAGCTCGTGCTGCTCCTCCCACGTGTGGGTTCCGCCGATGCCTGACCCGATGAGGACCCCGACCCGCTCCGGGTCTTCGTTAACCTTGAGGCCCGAGTCCTCGACGGCCTCCAACGCGGCGCAGACGGCCAGTTGGCAGTAGCGGTCCATTCGCTTGGCCGTCTTCTTGTCGAGCCGCGTCTCAGGGTCGAAGCCCTTAACCTCCGCACCGATCGACACGTCGAAGGCGCTTGTGTCGAAGCTCGTGATGCGGCCTATGCCGGACTGCCCCGCGACCAGGGCCTTCCATGTCCCCTCCGCGTCAAGGGCGAGGGGTGTGATCGCGCCTATCCCGGTCACGACAATGCGACGCTCCACTGCCGTCTCCTCAGTTCAACGCTCCTGGCGGTGTTGGGAGTGCCGCGCCGGGCCCGCCAATGCAAGCCTCGGCAACGGGTGCGCTTAGAACCAAACTCGGCCGGGCCCAAGACGGACCCGGCCGCTTCGGGTTCCTACGCGAGCGCCGCGGGCAATCCCCGCGGACAGCAGGCCCAGACGGGCCTCGCTACGAGGCCGCCTTTGCCTCAATGTACTCGACGGCCTGCCGGACCGTCTGGATCTTCTCCGCATCCTCCTCGGGGATCTCGATGTCGAACTCGTCCTCCAGTCTCATGACAAGCTCGACAACGTCCAGCGAGTCGGCGCCCAGATCCTCAACGAACTTCGCGTCCGGTGTGACCTCGTCCTCGCTGACGCCGAGCTGGGCCACCACGACCCCCTTGACCTTCTCGAACGTGGCCAAAGCGCCCGCACCTCCTACGTGTTGTCTAGACCTGCGCCGCGCTCACACCTCACCGAGGCGATGCCACTGTGGGGGGCTATCTGCGGTCGGCGGAAGTCTAAGCCATAACCATCCCTCCGTCAACGACGAGGGCCTGCCCGGTGACGTACGCCGCGCCGCGGGACGACAGGAAAAGGCACATGGACGCGACATCCTCGGGCGTGCCCAGCCGCGCGAGCGGAATCTGCCCACTGAGCTGCTGTCGTGTCTTCTCCGAAAGCCCGGCGGTCATGCGGGTCCGGACGTACCCGGGAGCCACCGCGTTGACCTTGATCCCGAAAGGCGCGAGCTTCCGCGCGGCCATCCGTGTGAAGGACACCAGCCCAGCCTTCGATGCCGCGTAGTTCGCTTGCCCGGCGTTGCCCGCCAGGCCAACCACGGATGCCATGTTGATGACACGGCCGTCGCCCGAGGCCTTGAGCGCGTCCAGGGCGGCCTCCGTCACCCTGACGGCGCCGAACAGGTTCACTTCCAGCACCAAGTCCCAGGCGGGCTCGTCCATCTTGATCAGCAGGGCGTCCTTTGTCACACCCGCGTTGTTGACCACTATGTCGAGCCCGCCGAGCTTCCCGATAGCGTCCGCGACGCAATCGCGTGTGGCTTGTTCTTCCGCCAGGTTCCCGCACACCGCCACGGCCCTGTGACCCGTTGCGGCCAACTCGCTCGCGATCGCATCGCCCGGCTCCCACGGAACTCCGTGACAAGCGACAGCGGCTCCTTCGGAGGCCATGCGCCTGGCGATGGCGCCGCCGATGTCGCCGCTCGCGCCGGTAACCAGTGCGCGCCTTCCGTCGAGGATGCCCATCACCGCATCACCAGCCCTCCGTCGACGCTGACAACCTGCCCGCACATCGCGGCCCCCGAGTCCGTGAACAGGTGCGCGACCGCGCCGGCCACCTCGCTCGGTAGAATGCCGCGACCGATCGGGCAGTCGGTCCCATCGCTGGCGCCGTACGCCACCGTGTTGACGAGCACCGACCGACCGGCCAGCTCTCGCGCCACCGCGCGAGCCATGCCCGCCACCACCCCCGAGGCCACGGTCAGAGCCTCGTTGCGCACGCCGCCGCGCATGCCGTCCGCGGAGACGACGAACACGATCCGGCCCGTCCTGGCGCGCATCATCAGCCTGCTCAGGGATCTCGTCTGCGCGTAGGCGGAACGCACCCGGCCGGCGACAACATCGTGCCAGGCGCCTGTCCAGCCGGCGGGTGAGGGAAGGTCCTCCTCCAGCACGATGATCAGCCCGTACGGCACATCCGCCTCGGCCGGCCCCGCGAGTTCGTCCGGGTCCGCTTCAGGCCCGAACGCCTCCACCTCAAACCCCTCGCGCGCCAAGCGATCCATCACGGCGTCCGCGTGCGCGCCCTCGCCGAGCACGAACACGCGCCTGCTTGCGCCTTCGCTAGTCATGCTGTCCTCCCGACCGGGGCTCTCCCCGATGGGTCTTGGCCCACCGCGCGAGACAGTGGGCTTCAGCCCACTGCTTCGGCCCGTTGCCTACATGCCTCTTGACAGTGGGCTGGAGCCCGCTGTCGGCGGTGTTACCTCACCCGCGCGATGCTCGCAGTATCCCTCCACTGACTCGGCATCGTGCACTGACACGACCTGCAGATCGGGACAGGTCTCTCGAACCATCGCGCCGACCACGTCCTTGGCGCCGATCTCAACGGCTGCTTCGCAGCCCATCGGGCGGAGACGAGCCAGAGACTCGGTCCACCGCACCGGCGAGGTGATCTGCGCTTTCAGCGCGGCCCGTATCTCATCTGCCGTGCGCACGGGCTCGGCGGACCAGTTCGCGATCACGGGCACGTCGGCATCGCGGATCGCGACTGCGTCAAGTTCCTCGGCCATCTTTGTCGCCGCGGGCTGCATCAGCGGCGAGTGAAAGGCCCCGCTCACGCGCAGCGGCACGACTCTGGCCCGCAGACGGTTCTTCAGCTCTTCCGCGGCGTCTGACACGGCCGACTGCTCGCCCGAGATGACCGTCTGCTCGGGTGTGTTGAAGTTCGCGGCGACGAGCACCCGCCCGGCGGCGACCTGCTCGAGACACGCCTTGACCGCCTCGATCTCCGCCCCGATGACGGCCGCCATGGCCCCCCCGACCCGCTGGCCCGCCTCGCGCATGTAGAGCCCGCGCTTTCGGACTAGTCGGAGCCCCTCCGCGAACGTCAGCGCCCCCGCCGCGATGAGCGCCGTGTACTCACCGAGCGAGTGGCCGAGACACAGGGACGGCGCGGGCAAGTCTCGAACCTCGAGAGCCCGCAGCGCCGCGATACTGGTTGTCAGAATCGCCGGCTGCGCGATGTCCGTCGATGTCAGCTTGTCGGCGGGGCCTTCGAAGCACAGGGCAGCCAGGTCGAAGGCCAGCACTTCCGCCGCCTCGTCGTAGACGGCCCGGCTCTCCGGGAAGGCGGCGTAGAGCGTCCGACCCATCCCGGGCTTCTGGGCTCCCTGACCGGGGAACAGGAACGCAAGCGACATCCTAACGCCTCCCCGCTGTGCCCCTCGCCGTGTTCACGCTAGTACGACCAGCGGATCAGACACGAGCCCCACGTGAGCCCCGCACCGAACGCCACGAGGAGCTCGTGTCTGATCCGCTGGTCG
>Ga0315280_10009050_pt1 | contig 12904 bp, 12 predicted proteins | sample YL17G06_40_MG_FD_203697 | JGI IMG/M metagenome (GOLD analysis project Ga0315280, IMG submission 203697) | Sediment microbial communities from Yellowstone Lake, YNP, Wyoming, USA - YL17G06_40 | ecosystem: Environmental > Aquatic > Freshwater > Lake > Sediment | place: USA: Wyoming | collected...
CTTGTGCGGATTGTGGTAGTCCATCTGGTAGCGATCCCAGTCCTGTGTCCGAAAAGCCACTGCCACGTGGTCCTCCTTAGAAGTTGCGCCAGAACCGGATGAACAGCCCGGGTTTCTCCCGCGACGGCCTGATGCAGCCCCGCGCTGGGTTCCGCCAGGTACCCTCAAAATGTGCGAGAGCCGTCCGCTCGGTTCGGCGGGAGCGGCTCCCCCAGGAAGCCGGCCATGTGTAGTCGAGGCGCACCTGCCCGCCCTTGAAGAGGCGGACGATCTCGCAGGCCTCGGCCGCGTCGCTCGGTCCCAGCCTTCGGATGTGCCACTGCCTGGACGACACGGGCTACTTCTCCTCGATTCGCTCGTGCGCTTCGATATAGCGGAACGGCTTCGTCTCCAGCCACTCCCCATATCGGGTCAAGCTCTGGAGGGCGGGCAGCAGCGCCTCCGCGCTCTTGTCGAGCACCTCCGCGGCCATGTCAACATCCGTCCGCCCGTTGAAGCTGATGCCCGCAGTCCCATGGTTGCCGTGGTTGCGTTCTTGGTAGTAGCGGAAGCCCACCGCGCCCCACCTTCGCAGAGCGACGACATCGGCGAAGACCTCCGGCGGCTGGTCTCCCTCGCCGTCGTCGGGCTTGGGTTCGCGCGCCCATTCGGCACAGGGGATCGGCCGCTCACGCCCAAGGATCTTCAGGCTCGCGAGGCCGATCACCGTCTCACCAAAGTTCCCTGGGTAGCCCTCATACAGCGCTCGAACCTCCGGGCGCTCTAACCCTCGTGCCGCTTCTATGAACCAGAATGGCCGCTCGGTCCGGTCGAATAGCTCTCGCGCCGCGACCGCGCCACCCATCGACTCGGGCGTGGTCCCGCCGACGAGGACCGTACGCTTGAACCCCTGGTCGTACAGCGTTGCTGCGATGTGGCTGAGCGCCGACACCTGATCGGCGATGGAGAATGACACGGTCCCGCGGAAGCTTCGGGTCGCGCCCGCGTAGCAGGCATACACCGGTGGGAAGACCAGGCCATTCGCCTTCTCGGCCAGCAGCACGCTGAGCGCGTGCGCCCAATGGGCGTGTATGCCGAGCGGCAGGAACGCCCCGTGGCCGCTCAACGGGCCGAACGGCACGAACACGAGATCCCCGCCGGACTTGAGGTAGCATTCGACCTCTCTGCTGGTCATCTCGTCCATGCGTCGAGTAACGAGTCTCATCGTTCTCCTCTACCCGCCGGCATGGCGCACGCCGGCGATTTCGGGCATCCTCACGACAGATCTCACGCGCGTTGCACCACCCCGCTAACCGCCTCGTGTTCCTGCCGGCCAGCACCGAACCCGCCCATCTTTTCTCCGCACACCAATGCACAGCCTCTGCCGCCCCTCCCGCGGGGATTGCCGTGGGGGGCCGCACCGCTGGTTCAAGCGACAGGACTGCGCGTGGGGGAACAGAATCCACTGATCGCGGGTGCAGGAACAGCGGGCGTTGCGGTTGGCATTCGCGGCAGGGCCCCGGGAGAAAGGCTGGAGAAGGCGATGTCAGTCGAGTTGGCGGTGGGTGGCGGACCCCGGACAGTGCCGGAGGGCATGGTCAAGAGTTGGCCGCCGATCACGGATGAGGACAAGCAGGCGGTTGCGGCGGTGATGGATTCTGAGCACCTGCACGGCACCGGCGCTCCCCAGGCGGTGGCATTCCAGGAGGAGTGGGCGAAGTACGTGGGTGCGAGGTACTGCCTCGTGACCAACAGCGGCACCTCGGCCCTCCACATGGCGGTCGCCGCGGCCGGCCTCAAGCCCGGTGACGAGGTGATCGTGCCCGCCTACACCTACTGGTCCACGGCCGCGGCGGTGCTGCACCACAACTGTATCCCCGTGTTCGTCGACATTGAGCTCGAGACGTTCACCCTCGATCCGGCCCGGATCGAGGAGAAGATCGGCGAGCACACCAGGGCGCTGCTGCCGGTCCACGTGCACGGCATGCCGGCCGATATGGACGCGATCAACGGGATCGCGAGGAAGCACGACCTGCTCGTGATTGAGGACGCCTGCCAGGCCCATGGCGCCGAGTACAAAGGGCGCAAGACCGGCATCCTCGCCGACGCCGCCGGATTCAGCCTGAACCGCTCCAAGAATCTCACCGCCAGTGAGGGCGGCCTCTACACCACGGACAACGAGACATTCTACCGCTACGCCTCCATGATGCGCGAGTTTGGCGAGGTGATCGTGCCAGGCCAGCGGCGCGAGTACAATGCCTACACGCTGGGCTGGATGTATCGGACCATCGAGTTCGCGAACGCCTTCGGCCGCAGTCAGCTTCGCCGTCTGGACGTGCATAACGCGCAGCGCGTGGAGATGGCGGAGTACCTGAACCGAGAGCTGGCCGGCATCCCCGGCGTCGAGCCGGTCGCACGCCCGGCGGACCGCAAACCGGTCTACTGGACCTATGTCGTCAACTTCCGGCCGGACCAGTTGGGCCTCGACGTTCCGCTCAATCAGTTCCGCGAGGCGGCGGAGAAGGCGCTCAGGGCGGAGGGGGTTCCCATCGGTCAGTGGCAGCGGATGCCCGTCCCCGCGCAGGATGTCTTCCAGACCGCCGAGGGCTATGGTAAGGGCTGTCCCTGGACCTGCCGCTTCGGCCGCAAGATCGAGTACCGCGGAGAAGACTACCCCAACACGCTGCGCTTCCTCGAGAGCCACTCGTGCGTGAGCGGCGTCTATCCGCCCAACGGCATGGAGCTGATGAAGCTCTCCGTTCAGGCGTTCGAGAAGGTACTCTCGAAGGGTGGCGATCTGCTCAAGGCCGCGAGCTGATCGCCCCTGGGGCACACAGGGTGGCGCAGGCGTGGCTAGGCCGGAGGACGCCATGGCGGTCGCCTCTGGCGACTTAGCCATCTCGCTTGTGGAAGGCATCGGAGGCGCACGTGGCAAAGGTCCACGGACTCATCAGGATCCTCACCGGTGAGGAGATGGAGCGGCTGCACAACGCAGCGCTCCAGATTCTCGACCGCGCCGGCATGGTGATCGACCACGCCGAAGTCCTGGAGCGTCTGCGCCAGGCCGGCTGCCGGGTGGACGCCGACCGCAAACACGTCAGCTTCCCGCCGGAGGTCACCCAGGCGGCGATCGACAAGATGCGGCGGGACTTCACCCTCGCGGACCGCCAGGGGATCGAGATGCCGGTGCGCTTCTCGGAGGTGCACTTTTCCACCGCCCCGGTGCGCATTCGCCGCGACTTCACCTCCAACGCCGGCGGTTTCGTGCCCTACATCCTCGACATGGACGGCCGGCGCAGGCCCGCGACTATGGGGGACGTGCGAGACGCGATCCGCCTGATAGACGCCCTCGAGAACATTGACATGGTGGGCCTGCCGATCGCTGCCAGTGAGGTCCCGGAGCAGGACCGGCCGGTCGTGATGGCGGCCGAGTTGGTGAAAGGCACGCGCAAGATCGGCGGCATCGAGGCCTGGGATGCGGTGGATGTGTGCGCTCTCCAGCGGATCGCCTCAGTTATCCATGAAAGCCCGGAGGCAGCGCGCAGGCGCCCCCTGCTCGTCGGCTACGGCGAGGTCCGCTCGCCGCTTTGCATGGACCGCAACATGGCCGAGGTGTTCATGGAGTCAGTCAAGCTCGGCCTGCCCCAGACCGTTGACACCATGCCGAATGCCGGCGCCACCGCCCCCGCATCAGGCGGCGGCACGCTCGCGCAAGGACTCGCCGAGTCCATGAGCGCGGTGGTGCTAGGCTATGCGATCGACCCCAACGCGATGCTGGGCCTCGACATCACGCCCGGCTACTGCGACATGCGCGGCGGCAGCTTCCCCTATTCGGGCGCGGATCGCTGGCCGCTGGTTGCCGCCGCAAACCAGATGCTCAATGAGTTCTACGGTCGCCCGGGCGGCTGTCACGGCGGGAAGACCGATGCCTCCTATGTCGGCGTTCAGTCCGGCGTCGAGAAGGCGCTCAGCATCCTCTTTCCCATCCTCTGCGGCGCCAGCGGCATCGGGACGGTCGGCCAGCTCGGCTCTACCACCTTCTCCCCCATTCAGGTCGTGATCGACAATGAGATCGTCGGCTACGTGAAGCGTATGCTCGATGCGTTCGAGGTAGACGACCTGGCCTGGGCCGTCGACGCGATCTGCGAGGTCGGCCCCGGCGGGCACTTCCTCGGCCATCCCTCAACGGCAGAGCGATTCCGCAGGGAGTTCTGGCTCGACCACATTTTCGAGCGGCTCGCATTCCATGCTGGCGACGCCCCTACGCACGACGCCCTGGTCGAGAAAGCGCGCGCCAAGGCGCAAAGGATTCTCGCCGAGCACCAGCCCGAGCCGCTGCCGCAGCACAAGGTCGAGGCCATAGACGAGATCGCGAAGGAAACCATCGCCAGCCGCCACTAGGCGCGCACTGTGGGAGTGGCTAGGCCTTCGGCCGCCATGGCGGTCGCCAGAGGCGACCTAGCCACCCGGTCCTCCGCGCGACGCGCCCCGTCTGTCATTGCGAGCGAGGGAAACCACCGCAGGCGCTCCTCGACCGTGGCGATCTCGTGTGGTGTGTGGTGTCTGTTGCTTCGGTACTTCAGTCCCTAGGCCTGAAGGCCGGGATGGCGGCCCGCAGGGCCTAGCCACGACCGCCATGGCGGCTGGATTCGCAAGACGAGATTGCCACGCGCGCCTCGGCGCCATTAGGCGCCGAGGCGGCTCGCAATGACAGTCTGGGCCTCCCGATGGCACTCACTCCCCTAAACCGGTGCTGTCGCCAGACACCGCGCTGCCATTGCGACAACGCCCCAAACGCCGTAGAATGTCTGCATCTGCTGTACAACCTGAGCAGAGGGGCGAGCCATCATGGAAATCCTCTTTCTCATCATCGGCATCGCGGTCGGAGCCGCCATCGCCTGGTTCTGGAGCAAGTCTCAAGCGATGCGCCAGTTGCAGGCCGAGAAGGAGCAGTCCCTCGCCGCTCAGGCCGCCGTTCAGTCTCAGGCCCAGGCCGACCGCGAGCAGCGCGTCGCCGCCGAAACGCGGCTTGAGGAGATCGAGAAGCAGCGCCAGTCCGAGGCCGCGCTGGTTGAGGAAGCGAGGAACCAGCTTGGCGACACCTTCAAGGCGATATCGTCGGACGCGCTCCGCCAGAACAGCGAGGAGTTCGTGCAGAGAGCGCAGCAGACCCTCGAGCCGGTCAAGGACACGCTGAGGCGCTACGAAGAGCAGATCAAGGCCATCGAGAACGCCTACCGGCAGACCTACGGCAGCCTCGACCAGCAACTCAAGAGCCTTCTCGTGAGCGAGCAGCAACTGCAGCGTGAGACGAGCAGCCTGGTGACTGCCCTGAGGCGGCCCGAAGTGCGCGGCCGCTGGGGCGAGCTGACGCTGCATCGGGTGGTTGAGCTCGCCGGCCTGAGCGAGCACTGCGACTATGTCGAGCAGGTGAGTGTGCAGTCGGACGGCGGCCGGATGCGCCCGGACATGGTCATCACCCTGCCCGCGGGCCGGCAGGTGGTGATCGACGCCAAGTGCTCGCTCGACGCTTATCTCAGCGCGGTGGAGGCGCCGGACGACAACGCCCGCAAGCTCTGTCTGGCGAGACACTGCCAGCAGCTTCGCGACCACATGAACTCGCTCGCCCAGAAGAGCTACTGGGACCAGTTCAGCGCCGCCCCCGAGTTCGTCGTCATGTTCGTGCCAGGCGAGTCGTTCCTGGCGGCCGCGATGGACCACGATCCGAGCCTGATAGAGGACGGCTTGCAGAAGAAGGTCCTCCTCGCCAGCCCCATCAACCTCATCGCGCTGCTCCGCGCCGTGGCCTACGGGTGGCGGCAGGAGCAGATCGGCGAAAGCGCGCAGAAGGTCAGCGACCTCGGCCAGGAGTTGTACAAGCGACTGCGCGTCTTCGCCGGCCACCTCGCCAACGTCGGCAAGCGCCTCGACTCGGCCGTAGACGCCTACAACGACGCCGTCGGCTCACTGGAGCGCAGCGTCCTCCCTGGCGCCCGGCGCTTCCCCGAACTCGGCGCCGCCCGCGGCGAAGAGATCCCCGAACTCGAACCCGTGGACGTCAAAGCCCGCCAACTCGCCGCGCCGGAGGGGGCGGAGGATGTGTGATCCGTAGGGCAGGAACCGCTTTGGTTGCTTCGGTAGCCCCTAAGTCCGCCCCGGGCGGACCGGGGTTTCGTTGCTGCCGCAGCTCGCCCCCCAAGCCGGACCAGGCTAGAATGGGCCGACGGAGGGGAGGCGATGAGGCTGTCCCACAACGGCAGACACGATGATGAGGGCCGGCCGGCGGAGGGGCTTCGGCAGCAAGTGGCTAGGCCCTTCGGGTGGCTAGGCCGGAGGCCGCCATGGCGGTCGCCAGAGGCGACCTAGCCACCGCCATCCCGGCCTTCAGGTCTAGGGACTGAAGTACCGAAGCAACGCGAAGCAGCATACGCGCAACGCACAGAACGCAGGGACAGGAGCCGTCAAGGGATATGAGTGCTTACGCCGCAGGATTCCCCGAACTGATGCTGAGCCAGCTTCGCGACCCAGCAGAAGCACTTAGGATTATCCGGCAGTGGATAGCCCAGCACGAAGCTGAAGACTTGTACCTCGACTTCAAGCAGAAGACAAACCCTAATAGTGGCGTCCCAAGCCAAGCGGACGTGGCCAACTACAGCAAGGCACTCTCTGGATTCGCTAACTCGGAAGGCGGCCTTCTTGTCTGGGGGGTTGTGGCTACCGAGGTCAAGGGAGATTCTGAGTCCGCTGACGTGGCAAGGGAGGCGAGACCAGTAACCCCGCTCAGGACATTCCACGCGAAGCTGAACGACATCACCTACCACTGCACTAAGCCGACAGTGGTAGGCGTGCAGAATCTCCTGGTGCCGGTTGGGCCCGACAAGGATACTGGCTTCGTAGTGACCTATGTCCCTGCCGGAGCGAACCCACCTTACCGCTCGGAGAAGACCTGCAACAATCACTACTACAGACGTTCCGGGAGCACGTTCCAGCCGATGGAGCCATATGAGATCAGAGACATCGTGTTCCGCTTCCGGTATCCGAAGATCGATCTCGACTTCGGCCGTGATGCGAAGCGCGAAGAGACGGACCTGGTCCAGTACCGCTACGCCCTCCGGCTGGACATCACGAACCATGGCCCGGCGATTCTCAAGGACTACATGGTCGAGATCACCCTCCCACGGGTATGCTCGCATGACGTACACGACTGGCGCAGGGAGATTGTCGTGTACGAAGGTGCTCACTTCGAGAGGTTCAGGTTGTTCACGGCCGGACTGGACCCCGAGTACTTCGCCATCTACCCTGGTGACACGAAGCGGATCCTGGGCGCGGACCAGCGGTTCGGCCTTCAGTACGTTGTCGTTCCGGACGACTGGCGCATACCGCGAGAAGGCCTCAGCGTGCGCCTGCGGCTCCTGGCTGATAGACCTCCCGAGACGCGCGATATGCCGTTCGCCGACGAGCAGGCGATCGCAGCTTCGCAGCCTCTCTGGTCCGAGGTTCAACCGGTCGGCGAGGCGTCTCCACCGGAGGCACCCGGCATCTATGAGCTGTTCCTGGTGAGACCCGAGGGGCTGGCCAGTACACCGCTTGCGGGTGTGCCTGATGGCTCACTGCTCTACGTTGGGGCTGCACCAAGCCTGGCGGGACCCGACTTCCAGCGGCACTTCACCGACAATGCGAGCGGGTTGTCCGACTTCAGGCATTCCATAGGAGCGGTCCTGCACGATAGTCTAGGGCTCAAAGCCCATCGCAGCATCGCCCGCAGCGCGTACTGCTTCGATGAAAAGGGCGAGAGACGACTCACGGAGTGGATGGTGGGGAACCTAGGAGTGTCCTGGCGCCTGTGCCCTTCAGAAGCAGACGCCGCCAGCAAGGTCAGAGGCATTGTGAAGCGACTGCAGCCGGTAGTGGATACGATCCCCGGCCTCCAGGGTCGCTATCATGATCTGATAGAGAGCCTTCGGTCTCGGTGCCGCGAGGAAGCCGACCGTGGGTGAGCAGCACTACTGGCAGCACGCTCGCGTTCTGTGACTTCGGCATCCTGCTGCCTCGCACTGCCCCCGCCCTGCGAGTCGTGGCAGGAATGCGGTGAGCCCGCCCCCCGCCTCATGGTTGCAGTGTGATCACTGGTTGCGATTCGGTGGGGGGAGGGAGACCCTCCCCCCTCGACCTCGCCCCCACCTGCTGAATGCAAACGCCGGGCGGGTGCAGCGCGTCGCCGGGAGGACCCGGCTCCCACAGGAGGAACGGCGAGATTCTCACGGTCGTCGAGTCCGCTTGGGCGGACTCTCTCTCCCTCAGAATGACACTGGGGGCGCAGGGCCGAGGAGGCGAGGGGGCGAGAGGCCCCCACAGGCGAGACGCCTGTGCCACTGGAGGGGTGGTTGCCACAGGGGGTGCGGCGTGATCTCTTCGGCCGGGCCTCGGGGCAGGCCTGTGCCACTGGGGCGGGGGCGTGGCGTGAGCTTGGACGCGAAGGGAACGGAGGGGGCGGACAGTGGAGGGGAGTGGCAGGAGGCAAGCTCCTGCCATACGGACTGCCGCCCGGAAAATGGCAACGGGAGCCAGCAGAGTGGCTCCCCTACGAGATGGGGAAGGCCTCGGAATGGTAAAGGTTTTTCTGAGACACAACACTAGACTATACTCCGGCCATTTTGAAGGGGCAGAAGAGTGGGAAAGGATAAAGGGCCGACGGCTGTGAGTGGCAAATGGTGTTTGTTGATGAACAGACACTGCCACCGAGGTCGCCGCCCATGTCCCAGCCCCTCGTTCTGCCCGAGGTCGTAGCTTCGATGCTGACCAGCTTTGCACCTGTGTTTACGAAACCGAGCTCCGAGACGTTTCGCCATTATATCGGCGCGCTGATGTTGGGCGAGGGCCGGCGCACCGGCGCGGCCATCGCCCGCAGCAGCGCCGATGCCAAGTCCCAAGGTGTTTACGCGCGCCTGTGTTCCCGAGCTCACTGGAGCGCGGCCGCGCTGTTGAACCAGCTCTGGGCGCTGCTGCTGATCACCCTGCCCTTTCCCCGCGATGAGCAGGGCCGGCTTCGCATCTGGACCGCGATTGACGACAGCGTGATCGCCAAAACCGGCAAGAAGATCCCCGGCCTCGCCTATCACTTCCATCACAACGCGGGCAAAGACGAGCGCGCCTGGCCCTTCCTGTTCGGCCATTGCTGGGTGACGCTGGGGGTGGTGTGGCCGACAGTCACCCGCGCCCTGTGCTTCCCGCTGCGGGCCGCGCTCTATCTGCGCGCGAAGGATTGCGTCCCCTCCGATTTCCGCAAAAAGACCAGGCTGGCGCTGGATTTGTTGGCGGCGGTGCGCTGGCCCGCGCGGGTCTGTCTGTACGTGCTCGCCGACGGCGCCTATGCCACCGGCGAATTCTTTCGGGGCGTGCGGGCATTGGGTCATCATCTGCTCACCCGCCTCAAGTGCAATGCCGATGTGCGTTGGCCCGCGCCCCCGCGCCAGGCCGGACAACGAGGTCGGCCCCGCCTGTATGGAGAGAAAGTTGACCTCGCGCACTACCATGACTCCCATCGTCAAGAGGCCCCGGTGCGCATTGGCGCGCAGCATTATCTCGCCACCTTCAGCTTTCTCGACGCCCTGCCGCGGCGCTTCGGGCAACTCTGTCGCATCGTCATCGTGGACCTGCCCAAACACCAGCGGCTCGTGCTACGTAGCGAAGCTACTTCGCAGAGTAGCAGCGGTGCTGCTCTCCACCGATCTCGCCCTCTCCCCGATCGAGATCATCGAGCGCTACGCCCTGCGCTTCGCCATCGAGATCGCTTACCGCGAGCTAAAGCAACGTTTTGGGTGGGGACATTACCAGGTGCGCTCCCGAGAGGCGATCGAGCGCCATGTCACGCTCAGTTTCGTGGCCTGCAGCCTCACCACCCTGCTGCTGGCCCAGCGCGACGACCAACAAACCGTGGGCGAGATGCGGCGGGCGTTACAGGCGGCGGCCCTGCTCGCCTGGCTTTTTCGCATCATGGGCAAAACCGCCCTCCACCGCAAAAATGCCGTGCTCCAGCAACTACGCCATCCCTTGCTCCAAGGAATGGCCGGAGTATAGGCTAGTGCACCTGACCATGAAAGAGACGAGCAGACCGGCCCCAGCCGCGCGAGCACCTCTGTGGGCCCGGGCAGAGGCCAGGAAGGGTCCAGATAGCCTTTCGCCGCCGCCAACTCCCGGTAGTGGCGCTGTCCAGAAACTCATCGGCGCGACTCAGATGGGATGACGGCCCGTTCGGCGATGGGATGATGGATCATTGGGGGAGCGCGATCCGGCCTTGGAGCGAGGGGCCGGGGTGACGATCAGAGGTCCGGACCCCGCGACTGGGGGCGCCGGTGGCGATGCGGGCCCGGCGTTCACGTTTGAAAAGCGCGGCCGGCGTCAGCGAGCGCGTTGTACTCGACCGCTGTCTGTTGGCTGGCAAGTTTCACTTCAGCTCACCTCCTGCCCTGCGAACCCCACCAACACCGTCGCCGCAAACATGCGCCACACCAGGCCGACCTCCGCGAAACCGGCGTCTTGCATGGCGGTGAGCACATCCTCGGCGCGATGGCGATACTCGACGTCCTTGCCTTCTTCTTTCATCTTCCTCTTGAATGCCCAGCGTGCGTCGATCTCCGCCTCCGTGGTCAGCCCGGCGGCGACGGCGGCGGAAACACCGGCCCGATAGAGGCGGCGGCTTTGCGCGGCCACGCCGTCGCCCCACGCGGGGCCAGGCGTCATCTGGTCGAGTAGAATGAAGCAACCGCCGGGCGTGAGCGCCCCCACAATGCAGCGTAGTGTCTCCCCCAGCGTCTCGGGCGGCACGTGATGGAACATGAAGGACGAAAGTACAACCTCGCATGACGGCAGCTCGCAGGCCATCACCTCCCCCTCACGCACCTGGGCGCGCTTGCCGTACTTCTCCAGCTTCTGCTGTGCGACGGCCAGCATGGCCGGTTCGCTGTCGACTGCGACGGCCGAGGCGCACGGGAAACGGGTCAGCACGCGGTCGGACAGCGTCGCCGTGCCGCATCCCAGCTCGACGCAGGTGAATGCATCGTCTGGCTCTTGCGGTAGGAACTCCAGAATGAAGGCCAGTCCGGCCTCATAGCTCGGGCCGGCGACGATTGGCTGGAGTCGGTCATAGCTTCCGGCGACTGAGGCGAAGTAAGCGTCGACAGTCTTCATCGTGCCCTCTTCCTGCTCACAGTTCGAGCGCGTAGGTGGCCTTGTCCAGCCCGTCTTCCGGGAAGCCCTTGGCCACCACAGTCTCCAACTTGAACCCGCGCGCCTCATAGAAAGCTCGCGACCTGGCATATGGCTCGTAGTCATGGGTCGGGGCAAGGGTGTCCACCGCGATGCGCTTGGCCCCGGCCTCGCGGGCGGTATCCACCAACCCACCAATCAGCAGTGAGCCGATCCCTTCACGATGTCGGTCCCGCGCTACCGCCAGCCACTTGATATCGTAGACCTTATCTTCCTTCAGCCAGAGCACGAAGCCGACGATGGTACCGTCCACCTCTGCCACGAGTCCGGTGTACCGCGCGCAGTCGAGGCGGACTTCCTCCGGCACACCCTTGTGAAACCATTCGTGAAGATCGGCAACCAGGGAGACCAAAGCCGGGACGTCATTCTCGGTTGCGGATCGTAGAGTCACGTTGCTCATGTCTTCCTCTCAGCCACCACCAACATGCGCCTCGAGTCGGGCTGAAACTCGGTCATGTTGAGGTCAGCGAAGGTGCGCTGCCACTGGAGCCCGGCGCGAGCCAGCAGGTCGACGATCTCGGCATTGTTGCTCGGCTCCCCCTCGCTGGTTCATGACAGCAAGTTCGTTCGAGCCGGTCGGCTTCCTGCAGTTGGTGTGCTGTGTCTGCGGAGTGTCCGCCGCGGAATATGGCGGAGCGCATAGACTCACCTTGGGGGAACGGAAGGTAAGTCGCCGTTGACGACCAACTGAGAAGGACATTGATGGTCTCTCGGAGCGAACGCGCCCCATGGCCATGGTCCCATTCGTTCAAGTATGCCCAGCCCAGGCGGTGGCCGAGACGCGTACCATCACCGTACATCAGAGCGCTGACCTGCCGGCTGGGCAGTATGGCTTCATCGAGCACTACTGCGACGATCTCGACTGCGACTGCCGTCGGGTGTTGATCGTGGTGTGGACGCCGGCCACCGGCAATCAGGCTTGGGCGACCATCAACTACGGTTGGGAAAGCCTGGAGTTCTACCGCAAGCAGATCGGAGACGATGCTGAAAGGTACGGTAAGGGGCCGTTCCTCGATCCCCTCGGCGCACAATCCCCCTATGCGCAGGTTCTGCTCGAGTTCTTTCGCAAGATGATCGAGGATGAGACCTACGTGGCGCGCCTGAAGCGGCACTACGGCGTGTTTCGTGAGGCGCTACGCTCCCAGCGCCCCGTCAAGAAGAATGCCCGCGGGATGAGGTTGCAGACCAAACTGCGGAGGAGGAGACGACCATGAAGCCCATGCCTGTGAGGAAACGAGCGAGAGCGAAGGCCCCGAGAAAAGCATGGATGCCCCCCGATCCGGATGAGGGTGGCGTGAAGATACCTGACTTGGTGAAGGAGCGAGTCCGCCGGCGCGTCGAGGCCTTCGCCGCCGAACATTACGCGGGCAAGTACAGCCGGCTTGATTTCCGGTTCCGCGGCCGTTTCTGCTACCTCGACGCATATCAGGAGCCTGAGCGGGGGTCCTACCCGGCGTATCTCCGCGGGCACGAGTCCGAGCAGGAGTACTACGAACGCATGCGTCAGACACCGATCCATCTGTGCCGTCTGCGTTACTTCGGCAATGAGAACCGGTGGGGCATGGCTTTCTACAAGTACAGCGACGAGAAGTACGAACTGTCCGTCTTCAACACGGGCAGCTTCTGGGGAACGCCTGAGGATGGCTTTGATACCGCGGCC
>Ga0315280_10009051_pt1 | contig 12903 bp, 18 predicted proteins | sample YL17G06_40_MG_FD_203697 | JGI IMG/M metagenome (GOLD analysis project Ga0315280, IMG submission 203697) | Sediment microbial communities from Yellowstone Lake, YNP, Wyoming, USA - YL17G06_40 | ecosystem: Environmental > Aquatic > Freshwater > Lake > Sediment | place: USA: Wyoming | collected...
ATCAAGGCTAATTCGCCTGCACCCCTCCCCCTCAACTTCTCATGGATTATCCAGCGTATCTTCCGCTCATTCAGCTTAACCATAAACCGTCTATGACGGGTAGTGAAATATTTTCGGGAAACGAGAATCCTGGACTGTGATAGAAAGACAATTATTGATGAATGAATAATTATATTATTGTCAGGCCTAGAGAAACCTCCTCGTGAAAGCGCTGTCCCCTAGGGTGGACGTTAGCGCGATTGAGGAGCCTGGATGCGAAGCCATAGTGCCCCGTCTGTGGGCGAATAGGTGCGTGCCGAATATACTCATCCAGGATCAAAAGATAGAGAGAGGCCTTCACATAGGCGCTACTGGAAGCCAACGAGGTCGAGGTCCCACCACAAATCGAAGCCCAACACTTGGAAATGGTCAATCGAATTAAAGAATATATTTAATTCCTCGTCGTCCGCTGGTTTTGGTCATAAAGGATAGTTTGATTTCTTAAATGTTGGAGCGTCACTTATGGCTGGAGGCTTAACTCAACATTAGTGTCGCCAAGACTGTTGGTGGCTCGACTTGGCTTACTTCCTTTATCAGTTTTCGTTAATCTTAGACTTAAGAGCTATATGTTGGACAATCTTCACTGTCTTCTTATCCATTTCGGTTATTCTTAGGTATAATCGATATGTCATGACGAACAATACTATTACCGAGAATGTAGTTACAAAGTGGATTGGCGTAGCCATGCCTAACGTGGCTACCGCTCCCTTGTAGAATTCTGGGTATGGACCGGTGAGGAATAGGATTAGCCAAACGATCGTCCATTCTATGAAGGTGAGTAGGCTAAGTTTTTTGTGCAGAAACTCCCGCAGCGTTATCAGCATCATCGACGAGGCTATGAGCATAGCGACGATTCCGTAAGGTTCTATCATTTATTTTTCCCCATCATACTTAAACTACGATGCTTCATAAAATATTTTTAGGCTATCGGTTTCTCCAATTCCTAAAAGCATTAAATAGAATAGTGCTATTAATGCTTTACGGCTTTACGGGGAAAAATCCTGATGCCAAAGCATAGAACCACAATGCAGGTAGACGAAAAACTCTGGAAGAAGTTTCTTGCACTATTGATAAAGAAGTATGGAACAACCAAAAAGGCCAGTTTGGAACTCGAAATTGTTATATCCGAATATCTTGAACGTCACAGGGAGGAAAAATAAATGAAACAATCGGTATCTACGCATCTTCTTATGAGTCGGGGTCTACACGCGTATGCATCTGTTTAGAAGCCATATTTACAGATGTTGGGAGAGAGAAGTTAGGAATTGGCGATTGGGGAAGAGGGAGGAGAGCTTCGCAGCGAGGTTTCTTGGGGTTGACGATAGGCCTTTTAAGGTTCTAGGTGTTGGGAGTCGAGGAGCTGTATGTGACCCTGATAGGGTGAAGGTCTGTAGGGCATTTTGTTGTGATTTCGAAAGGTTTGGTTTCGCGCCGCTGAACCTGTTCGATGTCGTTCTTATATCGCTTAGATCCGGGTTTGCTCCGGCTAAGTTCCTAGATGCAAGTGGGATGTCCTACTGTTTGAGCTTAGGAGACTCTTCAGTTGGCGAGGTGTTTAGGCTCGCCAAGCAGCCCAATGGCTATTGTATGTTTAATGCTGGAAGCTCAAGATATACTTGCGATATCTATGAGTATAGGCCATTGGAGTGTAGAAACTATCCTTACAGTATTAACATTGGGTATCTGGATCATCTCCTGATGGTCAAGACTTGCCCAGGCTTCGAGAGGGGGAGAAGGATCTGTTTGGAGGAAATGAAGGAATTGGATGAGAGGGCGAGGTTTTCGACCGCCATGATCTCTTTGAGCTTCACGGTTGATGAGGTGGTTCTGCGGCGCTGTCTCTCTACTGGATGCTTCGAGGAGGTTCACCGCAGCTTCTTCGACAGGCTTGGACTACCATATGGGGAGCCTGTTGGAGCAGTCGACATCGAAGATGTTGTAGACGAGATTTATTATGCGACCAATATAGCCGAGGCCTTGGCAGAGGTGAGGTTGCCTCAAGACAAAAGTTATGTTGTTGAGAAGGTGAAAAAACTGTATCCAAGCTTACAGAAAGATAGTAATAGTGTAGATGTTTAACCGATTACGACCCTTGAACGCTTTCTGTATACTCATTTATGACATCGCCTGTTGTTCCGAAGCTAACCATCTCCCCTTTTGACAGGAAGACTGTCTTTTCGCAGAACTCCTTCACAAGGCCTAGAGCATGGGAGACTAATACGATTGTTTTCTTCTCCGCTTTGTATTCTTTGAACTTGTCCATACATTTCTGTTGGAACTCCATGTCTCCAACGGCGAGTGCCTCGTCTATCAGGAAGATGTCTGGACTCGTTTCAATAGCTACGGAGAAGCCGAGCCTCATCTGCATCCCAGATGAGAGGTTCTTCAGTTTAGCGTCTTTGAATCTTTCTAGACCTGAAAATTCAAGTATGGAGGCCATCCGCCTCTTGACCTCGCTGTTCTTTAAGCCCATTATGGACCCATAAACCAGAACGTTCTCCTTAACCGTGAGGTCAGGATGGAACCCGACGCCCAACTCTAATATTGGCGCGATCTTCCCAGCCACTTTGATTCTTCCTCTGTCTGGCCTTAGAATGTTCGCTATTGTCTTTAGCAGAGTGCTCTTTCCACTTCCATTTTCTCCGATTACACCTATAGATTCACCATGCTTAACAGAGAAGTTGATACCCTTTAGAGCCCAGAACTCCTCATAGGTGAACCTCTTCCCCTCCAGGATCTGGAGTGCTCCAGCTATGTTTTCGAGAATAGTTGTTCTTCTTTCATGTGGAATTTTAAACTTCTTCCATAAATCTTCAACTTTCATGACTTGCACGTTTAGATCTCCTCTGCAAATCTTGATTCAAGTCTACTGAAGGTTAGGTAGCCGATGATCAATAGGAGTAGGCCGATTGCCAGGACGATGATAAAATCGGCGATGGTTGGCAGCGTATTGTAATACAAGATTTTCCTAATCGACTCAATGACGCGGGTCATGGGGTTAAGCGAGTATGTGAAGATGTATCTTTCTGGGATTAGGGTGATGCTGTATATGATTGGGCATAGGAAGAAGCCTAGTTGGAGCATTATATCCCAGATTTGATTCACGTCTCTGTAGTAGACATTCAAGGAGGCCAGTATGAGGGATACACCGATAATTAACATAAATTCCAGGGCTAGGATCACAGGGAGAAGAAGCGCAAGATATGTTACCTTCATACCTAAGAAGATGAGTAGTGGAAAGAGGACCGCGAACTCTAGTGTGGAGCCTATGAGATTTGCAAAGTTGCCCGATAGGACCAGGAGCCACCTTGGAAAGTAGACCTTCGTCACCAGCGGTGAGTTTCCAATTATAGAAGAGAGCGACATGGATGTACTTATGGAGAAGAACCGCCAGGCTAGGAGGGCTGTGAGCAGGAAGACTGGAAAATTCTCGATCCCAACCCTTAAGAGGGTTGAAAAGACCAGTGTTAGGATTATCATCATTAGAAGTGGATTAAGCAAAGACCAGAAGAAACCCAAGGCTGAATTTCGATATCTGAGCTTGAACTCCTTGACCGTCAGATTCCTCATGAGCTCACTATACTCAAACAATGGCTGCGCACCCCACTTCCAACTAGAGATACTTTGCCTACCCACCATAATGATCTAAGCACAGGTAAGATCTTCCGCCTGCTCTCCTCTGCCTTAGTGTTTGTGGCAAATAGGGACGTTTCGACGCTCTAATAAGCCTTCTTTCCTAAACCAACTGTATGATGTTGTTCTAGAGCTCATTTGCACTGTAAATTCTTCAACCATTGATTTCTGCTTGGGCAGAGAGGGTCACGTCTTTCTTAAAGTTAACAACTCGTTTGTCAACCTCAACCCAGTTCCTGTAGCCTATTTATCGCTTCTGAAGCAAGAAATGCGACGGCGAAGCTCAGAAGAACGATCGCGCCTATGTAGAGCCAGAACCTGTCGAATAGAGGAGGTGTGGACTCCTTTCTCCAAATATTGTAGGCATATATGTGGATTGGGATGAAAAATGTGGTCCACAACATGAATATCAAAAATGTGAATGTAGCCGTATGTCTGCCGAAACTAAGGTTGCTCGAGAACTGAGTCATCAACATGGATGAAGCAAAGTAGGCGACGCCGATAAGGAAGATGAGGGCCATGTAGTGCTTATACTGCCAGACCCAGCCAATATCGATCAAGTTCCTTATGGAGATTGTGGTTCTGTCGCTGAGGAAGGCCCTCACAACATTGAATAGAATACTTAAGACAAGTATTGTTACTGCGGCGAGGCTTGCCAAAACAAAATTTCTTAGCAAGTCAACCATGACGATCTGACCTTTAGACTGCGGACATATGTACAATATCAATAGAATTCAAATTTCACCACTTCAATTTCCATGGGGTTGGGTGGAGCATCTTCTTCGAAGCTTGAGGTTTCCACCATGATTTGTTCTTTATGTACCATTCAGCTGTCTCCTTCAGAGCGTCAACAAAAGAGTGTTTAGGGTTCCAGCCCAACTCTGACCTTATCTTTGAGGAGTCTAGGCTATATCTGACGTCGTGGCCTGGCCTATCCTCGACGAACTGTATAAGGTCCTTGGGTTTATCTAGAAGACCTAGAATCGACTCGACAACTTGAAGGTTCGGCATCTCGTTTCCAGCAGAGATGTTGTAGATCTCTCCAGCCTTTCCTTTCTCTATAACTTTACCTAGTGCTTCACAATGGTCCAAGACGTAAATCCAATCCCTGATCTGTTTTCCCCCTCCGTAAACAGGTATTGGAAGATTTAGATGGGCTCTGATTATGGTTTTTGGCATAAGTTTCTCAGGACTCTGATATGGGCCGAAGTTGTTTGTGCAACGAGTTACTACCACATTTAATCCGTAAGTTCTATGATAGGCTAAAGCAAACATATCAGCGGCCCCCTTGCTCGCAGCGTAGGGATTTGACGGTTTGAGCCTATTACCTTCATTAAACGAGCCTTCGAGTATATCTCCGTAGATTTCGTCGGTCGAGACGTGAGCTATTTTGCTAGTAGGGTTATTTCTTCTAACCGACTCCAAGACTGTAAGGGTTCCTGCTGTGTTACTCTTGAAGAAGGGCAGGGGATTAGCTATGCTCCTATCGACATGGGTTTCAGCAGCTGAGTTCACGACAACATCTGCATCTTTGACGAGTTTGGTTACGAGTTTGAAGTTCGTGATGTCTCCTTTGATGAAGCGGTATCTGGGGTCTTTCTTGATGTCTTTCAGGTTTGCTGGGTTTGAGCCGATAGAGAGGTTATCAATATTCGTGACTTTTATGTCACTATATTCTTTGAGCATATATCTGATGAAGTTGCTAGCTATGAATCCTAATCCTCCAGTTACGAGAAGCTTCATATGTTTCACCCGTGTTTGAGCCAGGGCGCTGGCTTCCAGTCGTAGGGTATTTTATCTGTGTCTGGGGGTAGCCTCTCCTCGTCAGGATTCTCGTAGTCGTAAAGGCTTGTTGGGAAGTTTATTAGGAGTACAGGTTTGACTCCTAATGCTTTGAAGCCGTGCCAGCAGTCTCCTGGGATCTTCAGTATGGTGGGGTTGTCTTCACCGATGATGAACTCGTTAATCAAGCCTTTGGTGGATGAGCGTCCTCTATCGTCATAGACGACTATCTTGGCTATGCCTTGGAGGACACACATGTAGTCGTGCTGTTTGGTTCGAGGGTGGCGATGCCATCCCCTGATGACTCCGGGGAAAGTTGTTGAGAAGTATGCCATAGCGAACTCTTTGAAGATGCTCCAGTCTCTCCTCATAAGCTCACATAAGTATCCTCTCTCATCAACGTTCTTCTTTAACTGTTTCAGCTCAACGCCTTCTATGAGCTTCTGCATTTCGTTCTTCCCTCGTCAAGTCTAATGTTATTATAGGCTTACAGCCTAAGTATTTGAGTCTTGATACAGTGATGCAATTGGAGAAGGTGCTTGTAACCGGGTCCAGCGGTCTGCTGGGAGGTAAGCTGGTCAAAGCTCTGTCCGAAGAGTACGAGGTTATCCCAACTCACAACACGGAAGCTACCCATCATAATTCGATTAGAATGGATATAGTGGATAGGGATGGGGTTTTCAGGGTTCTAACGGGGTCTTCTCCAGATGTGGTAGTGCATGCCGCTGCTGAGACGAGTGTCGATAAGTGTGAGACCCGCAAGGAATGGGCTTGGAGTGTCAATGTATTGGGTACCAGGAATATTGCTGAAGCATGTGTCAAGATCGGTTCTAGGCTGATCTTTGTTTCCACGGATTATGTTTTTGATGGTCATAAGGGTCTTTACAGCGAAGAGGACGAAGTAAATCCGATTAACCATTACGGTTTGACGAAGCTGAAAGGTGAAGAGTTTGTCAAAGAACTCTGTGAAGATTTTCTTATTGCTAGGGCGAGCGTGGTTTATGGTTGGCATTCAAGGAGGCTGAACTTCGCTACATGGGTTATCGATTCCCTTAAGGATCGAAGAAGAATACCTGTGGTTGAGGACCACTACAATTCGCCGACGCTTGCTGATGATCTCGCAGAGATCATTCACAGGATGGTGGGGAGTAAAGCAGGTGGAGTTTACCATACCGCTGGGGGGGAGAGGGTGAGCCGATACGAATTCGCGTTGAAGATTGCTGAGACTTTTGGATTAGATAGGTCCCTTATAGCACCGGTGAAAATGGTGGATGTTAAGACTTGGATTGCCAAGAGACCTAGAGACTCATCGCTATGCGTCGATAAACTTCAAAAGAAGATAGGTATTCAACCATCAGATTTGGCTGGAGCGTTGAGAAGAATGAAGGAGAAAAAGAGTTAAGGTGGGCTACAGCATCAAGCTCCTCCATTTATAAGCAAGATTTTATGAGTAGGAATGGTTTTAAGGTCCATAAAGAGAAAGTGACGAGGTTTGCCTATGAAAGGCGTCATTCTTCATGGTGGGAAAGGGACAAGGCTCAGACCCTTAACGCATACAGGTCCTAAGCAGTTGATCCCTATAGCTAATAAGCCCATGTCCCAGTATGCGCTTGAGGATCTGAGGGAGGCGGGAATTACTGATATAGCCGTTGTTCTTGGCGATATTGTTCCTGAGAAGGTTGTTGATTATTATGGTGACGGCTCAAAGTTCGGAGTGAAGCTCAGCTATATTCATCAGGGTGAACCGAAAGGGATCGCACAAGCAGTTGGTTTGGCCAGAGATTTTGTTGGTGATGAGCCATTTGTTGTTTATCTTGGCGATAATTTGATCAAGGGCGGAATCAGAGACTGCATTGAAGGCTTCAGGAATTCTGATGCTGCAGCCCACATCGCCTTATGCCATGTTAAGAACCCTGAGGCTTTCGGGGTTGCTGAATTGGATAGCAAAGGTAGGATTGTGAGGTTGATTGAGAAGCCTAAAGCCCCTCCAAGTGACCTAGCTTTAGTGGGCATCTACATGTTTCGCTCCAAGATTTTCGGTGCAATCGACAAGCTTAGGCCTTCATGGAGGGGTGAGCTTGAGATTACTGACGCAATACAGGGGCTTTTGGAAATGGGTCTTGAGGTGAGTTCACACATAATTTCGGGCTGGTGGAAGGATACTGGTCTGCCAGAGGACATATTGGAGGCTAACCACCTTGTTCTCTCGGATTTAAACCCCTACAATAAAGGCAAGCTCGAGGGTGAAGTAGTGGCTACTGGAAAAATACTGATTGAAGACGGTACTGTAATCAAGTCAAAGAGCACGTTGAGGGGCCCACTCATAATCGGTAAGAATTGTGAGGTTGGGCCAGGCACGTATGTGGGGCCATACACTTCTATTGGAGATAACGTGGTCATTAGAGGCGGTGAGGTTGAGAACTCCATAATCATCAGCGATACCGTCATCGAATGTGGGAAGAGGATCGTTGATAGCTTGGTGGGCAAAGGGTCCAGAGTAGTCTCGAATGAGGCTAATCTGCCAAAGGGCTACAGGCTGGTCATTGGAGAAAACACTTTCATAACTCTTTGACACTCTCCATGACTGAAGTCAGGAGATTCTAGCTAGCGCGACGGTATGGGAAGAACTTTTTAGCGCGCGGCCTTGTCCCTTTATTCACTGGCTTAACATGTCTATGTATAACTGGTGGGGTGGGCGGCAGGATTGGGAGCGCTCTATTTTCAGCTCCCCTGCATTGATTAAGCTCAAAAACGAGCTTCTTGGTCGAGAAATGTTCATAGTTCCTCTATGACTAATTCATAAGAAAACAGCACAGGAATGCCAATATCGGGACAGCGCGGCGCGCTGTAAAGAGTTTAAACTCCTGCGCCTCAATGGCTATCCTATATCCGGTATACATAATAACCCATGCATGTTACCAGAGTCTGGACCCCAAGGATAGATCGCTATGGTAATAGATGGTCTACTAGGAGACAGCGGCTATAACGGTGAAGCTGAGATACTCAACACGGGATAATACTGCAATTTCTTCACCTTAATTGGATTGATACCGCCCTTCTTCAAACTTCTTCTCATAGTTGTTTCGGTGGTATGTAAGCCCACACCCTCATGGTTGGGAGAAGTCACTTAACTCTCCCCACTTGTCAAAGTCTTTGCGATTTCTTTCATGCTGGCTTCCGATAGCTTCTTGTATTCTTCTGGATCAAGAATCTTGGCGATCAGCATCCTTGAAGATGCTCTGACGAGGTCAGCTCTCGCCTCTATCAATGCGTTCCTCTCTTCAGGTGAAAGATTCTCTCTTGTAAGCCACTCTATCAACCTCTTATCAATATCCTGCAACTCCTCCACAATCTTCATGTTTCCACCATGATCTTCATGCATTGTGCAACTATTAAGGGGCGCGTGCTCCGGGAGAAATACTGGAACAGGTTCCGCCACAAGCTCTGGGGCGACGCTTTCCGGACAGCAGGTTACTTTTACCGCTCAGTCGGCGCGACCACGAACGAGGCCACCCAGTATTACCTTGAACACAGTCAGAGGAAGCATTGGAAAGCAGTCGACCACGGAATCTACCTAGAATCCAAACAGCAAACCATCACCGAATACATCACCTAGCCGACACGAACCCCCTGAGCTTCAGCTCAGGGTAATTTAGTTATGGAGTGTGCTGAACACCTGGATATCCAGACTCGATATCTGAATTTCTGCCGGCCCTAGATTGGGCAGAACTTGTCAGAAACATGTTTTTAAGTCTGGCTTTTGCATTTTATTCTGGTGAAAGATCTGAGTCTGACTATTCAAACGATTATCGGCAAGAAGTATGCCATATATCTGCCTAAGGCCGTGGTCAAGGCTCTTGGTCTTAGGGAGGGTGAGAGGGTGCTGTTGAGGGTTGCTGGGAACACTTTAGTCTTGGAGGCCATTCAAGACCCGATCCAGCTCGCCCTCTCAGGTAAGAAGTATGCCTCCATGACGCCGGAGCAGGTTGAGATGATAAGCCTTGAGGAGCAGGCAAGACATTTTAAGAGTCCTCCTTGACACAACCTTCATACTCCCCACGCTGGGGATCGATACTGGTGAAGGGGTCTCAAAGGGCCTGAAGAGAATTGCCCAGATTGAAGCCGACATATACTGCTCACGATTCAGCATATTGGAGGCGTTATGGGTTGCAGCCAAGGTCTCAGGCAGCGGAGATTTAGATGCAGAAAGCTTCAGGCTCGGTCTGAGGAGTATCCTGGAAGGCGGCAGATACACCAGGGTCGAAGAGGATTCAGAAATATTCAATGAGGCGCTGAGGCTGTACATGCTTGGTCACAGAGACACTATAGATAATATACTCTACGCTAGCTCCATCCGCCTCAACCTGAAGCTGCTGACTTTGGATGCTGAGCTAGGGAAGTTCATACATAACAAGGGACTTAAGGATACTCTGATAGCCCCAGGTCAGATACCTTAATCCTCATAAAGGTCGTAGGGACTGTTCAAGAATAGGTCTGAATCAACAGGAGGATTCGTGAATAGTAGCTATCTATGTGGCTTCGTCTGAGCGTACTCCTGTTTTTATTGATTCCGAATATTCTCTAAGAGGCTTTGCATCACGATCCCATCCTTCTTGGGGCCCATCGCATTGAAGATTTCATGAGTAAAGTTTTCTCCTAACATTCGTTGGTAGTTTCTGACTTGAATCTCTCTGCTACAGGGTTGGCGAGCTTCGATCTTCTTTAGTTTCTCAGCCAGTTTTAGTGATGACTGGACAGCCTTCCTTAACTCTTTTGCCGCCTTGTAGCCCTCTTTTCCATATTCTCTGCCAGCCTCTTCTATCAGCATCGGTACGTTGTGTTTCAGGAATTTCCTGACTGATAGTGGAGGGTTCCTCTCGACCAGTCCATGTAGAAAACCGTCTATGATAAGCATGGCTGGGCTCGTCTTCGATAAGGGGTGGCATAGGCTGTCTATCAGTCTGTTGATTTCGCCTTTTGTGTAGATTGTTCTTGTGCGTTTTCTTTCAAGTCTGTTTTTCATGGATGATGGTGAACCCTTTCTTCAGAATTCTTGGCGTGCTGGGCTTTAAACGATTCTAAGTGGTTGTGTCCCAAAGCATAAGCAGACGCTGATGGAATGTTGAATCGTTCTTGACCGTTCTCAAACATTCTTGGAACATTCTGACATTCTGGAGAATGGTTTTGTAAAACTTTTTTTGGTTTGGATTGCTGCTGTTGTAACAGAAAAGTTAATCCAGAACGGTGATGGTTAGAATCTTCAGGAATAGGTATTGATTTCCAAAGAGATTTCCGAAGATAAGATCGCTGTGCTCGAGTTTGTTAGGAGGCAGTATGAGCAATCTGGGATTGTTCCAAGTATTGTTTCGATCTTGAAGAATTTTGGATGGAATAGGACATATCTTTACAGGGTCTTTCAGGGCGGTTTGTCTCAGATCTGTAAAGAGGCTAGTGTGCAGTTCCCTGCTGAGCGGTCTAAGGTTGTTGAGGCGGCTTTGGCGACTCGTAGGAAACGGATTGCTGAAGGAGTTCTGGTGGCGCATGGTGAGGGGGTTGACTCTGAACTTGAGAAGACGATATTCAGCCTCCTCAATGCTGGAGTAGCTCCAGAGAAGATTGTAGAAAAGATAGGCCACATGGATGTTGTGGATCTATGCTTTAGGAAGTGGAAGATTTGGCGTGCAGATGATTACAGGAAGGGTCAGGAGGAACTGAGAGTTTTAGGCCGCGAGCTGGGTCTTGATGGCATAGGGGATTCGGTCTCAGATGGGGTCTGTGAGTTGGGCAGGGCGTTAAGGAGGGCAGGGCGGGAGAAGGAGTCTATGAATGAACGGATTGAGAGGCTCGAGAACGCTTGCACTTACCACAGAAAGAGATTTGACGGAGCAAGATTCGTCTATGCGCGTTTTGTGAGAGAAATAGTGAAGGCACTCTACGAATTCCATGTCCAACTGCATTATTCCAAATCTGATGATTACACAATTGATGCTATGGCTCGCTTATACAATAAGTTGGTAGCTGAGGCATCAGCTGCCACAGGACCTCTCAATATAAATCCAGATGACCCCATCATCCCGCTGATTGGTAGTTACGTTCAGATATTTGCATGTGCGCTGAAGGAACATGTGGCACTAGTACACATGCGATCTCTGGAACAGTTGAGATCGAGATAGGGTCACCCTCTTGCACACCAGTATCTGATTTATTACAAGAAGAGCACAAGAAAGCTGCCGACTTCAGTCGTGTAGATGTATCTATGAACCCTCTTTTCTCAGCGTTCCATATTTCTAGGCCCATAATCTGACCCTTCGCATCAAGTTCCAAGACCACGTCTGACCCAGCTTCAACAACCTCGTGGCTAGGTCCTTCCTTGAAGAGAATGTACATTATGTCCGTTGACTGGTCGTACGAGACCCTTGCCAGACCCTTCTGCATGCCCCCTTCTCACCTTAGAGGCTATCAGCCTCTCAGCTTTACTCGTAAACTTTTCTCCTATGCGCAGCGCTCAGTAGTATAACTCTTCCTTTATCTTCATCGACCATGTAGATGACTCTGTAATCGCCAACCCTCATGCTGTATAGCCCTTCTAATTCGCCGTGAAGCCTCCTGAATGAATGTGGATTGACCTTAAGCTCTTCAATATTTTCTGCTATGCGGCTCATAACCTGCCTAGGCAGTTTATGAAGGTCCTTGTCGAATCTGGGAGTTAACTCAAGTCTGTATTTCTCCCTTCTTTCTAAGCTCATCTACGTATTCATCCCAGCTCCTAGTTTCGCCCTTTTTGACTTGCTCCAGAGACTCCTTAATAGACTCCAATTCCTCGCTACTACCCAGTACATCGATGGTTTCCAGCAACTCCTCCACTAACAAGCGGATCTTCGGAACTTCCTCAGCAATGATTTTCAACCTTTCTCTATCTTCCTGCCTAAACACGACCCTAGCCAAGTTTCCACCGACCAAATTCACATGATGGTAGCGTTAAGCTCGCATAAAAGGGTTCTAATTATTCGAAGCCATTCTTGGGGAATCTTCTCAAATTGCTTTGTGTGGCAGCCGCGCCAGCTCCTTGCGAAACTCATATCCTTATGTAAATCCGATGCGCCAGCCAACGGCATCATATATCAAGCCGTAGACAAAAATTTGTAAACTGAAACAGTTTTGCAAGAAGCTGGCGCGCGCTGCATCTGCGAGTAGTTGGATCTCCGCTCAACAATAGGAGTCAGTCACATAGCCGCCCTCATACGGGGCAGTAAGTCCTCGACTCCGGCCACAACCAAGCATCATCATAACCAGAATCTACAAGTTTCGCATATCGTCACATAGGCGCGCGTATGTAACGTGTGTCTGGTTTTCTCTCGCCGTCTGCATATGGTTTCTTCTTTGTTCTTCTTTAACCTATGCTCCTCTCGGTAAGAGTGACAGCACGCCTTTGCCCGTCTTCTCCACAGT
>Ga0315280_10009052_pt1 | contig 12901 bp, 17 predicted proteins | sample YL17G06_40_MG_FD_203697 | JGI IMG/M metagenome (GOLD analysis project Ga0315280, IMG submission 203697) | Sediment microbial communities from Yellowstone Lake, YNP, Wyoming, USA - YL17G06_40 | ecosystem: Environmental > Aquatic > Freshwater > Lake > Sediment | place: USA: Wyoming | collected...
AGTAATTATTTTCAAAAATCAGACTTCACCGTCGGATACACGAGCATGAGTGATTGGAGACTTAACGAGTTGCCCTTGGGTAAATCGCAAGAGTATGATGCTTTAACAAATCCTAATGGAATATGGACGAAAGTGGGTAATCCCTCATGGTTTAACATAAGCGCAATAAAATTTGAAGCGCAATGGAATTTAAATTGGGACCTTTACATTGACGGATTATTTTTTGATAAGGGTCGATTCAAGAATACACAAGAGGACTCAACGAGTCAAAGTAATTATGGTGTTAGAGAATTAGTTGATACTGATGAGGAGCTGTACAGTGATAATGAATGCATGTTAAGGGCTAAGGCTCTTCTTGCTCAGCTGAAGGATCCTGCGGAGTATCTTACGGTTCGCAGCACCGTTATCGACTATGGCACCACACCGCTTTTACCCGGCGACAAAATTCATGTAACATTGTCAAACGAGAATGTGGACGCTGACTTCCGCATTTTAAACGTCGAATACCGTGTGGACGCAAAAACCCAGACTCTTGAAATAGCTTTGGAGCTGGGCCGTGAGGTTCCGCTTCTGGCTGATTATTTGTATGCTCTTCGGAGCAAGTCTGATCACATGAGTAGACATAAAATTGCGAGGTTGATGTAATGAATAAGCAGGTTTTGAAGCAGATTAAAAGCCTTAAGCCAGGCAGCCTTATTCGTGTGGATTGGCATGATGCAAGCATAGGCAAAAGTTTGAGTGGAGGACGTACCGGAATAGATGTTCCAGTGTTTAGCATAGGCATTTTTATTGGGTTGCTGGGTGAAAATGATAAGCATATTATTTTGGGCCAGAATCATTTCCGATATGCGGATGGCATTTTCGATATTGACTATACTGCTATACCGCTTGTTTGGGGCGTCAACGTCAAAGTCATTCAAGTGGAATACATAAGCAGAGAGGAGGCTCAGCAACTGTTAAACAGTTTCTTGTTGGGCGGTAGGCGGACTCTTCCGAAACGCATGAAGCGTCAAGAACGTTTGAGGAATCATCATGAGAGACTGGATTAAAAAGGCTTTAACTAAAACCGTTCAGCGTAAAGGCTCCAGGGGAAAGACAGAAATTATTGTTGTGCAGCCGAATGAAAAGCTTGTGTTAGGTGTGAAATTTGCGATTGGCATGACTGTTTGTCTATCAGCTCTCGAAGTTGCTCACATGGCTTTTCTAGGCACATGGAACAGTGAGATATTCGCGGCTATCACTGGCCTCAGCGGCACAGTCATGGGCATATTTGTGGGGCAGAAGTCATGAAGGGAAAACCTTGGAGCAAAGAGGAAGTGGATAAGCTAAGAGACCTTCTTAAGAGTGGTAAACGATTGAAAACCATTGCGGAGATACTTGGCAAGACTGAGGATGCTGTTTATCTTAAGTGTAGAAGGCTGGGGCTTTTGGTTGAAGAAGAAGTTAAGGGCTATACTTCTTCTACAACTGAGTTGATTCTTCCTAAAAAGTTGCCGAGTGTTCAAGAGGCTTTGGCGATCCTTGCTGCAGCTCTCAAAAAATCTGCGGAGTCTGGGCTTGATAAAGTTGAGGTTCAAAGGCTCCAAGTGGTAGCTACTCTTGCGAAGACTTACAAGGACATTCTAGCGGACTACATCAATTATCGCCAGATCGAACGAGAACTATTGGAGCTTAAGGAAAAGTATGAACGGCTCTCGAGCAAAAAAGCCTAGGACGATGCGTGCCGACGAGATTTTACCTGAATGGTATAGATTACAGGAAAGTGCTAAGATTGCGGAAGAAAAAGAAGTTAAGAAGGCTCGAAAACTAAGCAACGATCCTGTGGAGTTTTTCCGTCAAATAGTGGGATTCGAACCCACAAACTACCAAAAAAATTTGATTAACTTGTTTCTCGAGAAACAGTTTGTGGCTATGCGATGGGCGAGGCAATCGGGGAAAAGTTGGATCGCCGCTGCGCTTGTGCTGTGGTATGCGATTACACACGTTGATAGTTACATCGGTATAGTAGCGCCCAGTTGGCGCCAAGCCAAACTTATCATCCGCCGCATTAACTTCTTTTTGCGAAAGCTTCCAGCAGGAATGTATTTTCGACCTATGCGCACAATGATACGGTTGACAAACGGAGCGATTATCGAAGCTTTTCCAAACAACCCCGACACTATTAGAGGCCCCACATTAAACATGATTTATTGGGATGAAGCAAACTTCACTAATCAAGATGTCGACCTTTGGACAGCAATTTTGTTCACGATTAGCACCACGAAGGGCAAGGTTCTCGTTTCAAGCACGCCATGGAACACTGATTCAGTCTTTTACCGCATGTTTCACGGTGAGGAATTTGCAGAGTTTGGGCATAGTCATGTGACTTGGAAGGATGCGCTTGCGCCTAACGGACCGTTAGATCCTAAAACGCTGGAAAGCATTCGGAAACAGTTTGAATATGATCCGTGGCGCTTCCGTCGAGAATGTGAGGCGGAATGGGCGGAAGATGAACAAGCATGGTTGCCCCAGACTTTAATCACGAAATGTATTGCCACAGAGAAGACGCTTGGCGAGGAGTTGGAGCTGTGGGATTTTGAAAGCACACATAGAAACGCTACTCTATTCGCCGGGTTAGATTTGGGACGTGTCCAAGACCACAGTGTCCTAGTTGTAATCGAGCAAGTTAAAGACAATAAGTATGTACTCCGTCATCTGAAAATCTTCGAGCTAGGAATCAGCTACGCCTCTGTGATTGGATACATTAAAACGCTTCAGGATCGTTGGGGTGGCTTTGCCAAAATTCGAGTTGACTCAACTAACCAAGACTATGTTGTTGAGGATATGACAAACAGTGGCATCGATAATTGCGAGGGTGTCCGCTTTTCTCTGCCCCGGAAGCAGGAGATGGGAACTCTGTTGAAGCAACGGATGACTAATAATCAATTCTGGTATCCATATTTCACTTGGCAGAAGCCGTATCCCGGTGAGTGGGTTAGCGAGCTTAACGTGGAAAGATTCGAACTTCGCAAGGACGGGTCTATAGCTCTGAATCATCCTCAGGGGACTCATGATGACTGCTTCTGGAGTGTAGCCCTAGCGCTTTACGCGACTGTTGAAATGCAACCTGAACCCTTCCTTGCAGTTATACCTCGTAGGGCTAATAAGTTGCAGCGGATTCGTAAGGATCTTGCGAAGCGTAAGGTTGTGGGTGTCACAAGGTAGGGCTCAGTCTTGAGAAGGCGTAAAGAGTTTTTTCTGATTCGTAAGATGCGACGTACATATGATAGGCTTTCTGGCAAATTCACTTTTAACATTGCTTATGAGACTGCTGCTCCCAAGCCGAGTAGTAGGGTTGTGCAAGTAGCTGAAGGCTTCGGACTTGGGCTTGACCAATGGGAGAAGTTCATAGTTTACGATAATGTTGAGTTGAAAATAGGGCCTACGGACATCGTTTACATTACTGGTGATAGTGGTAGCGGAAAAAGCGTTTTGCTGAAGGCTTTAGAGAAAGACATCAAGCAAGACATGGGATTAACTTGCATCAACATCACAGATATTTTACCGGAGTCCGGTAAACCGCTAATCGAAACCGTTGGCAAAACACTTGAAGAAGCCTTAGAATTACTAAGCAAAGTTGGCCTGAATGATGCTTTCCTTTTCTTACGCAGTTATGAGCAGCTTAGTGATGGACAAAAATACCGTTACAAAATAGCAAAAATGATGGAAAGCAAAGCTCAATTTTGGATAATGGATGAAGCTATGGCTACGCTTGACAGGGACACTGCTAAGATCGTGGCTTATAATCTTCAGAAGCTTGCACGTCAACAAGGCAAAGCGGTTCTTGCAGCGACAACTCACACAGACTTGTTTGAGGATCTAAACCCGAGTGTCCACATTCACAAGCGGTTTGGGAAAGAAATCTGTATAGTGTACTACACAAACGAGCCTGCTAGGGAATGCAGTCTTATCAAGGAAATGCATGTAGAGCAAGGCGCAACGGAAGACTGGAGACGGCTTGCAGGCTTTCACTATCGCAGCCACAAAATAGTTGGTCCTCGCAAAATCTTCTGTCTAAAGCGTGGGGAAGAACTGTGCGGAGTCATTGTTTACTGTTATCCCCCGCCCACATGTTTCGGAAGAAGACTTGTTCTGCCAAAGATGTCTATGAAGGAGCTGAATGAGAAGCTGAGCATTATTAGCCGTGTTGTTGTGCATCCAAAATACCGCACCATAGGCTTAGGCGTGAAGCTTGTGCGGGAAACCTTGGCCAAGGCTGGAACGCCTTATGTGGAAATGCCCGCTGTCATGGCAAAATATAACCCGTTCGGAGAGAAGGCTGGAATGCGGAAAATAGCAGAGCAGCCACCGCCTAAAGAAGCCTTGAAAATCGCGGAAATCCTGCAGCAGTGCGGCTTTAACATTCAACTGTTGGGGAGCGAAAAATACGTTTTGAATAAGCTGCAAACCCTAAGCGATGAAGGTCTGGAAAAGGTGAGAGAAGCGTTCATTAAACATTGTCACGCACGCTTTATGAAATACTTTTTCTGCCATATTCCCTTCGGAAGGAAGGAAGTTTACGCCAAAGAAGTGAAAAAAGCCAACCTTGAAAGGCTTGCACGTCTAATCAAAATCTGTGGATTTCTAATGCAGACAAAAGCATATCTCATCTGGACTGATGGGGGTTTCTAAAAAGACAGTATTACAGTAGAATTTTCTATTCTGGATTATGGTAAAACTTATTAATACTTAACAAAACTTAATAATGCTCTACTTCAATGATAGTTAGGAAGTGTTAAGCTATGCCAGCCAAAGGTTTTACTTCAATTTCGATTCACAAAGATAAATATGAGATGATTAAGGAAATTGCAGATTTGCAAGGTCAAACAGTTACTCAATTGATCGAGCATCTGGTTACTCAATATTTGCGTCCCGAAAAAAGGGCTCTAATTGATGGGACTATCAGCAGCGGGTTTACCAGAGTGGAGTGGAGCAAATGGCCGGGACCTTATGAGGACATTATCTTAGACCCCAATGTTAAACATTATAGGTCAACAGCTTGGATTCGCTCAAAAGAGTACATAACTAAGGCTGGTCCTCCGTTATGGAAAATAGACAAGCGCGTTCGTGAAGATGAGAAATTTAGTGTTGATAGATTGTTTGTCATGTCTCAGAGTGCATGGGGTTCAAACGAAGTTTGGGAATGGACAGCCAATTGGCTTATTTACTGTTTTCTACGTCTTGAAAAGTTCAAAATATTCGTAGTCAAGGAAAAGGATGCTGTGGAGAAAAAAATACCTGATAGGTATTATGACATGGGAATCTATGGAGATCCCCCAATAATAGTAGGTTACCTCCGCCTTGATCCAAAATCTAATCCAATATCATATACGTGGGTTTCTCCGCTTGACACAGATGAGACAGAAAATGCCTCTAGGTATTTTAAGGAGCTTAGAAGTTGTGCATACGCAGTTAAAAGTTTCGAAGACTTTGAAAAACTACGAAAGCAAGCTTATTAGTCATATGTGGACGAGTTGGACTATGCCAGGCAAGAAGATAACAATGCGATCAAGCACGATAACTAGGTCTGCGATGTATGATAGTAAAGATGCGCGGCGAACTCTTGATCCCAAATATATGCTTCCTTGTCATAGACAAGCCCAATGGGCAGAATTCACAAAACTCAAAGAAATCATCGGCGAAGTTTATAGTGGTCTTAAGCGCCCTCTTACGATTTTCGATATCGGCATTGGCTATGCACGAATCCCTGTCTGGCTTAGTCACGTTCTCACCTGGAATAAGATAGCAAAGTATGTTGGAATAGATATAAGTAAATACTGCATAACCCAATCAAGGCGAATCGTTTCGACAAAAAGAATCGCAAATAAGGTACAAGTCATCCAATTTGATGCCGTAAACCTGAACACAAGTTCTGCTGATTTTTTGAAAAAAAACAAATATGATCTTGTAATTTGCACGTACTTTACTGCAGGAGATTTCAAACCCTATGAAATCAAACTTGAAACAAAGGAAAATGGGCTAATAGTTGACTACGACATAAACGCGTTGAAGCCAAACAAGAACTTCGACGCAGTTTTCACGGGAGCTTATGACTTACTGCGGGAGAAAGGCAAAGTCGTCATAGGTTCTATATACTGGGACAACAGCTTCGTTAGAAAAATGCAGGAGGATTTTTATAAGACATGTGGGATGTCTGTCATAACGTCTAGCAAAGACCTATTTACAGCAACAAAAGAAGGATTCTGGTCTGAGAGATTTGATCAACATAGAATTCTCAGCTATTTATCATGGGTCCCCCGCAACAAAATAGAGCTAATTCCTCTTGATGACTACAGCTTCGCCTTTATGGTTATCATTCATAAATAGCTATGGGTGATTTGATGAAAGCGAATAGCATAAGGATTAATCCGTGGCTGTGGAAGGAGATCAGCAAATACACTAAAGATAAAGGGATGAGTGTTAACGAGTTTGCAGAACAGCTCCTGAGAATTTTCCTATCGCCACGGTTAGAGAGAGGCGAAACGTCTTTTTCAACTGCTCGTTCGGATTTTTTTTGGGAAAACGGACTAATCGACTTCAATGCAGGCTTGTTGGGAAGTAATCCCACCCGAGTTATCGGGAGGGTGATGGAATATTTATATGATCTTGGTAAATATGGGGCATCCAGCCGAAAAATGTGTGAGCGACTCGAAGAAGAGGAGGACACTTGCAGACGAAATATTGCTTTTGCTTTGGGTGCCGAGGTTGATGAAATCCTATATGAAACCAATACAACAAAAAGCCTGCGTCTAGCATATGATATTATTAGAAGTCTCAGAAAACTCTCAAGTGCTGACAAAATACTAACTACTGATGTGGAGCATAATTCAATCAAGCGTCTCTTCAGAATAGAGTCTAGGTTGAGAACCAAAAATGTGCCTTTGCTTTCGCTTTTTATTAAGGGTTGTGATAAAGATGAGATAGTCGAACTTTTTAGTTCTGCTATTGATCGTCATACGCGACTCCTTCTTATTAGCCACATACCATACGTTGGAGGAAAGCTTCCTGTTGATGAAATCATAAGCGTAGCAAAGGAATGTAACGATGATATACTCTGTATAGTTGATGGCGCGCATACTCTAGGTCATCTATGCATTAACGTTAAAAGAATGAATTGCGATTTCTATGGTATTGGAATCCATAAATTCTGTCTTGGAGTACCGGCCTTCGGCTCTCTTTATGCAAATATCAAATATCTGGAGGAACTTGGTTTGAATGGTGAGAGACTTCCTATTTTTGATACTTATGGTGTCTCTAAGAAGTTTCGTACAGATGAGGAACTTGGTACTATTAATGGTGTTGCAATAATTGCATTTAATGAAGCATTTAACCTCATTTTTAATCATTATGGTATGGAAAGAGTTCAACAAAGGATAATCTCCTTGGCAAAATACTTCCTTGAATGTGCCCGCAAGAACGAGAAAATTACAATGATTTCACCTTCAACGCCTGATTTAGTTTCTGGGGTAGTTAGCATAGCCATAAAAAGCAGTCACTCATACGATGAATACAAAAAGCTCACTGAATCGTTAGAAAAGAAGCATCGCATAATCTGTAAAGCTCTTAAGAGACCACCTAGTATACGAATCTGTTTACACTACTTTAACAGTGAAAACGATATCAACAGGTTTTTTGAAGTGCTTAATGATATTCTATGAATTCCAAGATGTGCGCTTATCAATTAGTTTCTGAAATGCAAGATTCTAAGTGTTTTTTAAAAAACAATAAACGTGTGGTTACTTATCCATTGAGTAGACCAATGATCCTAGAACATACCAGAGAAAGTCAACTAGAATCATTGTATCCCATTGTTTTTCACAATATAGAATTTTTTAGTTTCAATTTTAGATTTGAAAGTGTATACGTAGCAGTATTGGCCGAAATACCCTATTCCGAAAAGCTTTTTGGCACGCTCGTTTCCTTATAACTTCTTTATTGTAGCAAATGGCTAATTCACTAAGCACTCATATACAGAAATGTGGTGCGGATGGAAAAAACTAATGATGATTTGCAGAAAAGTATTGAATCAAAGGATTGGGATACTGCACTGGACATACTTGACGGACTTCAAAGGACAGGTAGAACAGAAATAGTCCACATTGATTGCCTAATGAAAATAATGAAAAACCGAGACGCAAATGCGCAGATAAAGTTCGCTGCTGCAAAAATTCTTATCAATCGGTCAACCAGAGAACTGAAAGCATTAGAAGGAGTAGAGGAATGCCTAGACTGTTACCATTACGCCGATGCCTCTCTTTGTATTCTGGCGGTCATGGTACAAGAGCTCACGCTTGGAAAAGAATTAGTCAAAGAATTAGTCAAGAGCTTGCCGCCAAAAATTTTTTCGAACCTCCTCCAAGCACGTTCAAAAGATATTAAAGAGCATACTTTGACGGTATTATCGAAAATAGCTAAGGAAGATCCAGATTATATACCGATGACTATTTTGCTTGAAGCTATGCTCACGGAGAATGAGGAAGATATTAGGGAACGGATTTTAGAAATAGCAGAGATTGTTAACCCTGTCGACAAACCCAAGGAAATCCTGTTGTTAGATACACTTTTCCTAATGAATTGGATACGAAAAGAAAGAGATATTCGTAAAAACCAAACGCGGGACCTAATAGATAATCTTAACGAAGAAATAAAGGGACCTGAACCGTTTCTACTCGCTCATGCGCTTATATCATTAAGTCGCGCGGTGGATCTACTTTTTTTCTTGGTTCCTAAACGATACAGAGGTCACGATGTTCACTCGCTCAATGTTGCAACTTTAGGTCTTTTTTTACTAGACATACATATCTCAGAAAATGAAACTTTGAAAGAGTATATACAAAGAAAAAAGGATTGGACGGAGGAACAAGTCGTAAAGGCATGGTTAATAGCTGCTTTGTTACATGACCACGCTCTTCCAATTTCTTTCATGCTTCAGATAGCTCCCTGTATTTATATAATTAAAAAAACTCGTTCCTCATATTCGGAACCGCTTAATAAATTAATAGAAGCTCTAACCTCTACGTATGGCGATTTGTGTTCGCAAAAACTTCGCGAAATATATGGCGTGCTTCTTGAGGGAGATTGTTCGGAGGGGCTTTCACGTTTGAAAAAACTGATCTCAACTGAATTGCAGAGGATAAACTGCGATACCAAAGTTGAAACATCCGACATTCTTGACCACGGGATATTGTCGGCGATCAACCTGACAATGAAACTGGGGGTTTTTAACAAGAATTGGGGTGTCGACATTGAAGTGATAAAATCTTCAGCTAAGGCGATTGCTGTACACAATCTATCTCAGAAAGTTGATCTCGAGAAAGACCCTATCTCATTTCTACTTGTCTTATGCGACGACATTCAAGAATGGGGAAGAGAGATGGTCCTTTTCCCCGAAATCATTGTAGAAATCTCGTCGATACAAATAGGGAGATTCAAGTGCGGAAAAGGGAAAAAAATGTTCTTTCCAGATGTGTTGGAGATTTCTTTTGTTTCTCCCCCTCCTGAAACATCAGAGAAAACTGGATTCAATGAGACACTTTTCAAAGACAAGAAAATTCGTCTAAAAAGGAGATTGGTTTTCGATCCTACCATTAATCCGCACCGGATTAGCTATGAATTCAGATCTAAGGCTTGATTTCACTATTCGGTAAGTAGCCTCAAAGCCATATGATGCTTATGGCTGTTCTTGTCGGAACCCTTCCCTCAATGAAATCCGCTACGCTTTCTGGACGTTTAATCAAGGTATGTAGCTTTTTAATGCAGACTAAAGTTTACCTTTTCTGGTCTATGCCGACTTCACGCTGAAAACTGAAAAGCCGATTTTTTGCTTCTGAATTTTCGCATGAAAAATCCGCAAGTCTGCACCAGAACGTGAAACCCGCCGTTTTTTGCGCTTTAATTTTAGCTTGGAAGCGACTCTAAGTCAATTATAGAAAATTAGCCCAAGTTTTAGGTGAGGTAGAGTAAAATGCCAAGCGAAAAAGGAATTAAAGATTTGCTAGACTTAAATAAAAAGTTGAATAGAGTAAAAAGTCAAATTAAGAGAGCTAAACTTTACGCCTTCAAACTTTCCTTAGACAACGATGGCAACTACAACCCATATTACAACGAAATAAACGAACTTCAACTTCAAGAAATCCACATACTCCAAGAAATCCAACAAATTAACCGCGAAATCCAAGCCCAATTCGACTTCCACTCTTTTTCTCCTTTAACCTTTCCAGGAGGCTTTTAGATGCCAAACGAAGTCTTAATGAAGTATTGCCCAATTTGTAAGCGGTATTACCCAGTCAAAGTTTACGACAAGCACATGGCAAAACACAACATTCCAACAAGCCTAGCCACTGGTGACAAAAATGAAAGTGGAAAATAAAACGACCCTTTCTTTACAGCTTGACGACTTACTAAGCAAGCAGAGCTGGGAAGTCGAGTATGGAAGTCTCAACCTGCCAATAAAACTTATGCAGCCATTAGAAGACTGGAAAGTCGAAGTCCATTGGCATAACGGCAAACACCCTTTCCACGGAAAATGCCAGCCCAGCCAAAGGCTAATCACAATTGGCATAAACAAAAACATCACTTACCCATTCACGCAAGAATTTGCAGTCGGAACAAACCAGATTTTCCACCCGTTCCACGGCTACGAATATGTCATGGAAACAGTCGCTTTCAACAATCCAAACGAGCTCATCCGCTTCATTTTCCTCCACGAGTTCAGCCACCTCTTAGACTATTACCGTGGACTTAACATGCATAGAAAACAGACAAAGGCAAACCGCTTCGCCCTAAAACACTTCAAAAGGTGAAGACAATGCCCAAGTATTTAGTGGAATTAATCCTTATCGTTGAAGCAGAAACCACAGAAGAAGCCCGAAAAATCGCAGATTACATCGTAAACCTTCCCATTCCAGACAAGAAAATCGAAAATGCAATAGAAACTTTGAGGTATGAAGAAATTGTCGAAATCAGAACCTAAGATTTGTCCAAACTGTCCCCTCATTTCTTTTCTGCCAATAATAATGGCTGCACGAGTCCGCTATAGCCGACAAAAGGAGCCTTTAACTCCGCATAAAATCTGTCAAATGCTCCGAGCCTTCGCAAAACAACACCAGCTAACATCAGACGCCTGCCCTTATTTTTCTCAGACAGAAACAATGGAGCGTTATGTGTATGCCAAGAAAGCAAGAACCAGGTAAATTTTGGCCACAAGTGAGAGCCATGATTTGGGAGAAGGCGCAGGAGCTTTATCAGATGGAGCAAGCTAAAACTATGGGCGAGGATTTCAAGGCTATAACGGCGGAACGTCGGGAGCTGTGGGAAGGCGGATACTTCTACCAAGCCAAACTGATTGTTCTGCGAAACCTTTGGCTGGAAAAGAAAGGCTTGCCCTGCATAGAAGAGGAGGAAACCATGCATGCCTGTAATAGTGAATGAAGACGAAACTGACGCTCAGTGTATGTGCGACATTTGCGGTGTTAAAATTCAGGATCAGACGGGAGGAACATGTTGCCCTACGTGTGGGCGGATTTTCTGTTTAGACTGTTCTGCTGACCATCCCATTACGAAAGTTAGGGTTATAGAAGACGGTCCAGACTATAAGAAGGATGAGTATATGTGTGACCTATGCTATCGAGAATGGCGTAAAAAACATCCGCATCAGGTGAAGTTTGATGACTTTGTTTCAGGCAGGTGAAGTTGGATTATGCTTTTCAAAAAGTGGCACATTGAGCTGATTCTTTCGGGAAGGAAGACGCAGACACGAAGGCTCCCTGACAAGTCGGCAAACTATCAAGTTGGGCGTGTTTACGGCATTAGGGATCGCTGGTTTAGTAAGGCTGAAGCGCATATTTTGATAACCCGCAAGTTTAGGCAGAGGCTCGGAGACATAAGCCTTGAAGACGTGGGAAAGGAAGGATACAGCAGCCTAGAAGAGTTTCAGAGGGCTTGGGAGGAAGTCCACGGGCCAGGAGGCTGGAACCCTGATTTGATAGTTACCGTCTACGAGTTCAAGTTAAAGGAGCGGCGGAAATGAAGAAAACGAATATGTATCCTTTATCAGTGAAACAATGGAATCCGTTCTGTGGCTGTATGCATAAATGCATTTACTGCGAATCTAGTTTTCAGCGTCAACTAAAACGATGGGGAAAACAAAAATGCAAGCTATGCTATGAATACAAGCCCCATGCTCACCCAGAGAGACTGAGCCAACCGTTGCCACAGACAGGTTACATGCAATTCATTTTCACAATTTCTAATGGAGATGTGGCTTTTTGCCCGGCTGACTATCTAGGAAAAATCCTGGAAAGGATAGAGCGAGAGCCTAATAAAACGTTTTTAATGCAAAGCAAAAACCCACAAACATTCAACCGCGTCAAATTTCCTCAAAATGTTATCTTAGGAACAACTATTGAAAGTAACAGAGACCATCTCTACGAAGGAATCTCAAAAGCACCACCGCCAAGCCAGAGATTCGCAGACTTCGTTAAAGTGAACCATCGCTACAAAATGGTAACCCACGAGCCAATAATAGACTTTGACGTAGATGTACTAGTTGAATGGGATAGACAAATCAACCCATGCATGATTTGGCTTGGATATGATTCTAAACAAAGTTACCTGCCTGAGCCAGAGCTTAACAAAGTTAAAATACTTGATTGGAAGCTGAGCGAATTAGGTTATGTTGTAATTCTGAAAACAATCCGTAAATCTTGGTGGGAAAATCAGTTAGGTCCCTCTGACTTTTGCCACAATAGGTAAAGTTTAGTCTGCAACAGAAAACCACACACCTTGATTAAAAGCCTAAATTTCCGCACTCTTTACAATCTTTATAAGTTCTTTTGGCTGAGCGATGACTTCGCCACATTTC
>Ga0315280_10009053_pt1 | contig 12901 bp, 16 predicted proteins | sample YL17G06_40_MG_FD_203697 | JGI IMG/M metagenome (GOLD analysis project Ga0315280, IMG submission 203697) | Sediment microbial communities from Yellowstone Lake, YNP, Wyoming, USA - YL17G06_40 | ecosystem: Environmental > Aquatic > Freshwater > Lake > Sediment | place: USA: Wyoming | collected...
TATGATAGAAGTTTCTCTCGGACTTCATCTTTGACGTTCAATTCTTTCTGTAGACTTCGAAATATTTTCTTAAGCGACAAAAGCGAACCCGTTTAAAATAAAGAAGATCGGCATTAATAAAACGTAAGGGTATTGTGCAGGCTCTTTTAGTCATTTTCTCATGGGTATGAGCCTAATATGATGGTGTTGGAGAAGCCTCTAGAGGAGTACGAATCTGTGAGCCGCTGGTTGCGGGATCTTTCTTTTGAACGGAGCGGCAGCGAGAGTACGAAGCAGGGTTTTCTTTGGGTTTTGAAGAGTTTCTGCGGTTTTGTCAATTCTCCTGACGAAACAGTTTCAGAGTGCCGAGACTCTAATGATACAAGACAAACATATGCTGACAAGATTAAAGAGTTTGTGATGATAGACAACATGGCAAAGAATACGATCTCCATGTATTCTGTTGCCCTGAAGAGCTTTGACCGTTTCATAAACACCAGCAACACTAGGAAAGAGCTTCGTGCGTGCATCGCCATCTTAAAGAAGAGCTAAATAGAACATCCTCTTTTTTCTTGAATCGAGGTTTTTCAGAGTTGGACGATGAACAGAAATTAAGAACGGAAATTGTAAATGTAATGGTCAGGCTCTATCAAAAGAACATTAATACGGCAAGTGGTGGCGGCGTAGCAGCCAGAATACCTAACTCAGAATATTTTTTAGTGACGCCAAGCAGTGTGGTCAAACCTGATCTGAGAATCGGGGACATTGTGAAATGTAATATGGAAGGAGATGTCGTTAAGGGGGAGCTAAGACCATCTGGGGAGAAAAGAACCTACCTGGCTATATTCAAAAAGCTTACAAATATTGCGGCAATTGTCCATGCAGACAGCCCAGTGATCATGGGTTTGACGGAGGCAGGAGTGAGGATCAAGCCTATGACCGTTATGCATGTTAATGTTGGACTTTGTGAAGTACCCTTGCTTCCTTGTACGTCAGAGTTCTATGACACAAAGGGCTTACATATCACCGAGACAAAGAAGTTTGATGAAGTTGTAATCGATAAACTCAAAAGGAGTCGGGTAATTATTCTGGAAAAGCATGGAACTTATACGATAGGCGAGAGCCTAAGGGAGGCATTCTGCCGCATGGAACTATTAGAAGAAGCAGGTGTGATAATGCATATCGCACGCATCTTTAGGAAAGAACATCCTGAAGGGTGGACACTTGCCTAATGTTATGTTAGTGCAAGTGATAAATTATCTTCTATTATTGGGCTGTGAGATTTGCAAAAATCGAAAATAGCAAAGGAGATTGAATCAGATTGTTTCTATGTATTATAGCTTGCGTACAAACATAAAAATTGTTTCATTTGAGGTATCACGCATACGATTATAGGACATCAAATATGGTGGTATAATTTAGATATTGGAGTAGTCTAAGCGATATGAAAAGAAGCACTAACACTTTCACTCCTTTCACGTGAACTTTCCTCCACACAAAATTCAATTCTCTGCGTCAGGAATAGGGCGATGTTATTCCATACGACTGCCTCGGATTACATTCATTCTTTCAACTTATGAATTCAATCAAGTCTTAATCTAAACTAGATATGTTACACTGCCAGCTGAGGGTGAGGCGACATAGAACTGCAAAATATAAAACACATAGTTTGGGATGTTGATGGAACATTATATAGAAGAAGCCCTGAACTCGCCGAAAAAATAAAGAACAGGATTTATGAAACATTTTCGGAAGAATTAGGGCTTTCACTTCATGAAGGCATAGAACTATTTGAGCGGGAATGGAAAATTACCGGGATAGGTACCGAAATCTTCAAGAAACATAATATGAAGCCCATAGTTCTACTCGACGCGATTAACAGTGTGGATAAGAGAGATTATCTACGAAAGGATTACAGACTTCTGAAAATGCTCAAAGAAGATCTGGGAAGATATAACCATTTTATCTTGACTTCCACAACTAAGAAAGATCTCTACAAGACTCTGGACCTTTTGGGGATTCCTCTTGACTTCTTTACTTTAATCTTAACGTTTGATGATCTTACTTGCCTTAAGCCGCATCCTAACGCTTTTAAACGGATCTTAGACTTCACGAAAGATCTTCCAGAAACACATGTGTTAGTGGGCGATAACGAGAGGATGGACATTATTCCTTCAAAAAAAGTTGGGATGAAAACTATCATGGTTTGGAATGAGTCTGATATTGCTGACTTTAATGTGGAATCAATATATGATGTTTCAAAAATCATCCAAATCCTCAATGATTAATTTTTTCCAGAACTTACAAATCGACTTTGAATAGGTTTATCTCTGAATAAGATTTCGATTATATTTCCCTCCGGATCTTCAAAAAAACCGGCTAGCCAACCAATACTCGTTTTGCGGACAATCTTCATTGTTACACCTTTCTCAACCAATTTTTCTATAGTTTTCCAGAAGTTTTCAACTTCGAAGCAGGTGTGTGGGTTCCACTTAGAATCCTGTATTTCCAGATATAATCTAGGTTTCGCTTTTATGAAATAGACTGGCGGTCTTCCCTTTTTCTTCATTTCTAGAGCCATTTCTAAACCAAGAATCTTTTGATACCACCTAGCAAGTCTTGTAGGGTCTCTGGAGTTTATTGAAAAATGATCAAGCCTTCCTAAGAAACTTTCAACTGCTCTTGGTGGTTGGTCTTTTCCAGCAGACTTCATGATGCCTATGCCTACGATGTGTCCTTTGGTCTATATTCAGGTTCAAGCAAAATCCATTCATGGTGCATATCAAGGGGTGACAGAGTAAGGAACACGAAGGTTCAGTCGCGTACTCAACATAATTTAGGTGGGTATGCCTTGAGTCAGTAAACGTATTTTGAGTATGGATGATCTTGCAGTCAGATACAGTGCTTTCCAGTCATCGTCTCCCCAAGCTAAGTTTGCTGGTCTGGCCGTACTCTTTATGTTTCCAAGGTGTTCTCCGGACTCGGAGAAGATGCATACCCCTTCACGACACGCAACGTATAGATTTCCTCGGCTGTCTATCTTCATGCCATCTCCACCAGGAGCCTCGGCGATTACTCTTCCACCAGTCAAGTACCCCTTCTTGTCTACATCAAAAAGCCTGATGTGATATAAGGCTCTGGCTGAATCGATTACATATAGTCGTTTATGGTCAGGAGAAAATGCAAGTCCATTTGGTTGAACGAAGTCCTCAACCAACAAATCAATCTTTTTCTTGAAGGGATTGAATAAATAAAGACCTTGTTGAGGTATCTCTCTGTTACCTATATAGATGCCATATTCGGGATCAGAGAAATAGATGTTGCCGTCCGATCGGACAACGATATCATTAGGAGCATTGAATCTGCGCCCATTGAAATTGTCTACGAGAATTTCTCTTGCACCGTCGGGGTTTATTGAAGAAATGCATCGATTCTCCATTTCACAGACTATGAGGTTTCCATGTGTGTCAAATGTCAGGCCGTTTGAGTTTCCACTTGGCTGTCGGAAAACGCTCAACCCCTTTGAAGGGGACCAACGCATTATTCGATTTCCTGGAAGCGTTTTATCAAATTCGCGAGGGCTTTCGGTATCAAATTGTATGTCGCTAAAAAGAAGACATTTTTCGCGTTTGTTCCATACAGGGCCCTCAGTAAACTGGAGGCCCGAACACACGTGTTCTATCTGAACATCTTTCGGAACAATCTCTCTTAGGCCCTCAACCATTCTTCATTATCCACCTTACTATGATTCTTGCCAACAGATTTTACCTTCCTTTAGACCCGCCGTGCTCCATCATCAAGCGTAGCGTTCTACTACTAGGCTCTGTGCCATATGCCTCCATCTACATTAATGATCTCACCATGAATGTATGAAGCGTCATCTGTGGATAGGAAAACAATTACTTTGGCCACATCTTCCGGCAGACCAATTCGTTTCAAAGGCGGAGCTTCCTGCCTCCATTTCAGGTTGTGTACTTGTTTTTCGCCGGGTTTCAATAACATAGGCGTTAGGATGTTGACAGGAGCAACAGAATTGATGTTGATGCCATATTCTCCATATTCTGAAGCAAGAGCCATCGTCAAAGCATATATCCCCGCCTTTGACACGCAATAGTCTGAAGCTCTTGGCCAGCAATTTCTTATTCCAGCATTCGAACTGACGCTGACTATCTTCCCGCTTCTTTGTTTAATCATTATGGGTAAGACGGCTTTACTAAAGTAGAACAGGCCCTTCAAATTTGTGTCTATTGTCTTATCCCATTCTTCTTCGGTCACATCTAAGAACAGTTTTCTAGGACCGCGAATACCAGCATTACTTACGAGGACATCAATCCTCCCAAACTCATTTACAGTTTTCTTCACTGCGGCGTCCACTTCTTCTTTTACTGACACGTCACATTGTATCGCTAGTGCTTCACCGCCTTTTTCTATAATCTCTTTTTGAACATCAAAGACCCTGTTGGAACGACCTACAACGACCACTTTTGCTCCTTCCTTCACAAACTGAAGGGCTGTGGCTTTGCCGATACCAGAACTAGAGCCTGTAACTATAGCAACTTTACCTTTCAACCTCAACAAAATCACTGCCTCGCGCGTGCTTCTACGACTGATGTAAGCAGTTAGACTGCTTTCACCAACACCTCCATGGGCGCGAATATTCTGTAACAGCCTGACGGAGTAACCTCTGGGGTCACTAAGCATATGACGGAAAAACCTCTGAAGATGCGAGAGATCTGCGTCATTGCATTACACTTGAGGTGTTCCTTTTGGTCTATGCTCAAGTTCCAGCAGGTTTCCTTCCAAATCTTCAAAGAAACCAATTTTCCACCCTCCACTAGTGAATTGGACATCTCTTAGGGCTATCCCATTAGAGGCAAGTTCCTTAGACGCCTTCTCAAAATCGCTAACAACCAACCCTATGTGCGGTTGGACTGAAGGATGGATCTCAATCTCGCATCGACTACCCGATTTTAAGAAATATACGGGAAGCCTGTCCTTCTTCGTAAGCTCCACTCCAATTCTGATTCCCAGTGTATCTTCATACCATCTTGCAAGCTTGGTCGGATCCTTGGCAGTTATTGTTGCATGAATTGTCTTCAAGTACTTGTTGAACATCGCTTCCGCTCCTAGACTTCAGAGCCTATCTGTAGAAGTTGGGAAGGTATTTCTTGTATTTTTTGAGAATATCGTCGAGGACTTCTTTTGCTTTGTTATACGTCGATACGAGGGGGTTTGTCATGAGCGCAATCAGCGCTAGGTCGTATGAGCCCTCAATCGCTGCCCTCGCAGCCAAAACACTGTAAGCATGCTTTGCATGGATCAATCCTCTAATCGGCAAAGGAATTTCTCCCATGGCAATTGGGTGGGCACCTGTCTTATTCACTATTGTCGGTATCTCCATTATAGCTTCAGGATCCATACCCATCACTGCGCCATTGTTTTTCACATTAATAATTAGCCAACTATTCTCGTCGTTAGTAACAGCCTTGATGAAGGGCATCATGGATCTACCCCAGCGGTGAGCAGCCCTTTCCTTTACGATAATATCTGGCTTTTCTTTTACGCCTGTGTCGTTGCAGATTTTGAAGAATCTCTCATAATGGTCCTTAAGATATTCTCCTCTCGTTCTTTCTGCTTGTTGCATATCATTGAGAACCTGATCGTGATAATAAAAATATCGCAGATATCCGTTAGGGATCATCCTGAGCGACTTTATCAACTCGGGATCAAAAGCTAGTCCACGCCATCCACGTGCTGCACGCCATTCTGGATACCGTGCTTTCCCAAACTGATCAATTATACGTGGTAATACGTCTTTGCCGTCCAAGTAGACCTTGGTCGCCCAATTCAGATGTTGAAGACCTATGACCTCCAACCTAATCCTGCTAGGATCAACATTCAAAATACTACAAATCGCTTCTTCAGTCCATCGCCAATGCTCGCATATACCCACAAGCCTTGCTTTAGAATATCTGTTAATCGCCTCGTGTGTAACACGCTGAGGGTTTGTATTATTCAAGAAATAAGCGGTGGGAGCCCATTTTTCAATTTGCTTTGCATAATCTACCAGCACGGGTACTGATCTCAACGCTTGTGAAAAGCCACCAGCCCCAGTGCTTTCCTGTCCGATCAGCCCATATTTTAAAGGGAATTTTTCGTCATAGACTCTATCATCTAGCGTTCCAACCCTAATCTGTGATATTACAAAGTCACTGCCTTCTATTGCTTCTTTGCTGTCAGTTGTAATGGAAAGCTCTATTGGCGCTTTGGCGTGTTTGATCATTCGCTCGCATAGTTTACCGACGAGTCCTACTCGCCCCTTATCGCTGTCCATCAGTGCGATCTGTTCGACTCGAAGCTGTCCTGAATTCATCATCTTTATGGATTGGTCCACCAGCTCTGGGATGTAACTGCTGCCTCCTCCTAAAACAGCAATCTTCATTCTATCAAAACCTCTTAATTTGCGATCTTTGGGCATTGCACACCGAATAACACATCAGATTTAAGATATATTAAGTTTTATATATATCGTCATTAGTACACATAGCCAGCGTGATCCTATATCATGCAAACAACAAGGAGGAAATAAAGGAAAATGGCAGACGTATGGCTAGACCTAGTCATATCAATAATAACAAGCGGACCATTGATGCTTGCCATCATTGTCTGGTTGGGTCACATATTCAAGGGGAGCTCATTCAGCGAACAAATCTCAGGAGCAGCAAAGGCGGCTATGGGCGTTCTGGCATTGGGTGCAGGAGCGGGAATGCTCGTGACAGTCCTCGACCCGTTCCAAACCATGTTGCGAACAGGTCTTGGAATTTCGGGCTACGCGGCAGGTTCATGGCTTATCTGGCCGATAGCACTTTCACTTCCAAAGGTCGCAGTCATCTTTAATTTCGTGTTGATCGGAGCCTTTCTGGTGAATCTGCTTCTGGCTCGAATAACACCCTTCAAGTATGTCTTTCTCGCTCCAAATCAGATGTTCTGGGAAGTAACAGCGTTAACTGTTCCGTTAGTGTATTACAATGTGGAACCAGTGCTTGCAATAGTCATTGGCTCATTATGGGGAGGAGCCTACTATGTCTATAGTTGCTGGGTAACACATGGAACAATGAAAAAATTGACTGGCGGAGAAAATATAACCGTTGGTCACATGGGCGCAACTGGATACGCATTAGCTGGGCTCGTCAGTAGAGTCTTCAAGGGATCAAAGAAAGCTGAAGATGTAAAATTCCCAAAGGGATTTGAATGGATGAAGGACGTTAACTTGACTACAAGCCTAGTTATGTTCGTTGCTCTGGTGATCACCATTTTGCTCGTCCCCCCAAGCGTTGCAACAGCAGCTGGAGTATCAGGAAACGCAATAATATGGACCGTGATAAGTGGACTCACATTTGGTGCAGGAATGATAGTGACAATTACGGGAGTTAAACTCCTGATCGCGGAAGTTCTTGCGTCTTTTGAAGGCATAGCAACAAAAGTAATTCCAGGTGCCACCCCCGGCCTTGACTGTCCAGTAACGTTCCCCTATGGCGAAATAGCTCTGATGCTCGGGTTTGTCAGCGCCGTGCTTGTGGGCACAGCCACAAGCTTCATTACTCTCTCCATGGGATGGCCATTCATACTACCCCCTGTCATGGAGTACTTCTTTATGGGAGGAACAGCGGGAATATTTGGCAATTACGAAGGAGGATGGAAAGGAGCAATTCTGGGCGGTGCACTGAACGGCGTACTATTCATCATATTGCCAACCTTGTCAGCTGCATTCACAAGCCTGCTCATTACGCAAGCTGTAACCCACTTAGATCCTGACGCATGTCTAAACTCAATACTGGCATTTCTTGTGCTAGGTCTAATATTTCCAAAATGAATTGGAACTGGTGAAGTTAATCCCCCCTTTTTCCACTTTTTGGTGAAGTCCCGTGAAAAACGTCAAGATATTGGTGGTTTGTGGCGCCGGAGCAGGTTCCTCTGCAATCTTGATGATAAACGCAAAGAAGGCTCTTGCCTCACTGGGCATTAGTGGTGATGTTGAAACATCTGCTCTATACATGATCACCGCTCAATCTCCAGACATCATCTTGACCTCGAAGACGTTTGTAGAAAAAATCGAAGAGAAAATGAGTAAGAAAAAAATCCCAATAATACCAATTACTAGTTTCGTAAACATCCAAGAGATATCGTCAAAACTGAAGAATCCGCTGAAAGACCTTGGCTTCTTGGAATAGCTCTCCAAGAATGTGCAATCCTATTTTTTTGAATAGAATTTGACTAAATGTCCTATCAGACCTCCGACAAGCCCAAATCCACCGTACATGAGAAAGAACGCCACGAGGTGATTGAGGAATTCCAACAAAGATTGGTTTTCTGAAGCCCAGCCAATCCTATAGAGTATTGCATACCAAGCATTCCAATGAATGGCGGATACAACAAACCATAAAAGCGCACTGGAAACGCCAACCAAGATCCCGTTGATCATCCTATGCTTCATATCCTGCGTGGAGAAAAATCCGGCCACCGCTCCCCCAACAAGAGGAGCAATGACCCACCCTCCATATGGAAAGTAAAAGAAGATTACAGAAACAAAAATTCCAAACCAAATGCCTGGCAAGCCCATCTTTAATCATGTAACCTTCATGAAATTAAGGAAAATGAACAAAATGCTTTACGACTGTGAGATATGCGTCAATTTGATATTTAAGGTTAAGATTGGAGGATCGCCGTATTCATGAAAAGGCGAACCCATATGAAAGCTGAAAATGTTCTCAAATTGCGTGACCTCTTGACAGGCAATACAATAGAGGTGAATATCTACGCGCACGACTGGAAGGATGCGATAAGGAAGTCCGGTCAATTACTATTAGGCATCGACGCTGTTAAACCAGAATATATCGATGCGATGATCAGGTTTTGCGAAGAGAATCAAGCATACATTGTCTTGGCGCCGGGCATAGCTTTGCCTCATGCAAGGCCAGAAGATGGCGTAAAGAAGATGTGTCTAAGCCTTATAACACTGGAGAGGCCGGTTAATTTTGGCCATCCCCAAAACGATCCGGTTGACATAGTTATTGCTCTAGGAGCAATAGATCATTCATCTCATATTAACGCATTGAGCCAGTTAGCAGAGTTACTCATGGAAGAGGAGAATATTGAGGCAATCAGAAGCGCCAAAACCAAGACCGAAATTCTGGAGCTGTTTCAAAGAAACTCAAAAAAGAATTTGCCGCGAGGCGCATAGGTACTGAGATGTTAGAAACTCATAAAAGTCTTTCAGATAAGAATATGTCAGAACGGTGAGCATTTTGGAAGTAAAAGGTATAATATCTCCATTAATAACACCTTTCACGAGCGAAGGCGAGATTTATGGCGATGGATTGAGACGACTACTTGACTTTCAAATTGAGAAGGGAGTCCATGGTATTTGGCTAAGCGGAACATATGGTGCTGGTCCGCTAATGACGGTGGAACAACGGAAGAGACTTGTGGAAATGAGCGTTAGACACGTTGGCGGTAAGATGTCGGTAATTGTTCATGTTGGCTCTTCAAGTCCAGACTCAGTAATTGAATTGGCCAGACACGCTGAGAAGACTGGGGCTGACGCTATAGGAAGTGTTCCTCCATTCTACTATCCATATAAAGAAAACGAAGTCTTCAACTTTTTTAGTCGTCTTATATCCTCTGTTGATTTACCCGTTTTTGCTTACAATAATCCCGCAAGAACAGGGTTTGATATAAAGCCGGATTTGCTCAATAAACTGGCAAGTATTGGATTGGCTGGTGTAAAGGACAGTAGCTTCAATCTCATCCAGTTCTACGAGTATTTGACAACCGTAGAGAAGAATGAGTTCACATTCATAATAGGAACTGAAGCCTTGCTTCTTCCAGCGATGATTGCCGGAGCTAAAGGGAGCGTATCGGGGCTGGCCAACGTTCTACCCGAAGTCAATGTTGAAGCGTATAAAGCAATCAAAGGGAAGAAATGGAAAGAAGCGGTTGATCTACAACTGAAGATCATAAGAGCCAGAAGAGTTATGCACATCGCCTCCACTATGCCTGCTTGTTACGCCGTGCTCAAAATGCGGGGAATCGATGTTGGGGTTCCTAAGAACCCAATAAGCCCATTAACAGAAGAAGAGAGCGCACGCATACGAACAAAGCTTCAAGAATTGGGACTCATATGATGTGCAGAACGTTTTGTACAGCTTAGAAGAGTAAAAAGCAAGATGACAGAGGACATATCGACACTTTCCCGGTTCTACATGCTCACGCTTCTTTGTGAACGACCCTGCCATGGATACGAGATAATTGAGGAGTTGCAGAAGAAGCTAGGGAGTAAAGTTGGGCCTGGCACGGTATATCCCTTTCTTAGAAGAATTGAGAGAAGGGGACTTGTAAGAAAGACCACCATCAGCCAAGGTGGAAGAAAGAGATATGTGTATCATATTACGAAAGAGGGAAGAGCACTATGCGAAGAGGTGCTAGGCCTCTTTCATGAGCGCTTGCAGTTGTCTTCACTGATTCTTGAGAACATCAGCGACGCAGTCATTGCTACGGATACTAAAGGCAAGATAGCATTCTGGAACAATGGCGCGTCCAAAATCTTTGACTACCGCCCAGAAGAGATTGTTGGGGAATACGTTTCAAAACTTTTCAAACCAGAGGAGAAACAAATCATTCTCTCAGCCCACCTTGAAACAGCAAGAAATGGAGGCACGTTGGCAGGAGAAGTGGAAGCTGTCGGAAAAAAAGGGAACCCTGTCTATTTGTTGCTTACCACCCAACTCCTGAGAGATGCCAAAGGCGAAGCTATGGGGACAATCAGTGTGGGAAAAGACATCACGGCTCAGAAAAATGCGCAACGCGCACGCAGCCGATACTCCTCATACCTTAGCTCAATCGAATAACGATTTTTAATCGTAAGCTATTGGGTTGAAAAGAACTTCGGACACGCTGTGTCATGGAATTTACCTGACTAGCCATCAATTTAATTCTTACAACCTAACCAATCGAAGAGGTAACAGAACCCGATCAAGCAATCTTGAATGATAAGAATACCAATTGAATCAAGTGCCTAGCAAAGAAAGAATCAACTAGAAAGGCTTCTGCAACACCTTAGTAAAACATGATGGGTTTTTCTAAACGGCTCAGCAATACTACTCGGCTGTCAGTTGCTTCGTTCAATATCTTGTATCCAGTGAAAGCAGCCAGATCTTTGGCGAACTGTCTGATTTCGTTGTGCGTTGGCATGCTGTCAAACGTGAGTCTATTCCTCGAATAGCCGACGCAAACATATCCCTTTGGCTCGATGTAGGTTGGGTTGCCTCTCGCGATGATCCTTGCGTATCTTTCTGGGTTTTTCATGTTGAGGTTCCGGACGAGGGTATGTCTTACAACAGTTGGACAGCTAAAACTTGGGAGTAACTCAAGCGTATGATTTAATCGCTGCCATGCGTCTGGAACCTGAGGGCGGCATGTTTCTAGGAAGGTCTTCTCATCAGGCGCGCATACGGAAACGTAAAGCTGGGTTGGCTCCTCTTCTAGATCGCTTAGCATCTGAGGCAGTGTGCCGTTCGTCACGACGAATGTGGTGAATCTTCTTCGATGAAATTCTCGAATGAGGTTACCAAGATCTGGATAGAGTGTGGGCTCTCCTGTCAAGCTTATGGCCACGTGCTTTGGTTTAAGAGCCTCATCATATCTTTCCCTGTCAGCTCTAGGGTTTGCTTTGTAGCCACTCAGTATGCGGCGTTGAGCCTGAATACAGCCTTCCACTATTGAGGTTGGGTCATCCCAGTCTGGCATAACGGTTTCATCGAAATACGTACCGGCATCGTCGGGTTGCACTCTCCAACAGAATTTGCAACGCATGGTGCAATGTACCATGGCCGGCGTCATCTGGACGCATTGCCAGCTTCTTATCCCGAAGAACTTGTGTTTGTAGCAAGATCTGCCTTCGACCAAGCTCTGATGAAGCCAACGGCACTTCTTAACGGCCGAATGGCCTCCAACAAGTTGATATTTCTGTCTTCTTAAGCCGTTCAGGAGCTCATGTGGCAGAGACTGAGATTTTTGCAAAGGCAACAATCCTTTCTGACTTATAGATACAAAGTCGCCGTGTATGGCACACGTCTTCAATCCGGCCCAATTGGCAACAAGACGACCGATATGCTACGTTCATTTTCCCCTTATGGAGATATATGGAAACAATTCTTTTGTGACTAGGACACGGTTGTTACGCGCTAAGGCTTTTTACTTAAACAGAAGTGTCTCTTCTTTTATTCCATCCTTGGTTATGGTGAGGGTGTCTGTTCCGTCCCCGCTCGTCGCGTCCCTCGCAACGGCTGACTTAATTGTTCTTATGACAAGTTCCTTGGCTTCCTCTACACTCAATCCATCCTTGTATTCTGCTTCTAGGACGCCTAAGGCTATCTCAGCACCAGAACCAACTGCCGCGTACTTGTCGGGTATCAGTGAACCTAAGGGGTCGAGGATGTATATGATCGGCCCATCCTCTTCTATTCCGCCAATTATCGTTTGTGTTATGTACGGGGAGAATCTCCTTTGGAAGAGTACGCTTGCCAACATCTTCGCGGCTGATTTAACCGATATTGGTCTCCCCTTATCCAGCTCGTAGAGCTTCGCGTAGGCCGCAATCTCTCGGACCATGATCTGCATATCGGCCACTAGCCCAGCGCATGCGGCGCCTATGTTCTCAGTTATCGGAAAGACCTTCTTGCCAGACTTACTCATTATCATATATCCATAGGAAACCCTCTTCTCAGAGGCTAAAACCACCCCATCCTTACAGACGATGCCGATGGTCGAGGCACCTTGAACATACATCCCTTCTTGGCTCAAAGAATCCTATCTCCAGCATCTCAATTTATAGCTTTGACTATTAAACCATTGTTGCACAATA
>Ga0315280_10009055_pt1 | contig 12898 bp, 10 predicted proteins | sample YL17G06_40_MG_FD_203697 | JGI IMG/M metagenome (GOLD analysis project Ga0315280, IMG submission 203697) | Sediment microbial communities from Yellowstone Lake, YNP, Wyoming, USA - YL17G06_40 | ecosystem: Environmental > Aquatic > Freshwater > Lake > Sediment | place: USA: Wyoming | collected...
TGCTCGAACAGATATTCAATGACCTTGCTCTTTTGCTCTTGTTGTTTCAGCCCCTTCTCGGACATAAACCTGCGCTTTGGGCCCACTCATCACGAAAGCGGACGAGGTCCCGAAGACCCACCTTAGCATATCATAAATGCCTGATGGTGTTGCCGCAATCCTTGGAAGTCGCAACGGCGAGCGGATAGACCTACTCCCGCCCTGCGGCCCAGAGAATCGCTTGCTTGACCAGGGTGCGGTAGCCGGGGTGCTGGTGGGCCATATGGTCGTGGCCCAGTTCGATGTAGACCACGCGCGATTTGTCGTAGGGGCTGATCCAGGCTACCGGGCCGTCGCTGGTGGGGTTGTTGGTCTTCAGCAGCACCTTCACCTTGGGCGAGATCCACATCCCTTTGTAGGTCTCGTCCCACAGGTGCATGGGGCTGAGGCCCTTGGTGACGGGATGATCGAGCACCGGCTCGACGAACAGTTCTTCATCGTGCTTGTAAGTGGAAGCCGGCAGGTTACCCTCGGGCTTGAGCAGATACTTGCCGCCGACCACTTCCTGGCACCACCAGGGCCAGGCATTGAAGCTGGCGATGGCGTGGTGCAGAACCACAAGTCCCTTCCCGCTCTCGAGAAACTCCCGCAGGTTCTTGCGCTGAACCTCCGGAACCTCCTGCACCATGTCGTAGAGCGCCAGCACATCGGCGCGTTTGCGCAGATCGTTGCGGTAGACGTCGGGATGCGGATTGATGGTCACCGCCAGGCGCTCGTCGCCTTCGAAGATTGCATAGAAGGAAGCCTCATGGTCATGCCCGCCCGTGACCACCTGCACGCGGATGGGCGGAGCGGACCGCTTCGGCTCGATGGTCGCCGGCAGCGTGACGCTGCCCGTGGCGGCCCACTCAGCGCCGCGCGCCAGGGTCACCATGAAGCCGGGCTCCTGCATGGCGGCCACATCATGGCCCAGCGCCGTGTGGAAGACTCTCCCCTTCCCGTAGTTGACGGTCCACAACATGGGCTCGTCTTTGCCGGTGCCGTTCATTTTGAGATCGTCGAAGGCGGTGGCCAGCAGGTGGATGCCGGGCCGGGTGCGGATGTTGTGGTACAGCTCGTCGTTGGCGATGAAGTTTTCCTTCAGGCCGCGCGCAATGGGATGGTCGCGGTCCACGAACTTCACCGTGAAGGAGTGCCGCCGCCCATGGCCGGTGGCGGGGGCCGCCTCCGACCATGTGCCGCCCACCATGTCGATGTATTCCGGCCAGGGCGGTTCGATGATGTCGGTGCGCACCTGGCGGTCGGCCAGGATCCGCAATCCTCCGAAAGCATAGGTGGCGGCGTGTACTGCCACCAGCCCTTTGCCGGACCTCACGAACTCGACCACCGCTTTCTCGGTCGCCGCGCCCCAGCGCGCGCCGTTGTAATCGAGCACCAGGACGTCATAGCCGGACAAGGTGGCCGCGGTGGTTCCGGCCGGCTCCTCGACCACGCGCACATCGAAGCGCCCGGTATCGAGCAGGACCTTTTTCAGAAAGGGCGTGGTGGTGCGCCAGTCGTGATTGTTGCGTCCTGAGAAAATCAGAGCGCGGATGGGGGCGGCGCCTTGAGCTGTCCACCAGCCGGTCAACACCAGGGCGGCGCAAAGTAGTCTACCCACGGGCGGCCCCTTCCGCCTTCGCAATCACGGCTTCGAGGTGTGTGAGGCTGCGGGCGGCCTGGTCGGAGGCGCCGCACTCGACCGATAACACGCCGCTGAACCCGCCCTCGCGGAGAATGCCCACCACCTTCCCCCAGTCAATCACGCCGTCGCCGCAGGCGCAGCCCACCGGCGTGCCGGTCACCTTGCCCCGCTCGGCTTCGGCGTGCTGGAGGGTGATGTCCTTGGCGTGGATGTGCACCAGCAGGCGGCTCACCGCCCGCAGGCCGTTGTAAGGGTCTTCGCCGCCCAGGTAGGCATTGCCGGTGTCGTAGTTGATGCGCAGCAACGGCGAGTCCACCAGAGTGGCGATGCGCAGCAGGCCCAGGGTGGTGCGGGAGATGCTCTGGTGCGGCTCGATGCCGATGTAAATCCCGTAACGTTCCGCGATGCGCAAGGCTGAGGCCAGCGTGTACTTCATGATGATGAACGCATCCTCCAGGCTCACCCAACTGGGCCGGATGCCCTCGTCGGTGTTGATCACCGGGGCGCCCAGGGCGGCGGCGAACCGGATGGCCTTCTGCAAATACGGCACGCTGATCTCGGGCCGCATCAGCGGGCAATGCGCGCTCAGGGCCGAGGCCCGCACTCCGTGGCGGTCCAAAATGTCTTTGGTCTCGAGCGGGTCCTCGTCCATCGACACCGAGTGAAAGTAACCCGCCTCGCTCAGCAGTTCCCGCCCGTTGTGGACCATGGGTTCGACGTAGCGGAAGCCAAGCTGCGCCGCCCGCTCGACGCCCGCCGCGAAGGATTTATCTTCGTGGCGGATGAACTCCATGTTCACCCCGACTTCAATGCTCATACCTCCCACTCCTTTTGCCAGAGGGCCCGCCGCTTCTCTTTGTAGGCCAGGTTGAGGAGGTGACAAGCCAGCGAGGAATAGTGCCCGGTCACCACATCGCAATTGGGTTGCTTGCGCGCACGAATCGACTCGAGCCAGTTGGCCATGTGGTCCGACTCGGGAGCGCCGCCGCCGGTCACCTCGGCCGCATCCTTCTCGGCCGGAATGAACCGGTAGCCGCCGCGGAAAATCGAGAGCCTGCCGCCCGAGCCCAGGAACACGATCACCGCGGACTCCTTCGCGATCAAGTCGGTGATGGTGGCCTCGAAGGTCACGTTCAGTTTCTCGGGGTATTCCAGGATGGCGTTGATGTTGTCCGCAGTGTCGCGCCCGTCGTCGTAGCGATAGATGCCGCCCAGGGCCACTGCGGAAACCGGCCGCAGCAGGTTGAGATACCAGTGCACCACGTCCACCATGTGGACGAACAACCCGCCGGTCTGCCCGCCGGTGGAGAAATCCCAATAGGCGAAGCGATTGAAATAGCGCTTGGGGTCCCAGGGGATCTTGGGGAGCCAGCCCAGGCAGGCCTCCCAGTCCAGGCCCGGGGGCTTCTGTTCCATGCCCGGCGGGACCTTTTCCAGATAGCCCCGGTTGGCGTTCCAGATGGTGCGCACCATGTTGACCTGCCCGATCGCGCCGCTGTCGAAGAACCGCTGCTTGGCCTCGATGAAATTGGCCATGCTGCGCTGCTGGGTGCCGACTTGCACGATGCGTTTGGTTTCCCGCACCGCCCGCACGACCTCGTGCCCCTGCATGGGCAGCGAGGTCATGGGCTTTTCGACGAAGACGTCTTTGCCCGCCCGGCAGGCGTCCACCGTGATCTGGGCGTGCAGGTGGTCCCAGGTGGCCACGATGACGGCGTCGATGTTCTTGCGGTCCAGAAGCCTTCGATAGTCGGCGTCCTGGGCCACCGGCGTGGCGGCAATTTTGGCGGCCTGCTGGCGGCGCACGTCCCAGGCGTCCGAGACCGCCACCCACTCGATGCCGCCCACCTTATTGGCCACGCCCATCAGGTAGGAGCCGCGCCCGCCGGCGCCGATGATGCCCAGGCGGATGCGGTCGTTCGCGCCGAGCACACGGGCCGCGGAAGCGGCCGTAGCGGCGCTGGCCACGAAACCTCGTCGTGAGACTGTCGAGTTCACCTCAGTTCTCCTTTCCGCCTACTCCTCATACATGCATAAGCGGCCGGCTTCGAACAGCGCCAGGATGTTCTCCGGGGGCACGTCGGGCTGGATGTTGTGGACCGCCGCCAGCACCCAGCCGCCGCCGCGGCCCAGTAGTTCGAAGATGCGCCGCACTTCTGCCGCCACCTCCTCGGGGGTGCCGCGCGGCAGGATGCGCTGGCTGTCGATGCCGCCCCAGAACGCGATGCGGTCGCCATATTCCCGCTTGAGCCGGCCCGGTTCCATGTCTTTGGCGCTCACCTGCACCGGGTTGAGGGCGTCGAAGCCCAGGCCAATGAAATCGTCCAGGTACTGGTAGACCGAGCCGCAGGTGTGGTAGAGAATCTTGGCCCGCGTATGGGCGCGGATGGTCTCCACAATCCGCTCCTGACAAGGCCGGATCAGCTTGCGGTAGGTGACCGGCGAACACACCGGGCGGTCCTGCAAGCCCAGGTCGTCGCCGAAGGCCACCACGTCGATCAGATCGCCCACTTCGCTCAAGGTGCGGCGGTTCACCTCCAGCAGCACCTCCAGGACGGCCTGCATCAGGCACTCAAACAGGGCGTGGTCCTGCCCCAGGTCCAGATACCAGTCTTCAAAGCCGCGCAGGTACTGGGCGGTGTGTACCAGGTTGAATCGGGCGTTGTAGATCAGCGCGTAGTCGGTCTTGTGCAGGCGCTCGGCCTTCTCCCTCAGGCCGCGAACCAGGCCGGGATCGGTCGGGTCCGGCCACGGGTAGCGGGCCACGGTCTCGGTCGTGATTTCACCCGCCAGCGGGCTGACCTCGATGTCGTAGTAGTGCGATCCGAGAGGCCGCCGCCGCACCACGCCCCACTCATCCCGGTAGCGATCCTCCCCCAGCAGGACATCGCCGCCGCGGTCGGGCGCTCCCTGCGCGAAGGCGCGCGCATCAACATCCAGGAAGGTGAGGATGCGCTCGTCCACCTCGACCAGTTGCTGCATGCGGTCCACCACCGGGCCCGGCTCTCCGAAGCCCAGGTAGGCGCATAACTTTTCGCAGGCGCCCTTGACGATCCCTGTGAACCGCGCGGTGCCCAAGTCGATGGGCAGGCGGTCCGGTTCACGGTGTTCCAATGCCGCTAAGACCCGTTCACGATGAGTCATTTGTCTTATTTTACGCTCCCCCCGCCAAAAAGGGGTTATAATTCAGAAATCCGAAGGAGGCGCTCGTGAGCTATGAATCGGGTACTCCGTTCGACAGCATCGAAAGCGCCCAACAATTCGTAGACCTGCTGGCTGAGGCGGTCGAAGAGGCCCGGCAAGAGGTGGAAGCCGATGTCGCCGTGGCAGCCGGCGCCGAGGCGGAACGCCGCAAACAGGCCCTGCAACTGGTTTCCTACAACCTGGCTAAGCTTTCCGTGCACCTGACGACCAGCCGCCGCATTTTGAACGACTTGCGTAACCTGCGGCGCTTGCTGCTCCAGGAGAGACAGCTCGAGAAGGAAGCCGAGCGGGCCGAATAGGCGGTTCGTTCAGGCCCGGCAGTACTGGGATTGGGCGGGCGCCCGGTAGCGGACTGCCAGATGCGGGGTTTCCAGGCGCTGGTGGTTCTGTATTCGCGAGGTCAGGCAGCTTTCCAGCACCCCGCTCACCAGCAGGGTGCGCTGGGCTGGGTAGGGCGCCCGGCCAGTCTCGAACATTTCTTCGATCTTGCTCACCAGACAGGCCGAGTACGTCACGTTGGGTACCGGGCTCAGGAAAAACTGCGTGGATTGGAGGGTTTTCAGGCCCTTCAGTCGCGCCGCAAAGGTGAAGTCTTTGACCGCCCCGTTCAGCATCAGCAGGGTGGTGCGCAACCCGTCGCGGTGCTCGATCAAGTAGGCCGCCGGGTTCTTCACCAGCTTGGGCAGCTCGCCGTTGCCCACCAGGTCCTGGGTGCGCCCGTCGGTGATGGTCCAGCCCTGGGGCGAGTCGCTGCGCGAGAGCGCCGCAACCAGCAGTTCCTTCGACCAGCCGGCTGTCCAGACCGCCTCGCCTTCGATCATCTGGACCGCTTTGACGCCGGTTTCGCCGCCCCGGCGCCGCTCGATCATCGACTGCATGGCCTCCAGGGCGTGGTAGTCCATGGCATCCGAGCCGCCCACGCCGGCCATCAGCGCACTTTCGATTTGGCAGTTGAGCGGCAACTCCAGATCCGGCAGCCGCCAGGTGACTGGCAAAGACGAGCCCGCCAGCAGCGGGAACTTCAAGCGCTTGGCGGCATCCACCATCCAGCGGGCCTTCTCGAAGCTGTAAGAGAGATGCTTGTCGTTGTAGACCGGCACGGCGCGGCCGTCTTTTTCGAACACTTCGACGCACTGGCGGAAGAATTCGTGCCGCGGGTAGAGGATCTGTCCTTTTTCATTGCGCGGATAGTCGCCGTGCTCGCCGATAATGAGCACGGCATCCACAGCTAGCCGGTCGCCGCCGCAGCGCAGCGCTGCGGCGATGCTGGGATAGACCTGGAAGCCGAATTCCCGGGCCCGCTCGGCGCTCTGGTCGCCCGGAGGCTTCTGGTCCACATACAAGGAAGCCACTTTCATGTCCGGCTGGCGCCATTTCCCGTTGAGCGGGTAGCCCACCAGGAAACGGTCGGTGATGTGCTGCGCGTGCGACAGGTACCGGTAAACGGTGGTGATGACGGCAATGCGTTTCATAGCGCTCACGTCCTCCAGAAGGTGGATTCCCGCGTGGGTTGGTATTGCACCGCCAGGTGGGGCGTCTGGACCCGCTCCTGGTTGCGGTAGAGGCTTTCCACTCCCGCGGCGGTCAGCCCGGTGGTCAGCAGGGTGCGCTCGACCGGGTAGCTGGGCTTGCCGGTCAGGAACATCTTCTCGATGTTGTTGACCAGGGGGCTGAAGAAATTCGCCAGGCTGGTGCGCGCCGGAGGCATGGGCAGATACATCTGGGTCGAAAACGGTTCCGCTCGCCCCTCTAACCGCGCCGCGAAATTGAAGTCCTGCACCAGGCCGTTCATCAGCAGCATCACCGAGCGCAACCCGTCGGCGTGCTGGTAGAGGTAGGCCACCGGGTTCTTGGCTAGGCGGCGCATGTCGTCGAGGCTGGGGGAGGGGTTGTTAAAGCCCGCCCGCGAGGGTGTGAGCGTGTGGCTGCGGCACAGCGCGGCCTCGGTCAGGTCGCGGGGGAAAACACCTTCCTGGTAAGCCTTCCAGAACCGCTCGCCCCGGAAAGCTTCCAGCCAGGCCACGCCGCTCTCGCCGCCCTGGCGCCGTTCGACCATGCACTGGATGGTCTCCAAACCGTGAAAATCGTAGCTGTCCACGCCGCCGTAGCCAACGCAAACCGCCTCGCGGATCCGTGTCCCCAGCGGCATCTCGACTGACGGGATGCGCCAGGTTACCGGAAGGCTCGAGCCGGCCATGAAGGCAAAGCCCAGACTGCGCGCGGTGTCATACATCTCCTTGGCCCAGTCCCAATTCCAGGACAGATGCTTGTCGCTGAACACCGGCGCCGCGCGCCCGCTGGAGCGAAACACCGCCACGATCTGCTGGAAGAACTCGTAGCGGGGATAGCGGGTCTGCCCCTTTTCGTTGCGCGGGTACTTGCCGTGCTCGCCCACCAGCACCACGCCGTCCACGGCCAGCTTGCTGCCGCCCAGGGTGAGCGCTTCGGCGATGGTGGGGTAGATCTTCATGGAAGGGAACCGGGCCGCGCGGTCGCGGCTGAAGTCGTTGGCGCCGACCTGGTCCACGAACAGCGAGACCAGGTCCATCTCTGGCCGGTGATGCGTGCCGTTCCAGCCGTAGCCCTCCAGAAACCGGTCCACGATGTGCTGGGCGTGCGAGTACTTGAAATACGTGGTGGTGATGGCGGCGATTTTGGGACGCGCCGGGCGCGGCTGGCTTCGCAGCAGGATCGGCGCCGCGCCCGCCCCTGCCAGCCAATCTCTACGGGAGATGCTCATGAGGTAGATTGTAGTCCATGAGCACCCTCATCCGGGTTGTCTGCGCCACACTCCTGTTGCACGCCGGGCTGGCTGCGCAAGGGCAGGTTTCCGAGCGCGCGCGCAAGCTGCACCGCGAGGCCTTCGTTTTCGACGGCCACGTCCACGTGATCGACCGCCAGTTCTACCTGGGCGGCGACATCGGCGACCGCGTTGCAGACGGGCAGTTCGATCTGCCTCGCGCCCGCGAAGGCGGCATCGACGCCATGTTCTTCTCCGTGTTTGTGACCGAGGAATATTACCCGCCGCGCTTCGAGACCAAGCAGGCGCTCCGGCTGATTGATCTGGCGCTGGCGCAGCTCGCCAAAAACCGCGGCACCATCGAGCTGGCGCTGACGGCTTCCGATATCGAGCGCATCAACCGGCAGGGGAAAATCGCCGCGGTGCTCGATCTGGAGGGCGGCTTCGATCTGGACGGCGACCTGGGCGTGCTCCGCAACCTGTACCGGCTGGGACTGCGGTCGGCGCAACTGCCGGCCCACAACTGGGCCAATAATTTCGCCGACTCCTGCTGCGCCCCGCCCAAGTGGCACGGTCTGAACGAGCGGGGGCGCGCGGTGGTCCGCGAGATGAACCGCCTGGGCATGGTGATCAACGTCTCGCACGGCTCCGACGAAACCATCGACCAGGCTATCGCCGTGAGCTCCGATCCCGTCGTCGCCACCCACCACGGCCTGCGCAGCTTTAACGACATTCCCCGCAACATGCCGGACTGGCTCCTCAAAAAGCTGGCTGCCCGCGGAGGGGTCATGGGCTTCCAGATCGGTAATCAGTTCCACAACCGGAAACTGTTCGAGTGGCAAACCCGGCAGGCCGGAAAGACGTTTTGGGACACCCGGCAGATCACCCGCCAGGCCGCCCCGCCCTCGATCGAGGAAATCGACAAGAGAGTCGCCAAACAGTTCCCCATGGTGGGGATAGAAGCCCCCGAAGAGCTCAAGTTCTCGGCCGATGACTGGGTCAACGTGGTGGACCGCGCCATTCAACTGGTGGGCGAAGACCATGTGGCCCTGGGAACCGATTTCGATGGCGGGCCCACGCCGCCGCGCGGGATGCGCGACATCCGCGACCTGGCCATGATCACCGACGCCATGCTGCGCCGCGGCTACTCCGAAGCGCGCATCCGCAAGTTCCTGGGCGGCAACCTGCTGCGGGTTTTCCGCCAGATCACCGAGAAATCAGCGGCCCGCTGAGCGCTCAGCCCGCCAGATACCGCAGCAGCAGAAAGAACCCTGTGCCCGCCACCAGGACGGTGATCAGCGCCGCCAGGATGTCACGTCTGAGAGTGGACTTCTGCGGGGGTTTTGCTGCTTCCAGGGGCTGGGGTGGCGGCGCAGCTTGTGGGACCACTGGTTCCGGAGCGGGAGGCGGCGCGGGTCGGGCTTCCTGCTTCTGGAGCAGGCCTTCCTCTGCCACCGCCGGTAACGCGCCCAGCCCCTCAATGTCGTGCGAGCTGATCTTGCGCTCCACCAGTTCGCGCAATTGCTCGGCGTCGGTGTGGAACCGGTTCTGCGCAGCAAGTGGAAGCGCAGCCCGGACCTGCTCCAGAGAGAGGAATTGACGGGTGTCTACCACGTGGAACCCTACGGTGTCCGCCAGTTGGCAGCCCAGGTAAACCAGCCCCAGCAAATCGAACTCGTGACCGTACGGGCGGTCGTGATGCCGGCCGGTGATCAAGGTGAATTCCTGCGGCAGCTTCCACTGCTCCACCAGCAACTGCCCGGCCGCGCAGTGATCCAGCCCGAAGGCCGCTTTCTCCCCGTCCAGCAGGTCGTAAGGGTCCTGGCCGGCGGCTCGCTCGTTCGCCATTTTGAGGAAGGCGGCGTACTCCTCCGGGTGAGCCACCAGCAGCCCGAGCCGGCCGACATCGTGCAGCAGTCCCGCGGTGTAGGCCATGTCCTGGTGGACTAAACACGCCCGCGCCAGTTCCTCAGTGAGCAAGGCGCAGGCCAGAGTGTGCCTCCAGCAGCGGCGCAATTCACTGATTTGCAGGGCTTTCTTGAGGTACATCCCGGTGGCTACCGTCATGGTGAGCGCCCGCACACGGCGCAGTCCTAAGACCACCAGGGCATGCTGTAAACTGCTGATCTGAGTGCTGAAACCGTACAGCGAGGAGTTGGCCCGCCGCAGAATCTCAGCCGAGAAGGCGGGATCGGAACGAAGCAATTCCAGGACTTCAGTGATCGCAACGTTTTCGTCTGCGACCAAGTGCAGCAGGCGAATGGCAATGGGGGGAAAGACCGGGATGTTGAGCAGAGCGGGTGGTCCCTTCGAGCTACACGTTTCCACCGCAACCGGCACGAGTTCCTCCCGCAAATCTCTCATCGGCCAAGGGGTCCCAGAGGTTTAGTGGGCCGCTCCCTTTACCATTCTTTACAGACCCGCCGGTTACCTTGCCGTGGGGGCCTGCGCCTGAATGGTGAGAGTCGCACAAGCGCTGTTAACTGGTTGATTTGCAAAGCGTGAGGAGAAGCAAGAGGGGAGAAGTGTGTGCATCGAGAGGCCTTTTGAAGTCTTTGCGCTCGTGCTGCTGGCCGCTGCCGGATACGCCCAGGCTCCGTCTCGTTTGATCGGCGAGGTGACCGCTCTCGATCCGGCAGGCAACCAGCTCACGATCAGGCCCGACTCGGGCGGCGCCGCCACTGTCTCGCTGGATGAGAAGACTGTCTTCTTGCGTGTTCCTCCCGGTGAGACAGACCTGAAAAAGGCTGTCAAGATTACACGGGCGGACGTCGGCGTGGGCGACCGGATCCTGGCGCGCGGTTCGCCGGCCACCTCCGTCATCGTCATGACCAAAGCCGACCTGACCCAGAAACACCAGCGCGACCGGGCGGAGTGGCAGCGGCGCGGCGTGGCCGGCGTGATCACCGCCCTCAATCCTGAGACCAGGGAAATCAGCATCACAGCCCGTTCCCGTGAGGGCCCCACGACCATCGTGATCGAGCCGGTCGAGAACGTGACGTTTCGCCGCTACGCCCCGGATTCGGTCCGCTTCAGCGACGCCCGGCCGAGCAGCTTCGCGGAATTGGGAGTCGGCGATCAGGTTCGCGTGTTGGGGGACCGCACAGCGGATGGCCTCCGCATCCGGCCGGAAGAGGTTGTCTCGGGGGCCTTCCGCAACATAGCCGGGGCCGTCACCGCGATCGACGCGAAGGCCGGCGAGTTGCGGGTTACGGACCTGGTTACCCGGAAACCGCTCACGGTCCGGCTCAGCTCCGAGTCCATGCTGCGCCGCATTCCGCCCATGATGGCTGGGGCCCGGCAGGGAGGGCCGCCCCGTGGCCTGCCGAACCGCAACCTGGATTTCTCGCAGATCCTCGAACGCATGCCTGCGCTCTCGCTCAACGAGTTGAAGCCGGGCGACGCAATCATCGTGTCCAGCACTGTAGGAGCCGAACCGTCGCGCCTCACCGCCATTGTGCTGGTGGCTGGGGTCGAACCGCTGCTGGGGTCGTCACCGGAAGGCGATCGGCCCATCGGCGGCACGTGGAATTTTGACATCGGATTGCCGTGACCAGCGGCTGGTCGCTGGCCACTGAGGCAGAGGGAATAACTATGTTCAGACTACAGGCAGTATTCGTGTGGGTTTTCGTTTCGTGGCTGATTCTCGCCGGCGCCGGTTTGGCGCAACAAGCCGGCGGGACCCTCAAGGGTCAGGTCACTGACCCCAGCGGCGCCGTGATCCCCGGCGCTCCCGTGATCCTCACGGACGCCCGCGGCGCGACAAAAACCATGACAACCGACGAGCAAGGCGCCTACGTCTTCAACGGCCTGACGCCCGGCAGGTGCATTCTTCGCACCACCTCCACCGGCTTTACCCCGTATGAGAACCGGGGCGTCAGCGTGGCCTCCGGCCGCACTCAGACGCTCAACGTGGCCCTCAACCTGGCGATGGAGAAGCAGGAACTGACTGTCGCCGCGGAGCCCGTAGGCACCCTCAGCACGGACCCTTCCAACAACGCCGGAGCATTGATCCTGCGGGGCGCCGATCTGGACGCCTTGCCGGACGACCCCGATGACCTGGCGGCCGACCTGGAGGCTCTGGCGGGACCCTCCGCAGGCCCCAACGGCGGCCAGATCTTCATCGATGGCTTCACGGGCGCACGCCTGCCACCCAAAGCCTCGATTCGCGAGATTCGCATCAACCAGAACCCCTTCTCGGCCGAATACGACCGTCTGGGCTTCGGGCGCATCGAGATTCTCACCAAACCCGGCACCGACAAGTTTCGCGGCCAGGCCTTCTTCAATTTCGGGGACGCCACCTTCAACTCGCGCAACCCGTTTGCCTCGAACCGCCCGCCTTTTCAAGAGCGGCTCTTCGGGGGCAGCCTGAGCGGGCCCCTCAGCAAGCGTGCTTCGTTCTTCGTGAACCTCGAGCGACGTGAGATTGACGACAACGCCGTCGTCAATGCGAACATTCTGGACCCGGCGCTGAACCCCACGCCATTCAGCCTGGCCGTGGTCACGCCCCATCGCCTCACCACCATCAGCCCACGCCTGGACTACCAGCTCAGCCAGAAGAACACCCTGGTCGGCCGCTATACCTACACGCACATCGGCCAGGAGGACGCCGGCATCGGCGGCTTCTCGCTGCTCTCCCGCGCTTACAACACCGGCCAGAGCGAGCATACCCTTCAGCTCACTGAAACCGCTATGCTGAGCCCCAAAGCCGTCAACGAAACGCGCCTCCAGTTCGCGCGCACCGAGCTGGACCAGTTGGGTAACAACACCGTCCCGACCATCAGTGTGCTGGACGCCTTCACCGGAGGTGGTGCGCAAATCGGAAACTCCTTCAACACCCAGGACCGGTGGGAACTCCAGAACTCCACCTCGCTGGCCCTGGGCGCCCACGCCATCAAAGTCGGGGCCCGGCTGCGCGCGGCCAGCCTCTCCGACATCTCGCCGCAGAATTTCGGCGGTACTTTCACGTTTTCCGGCGGATTTGCGCCCCAACTGGACGCCACTAACCAGATTGTGCTCGACGCCACGGGGCAGCCGGTTTTCGAGCAGATCACCTCGCTGGAGCGCTATCGGCGCACGCTATTGTTCCAGCAGCAGGGCCTTTCACCCACGCAGATCCGCGCCCTGGGCGGGGGCGCCACCCAGTTCTCGATCGCCGGCGGACACCCCGCAGCCCGGGTCAGCCAGGTCGATCTAGGCGTCTTTGCGCAGGACGACTGGAGAGTGCGGCCCAACCTCACCCTCAGCCTGGGCCTGCGCTACGAGACCCAAAACAACATCCACGACTGGAG
>Ga0315280_10009058_pt1 | contig 12894 bp, 12 predicted proteins | sample YL17G06_40_MG_FD_203697 | JGI IMG/M metagenome (GOLD analysis project Ga0315280, IMG submission 203697) | Sediment microbial communities from Yellowstone Lake, YNP, Wyoming, USA - YL17G06_40 | ecosystem: Environmental > Aquatic > Freshwater > Lake > Sediment | place: USA: Wyoming | collected...
GGCGCTGAAAACCTACGGCCTGCCGTTCCCGACCATCGCCGCCGGGGCCCGGCTGGGCGGCTTCTTGATTCCTTTCGACATAGGCTTCAAGTTCGGCATCATCCCCGAATCCGCCAAGGAACTGTTCAGCCAGAACGTAACCGCGGACTACCTGCTCATCGGCGGGGACGTGCGCTTTCCGGTGCTGAAAGGCAAGGGCCTGGTGCCCACCCTGTCCATCGGCGGAGGCTACACCTTCTTGCGGGGGAGGATCGGGATCGCGGACATCGCCTCCGGCGAGACGATCGATATAACGACTCTCATGAATAACGCGGGCTACGCCGGCACTCATGAGCTGGTGATCACCGACCCAGACCTCGTATTTAGTTGGGATACTCATACAATAGAAGCCAAGGCCCAGGCAAGCTGGAACCTGCTGATTCTAACCCCCCATCTTGGCCTCGGAGCAGCATACGGCATCTCCAATGCCGGCGGCGGCTTGTTCTCGAAACTAGAATATTACGAGAATACATTATTGAATCCGGACCTTACTAATGTGCAAGCAGCGTTTGCCAGCTACGGCTATCCGGTCCCGACCGCCCAAGGCATCGAGGTGGTGTCCGCGGCCAACGGCTGGTCCTTCTGGGTTTATGGCGGGACGGCGATCAATATCTTTTTCATCAAGGTGGACCTGAGCGCCATGTACAACTTTCTGAACGGCGACTACGGCGCCTCGGTCAACGTACGGCTGCAGCTGTAGCTCCTGCATCAGATCCCGCTTCTTTGCTTTTTCCGAGAGAGAGGCCAAGCTTGCCTTGGCCTCTCTGTATTAGACGTGAAGTGATATAATTCCATTGGTGTGCCGATGATGAGCTTGACGGGGCGATACGGGTGGGTCAGGCAGCAGGGAGCTCCGCTGGGGCTTCGGGGAGGCCGTCCCCGGAGCAGATCCTCTGGTCGAACACCGCCGACGGGGTATTCAAGGCCGACGAGCAGGGTCGCATCCTGGCCGTGAACCAGGCCTTCGCCCGAATGTTCGGCTGCACGGTGCAGGAAGCGAGCGGGCGGCCCGCGGAGAGCTTTTTCGCCGAGGTCGGCCGCGCCGCATTCCGCCAGCACCTTCAGGCCTGCCTCGAGGGTTCCCCCGAGACCGAGGCGCTGTCCCTGCCGGGCCTGCATCCGGACGGGCAGCCGCTGGCGCTGGAGCTGCGCCTGGTCGCCACCCGCCTGGCGAGCGGCCCGGCGGTCTTCGGCCTGCTCACCGAGCTGGGCCGTACGGCCGGGGTGGCCGAGGAGCTGGAGGTCCTGCGGGGCAGCTACTCGGCGCTTTCCGAAACCGTCAACGACCCAATATTGCAGATCGATGAGCAGTTCAACATCCTGTTCGCCAACTCCGCGGTGCTGCGGGTGTTCGGCTACACCCGCGAGGAGCTGCTGGGCCAGAGCTTCTCCGTGTTGTTTCCCCCTTCGGCGTACGAACGCTACCGGGACGTATTCAGGAAGTATTTCATCATCGACCTGGCTCACAGGGCCTCCACGCGCCTGGAGGCCTCCGTGGAGGTTCTCGGGCAGAACAAACGCAAGGACATCGTGCCCTTGGAGCTATCCTTCGGCAACTCCAAGAGCCTGAGCGGCAGGCGCGTGCTGACCTGCATCATACGGGACATCTCCCAGCGCAAGATGGCGGAGCGCAAGCTGCGCTTCCTGGCCTACCACGACAAGCTGACCGAGCTGGGCAACCGGGACCTTTTCTACACCACCCTGAACCAGTTCCTCAGCGCGGTGAAGCGCTACCAGGATTCCCTGGGCGCCCTGCTGTTCCTGGACCTGGACGGCTTCAAGAGGGTGAACGACACCCTGGGACACGCCGCCGGCGACCGGGTGCTGTGCGAGTGCGCGCGCCGCCTGTCGAGTTGCCTGCGGGAAAGCGACCAGGTCTACCGTTTCAGCTCCGAAGTGGAACCCGGGCAGAAGCCGCAGGAGGACCTGTTCCGCTTCGGAGGAGACGAGTTCGTGATCCTGCTTACCCGCCTGAATCAGCCGACCGACGCGGGGGTGGTGGCCCAGAAGATCATCGATGCCATCCGCCATCCCTTCAAGCTGCACGACGTCGAGGAGGCCGGCAAAATCGAGGTCGGGGTGAGCATCGGCATCGCCCTGATCCCGGGGGATGGGACCGACTCGATGTCTCTGATCCGCAGCGCGGACGTTGCCATGTACAAGGCCAAGGAACAGCACAACAAGTACATTTTCTTCACCGCCGAGCTCAACGCGAAGGCCAGCGAGCGGGTGTCGCTGGAAACGGGTCTGCGCAGCGCGCTTGAGAATGGGGAGTTCGATCTGTACTACCAGCCCATCGTGAACGCCTTCGGGGCCATCGAGGGCGCCGAGGCCCTGCTGCGCTGGCGAAATGGGCATGGCGATTTCGTGCCCCCCGCCAGCTTCATCCCCGTGGCCGAGGACATGGGCTTGATCCTGCCGCTGGGCGACTGGGTCATGGACAAGGCCTGCAGCGATTTGAAGAGGTGGAACGAATCGGGCCACCCGGACTTTTACGTCTCGGTGAACCTTTCCGCCAAGCAGTTCATCCAGGAGGAGATGGTGGGCAAGCTGGGCGTCGCCATCAGGAAGTCAGGCATCGATCCCAAGAACCTGAAGATCGAGATGACCGAGACCAGCCTGATGCGCGATCCGGAGCTGGCTCGCAAGAAGATGGAGCAGCTCAAAGCCCGGCACCCGGGCCTGAGCATCGCCATCGACGATTTCGGTATGGGTTATTCCTCCCTGAGCTACCTGTCCGATTTCCCCGTCGATTTATTGAAGATCGACCGCTCCTTCGTGCTGAACTTCCGCCGGGAGCAGAACGCCCGCATCATCAACACGATCATCGCCCTTGCCAAGAACCTGCGCCTGGACGTCGTGGCCGAGGGCGTGGAGACGGTGGACCAATACCGCTACCTGTCCTCCCGGGACTGCCGGAACTTCCAGGGATTCTACTTCGGCAAGCCGGTGAGCGCGGAGGAGCTGACCCGCCTGCTGCGGGAGCGCAAGGAGAAGCCTCAGGAAGGCTCGTCGGGGTAGGCCACCACCTTGTTGCGCCCGGTATTCTTGGCCCGATACATGGCATAGTCGGCGTTGTCGATCAATCCGGTGGGGTCCTTGTCTTCCTGGGCCAGCTCGGCGACCCCGAAGCTCATGGTAATCCGCAGCTCCAGGTGGTCCACCTGGAAGGGGTGCTCCTCGATGGCCAGGCGCATCTTCTCGGCGGCGACCGTCGCCCCCCACCGGTCGGTTTCGGGCAGGATCACCACGAACTCCTCGCCTCCGTAACGGGCCACGATGTCCGATTTGCGCAGGCGGGAGATGACATTCAGCTCATCCATGGCCCCGGTGAGCACCTTGGCCGTCTGCCTCAGGACCTCATCCCCCACCGAGTGGCCGTTTTCGTCGTTCACGTTCTTGAAGCGGTCGATGTCGCAGAACACCAGGGCCAGCCGGGCATTATAACGCCGCGCCCGGGCGACCTCCTCGGTGAGCCGGGCCAAGAAGTAGCGCTTGTTGAACAGGCCGGTGAGCTCGTCGGTCAGGCTCAGCTCCCGGTAGCGGTTGATCTCCTGGACCAGGGTCTCCATCCTCTCGCTGGCCGAAGAGTTCACCATCTGGCGCAGGCTCTCCAGCTCGCGGCGCGCGTCGTTGAAAGCGCTCTCCAGCTTGTTCTGGTAGATGTGCAGCAGGTCGCGCATGGAGACGATCCCGGCCAGCCGCTCGCCGTCGAGGACGGGGATGTGCCGGATGTTGTGCCTCTTCATCTTCAGATAAATGCCGTTGTAGTCGTCGCTCACCTTGGCGGTGACCGGGTTACGGGTCATGAAACGCTCGACGGGCTGAGCGAGGAGTTCGAGGATGCCCCGTTCGGAGTGCTCGGATAGCAGCTTCAACAGGTCGCGCTCGGTGAAGATCCCCGCCAGGCGGTCCTGTTCCACGACCAGGATCGCCCCGATCTTCCGGCCGGCCATCCGCTGCAGGCCCTGTTCGAGGCTCTCGCCGGCCTGCATCACGACCGGGTTGGGGTTTAGCCAGGTATCGATGCGGACGCTTTCCTTCACGCCTTTGTCCACCGCGCCAGCCGATTAGGATAACAGTAAAGGCGCCGGCCGGAAAGGTCAAGCGAATGCGCTATAATATTAACATAGCCCGAAGGGGATCGCCGCCGGCGCCGCCGGTCGAGAAGCCTAGCGCTCCGATGTAGAACGAAGAGCAGGCCGGGCAAGCGGCAAAAAAAGGATGGACGCATTCCGCTCCTTGTACCATAATAAAGCCGGACCGGGCAGCTATGGGTAACATAGCGATCTTGAGCACCGATGACCAGGTTAATCAGGCCATCCTAAACGGTTGCGGCACGTTCGGCGACGAGTTCGTTCCGGTGTACCTGCGCGACAAGAGCCTGATCCTCCAGTATCTGAACTACGAGCTGCCGGAGATCATCCTGGTCAACTGCTCGGACAAGTACATCAAGCTCAAGGGTATCCTGAAGGAGATCAAGGGCGATCCCTGGCTGTACTCCGGAGGCTTCGTGCTCCTGCACGACGAGGAAAACGAGCAGGAGCTGCTGAAGAACTTTTCGGGGATCAACCTGATCTCCATCATCCCCCGGGCCCGGCTGGACGACTACTTCCCGCGCCTGCTGCGCATCCTGAGCCAGAATCGGGGCATCCTGTTCCAGCGGGATCTGCACTTCCTGCTGCAGTCCAACCTCTCCGGCAGCTTCGTGCTGCACAATGACCCCTTCGATCTGTTCACCTACTCCAACCTGCTGGCCAACTTCCTGTACAACGCCAGCCTGATCGACCATGACAGCAAGGTGGGCTTCTACGTGGCCCTGATGGAGCTGCTGATCAACGCCATCGAGCACGGCAACTGCAGGATCAGCTACGAGGAGAAGAGCGCCTGGCTGGAGCAGGGCAAAGACATCCTGGAACTGATCCGGGAAAAGAACAAGGACCCGGCGGTCGCCAACAAGAAGGTGTACCTGAGCTACCGCATCAGCCCCAAGAAGTCCTCCTACAGCATCCGCGACGAGGGCGAAGGGTTCGACTGGAAAGCCCGCAAGGCCCGCAAGGGCAAGGAGGGGCTGGAGGACCTGCACGGCCGCGGCCTCCTCATGGCCGGCCTGTACTTGTCCCGCTTGAGCTTCAACGAAAAGGGCAATGAGGTTTCCTTCGAGGTCAAGCACGCCAGCCGCCAGGGCAAGGTGGTCCCGAAGGTGTTCACCGACCAGGAGGAGGTGACCTTCCAGGGCGGAGAGACCGTGTTCAGCCAGGGGGAGAAGTCCAACCATCTGTACTACATCGTTTCGGGGCAGTTCGAGATCATCGCCAATGGCCGGACCGTTTCTGTGCTCAGCCCGCAGGATATCTTCCTGGGGGAGATGTCATTTTTGTTGAACAACCGCCGCTCGGCCACGGTGCGGGCGATGGGCAAGGGCGCGCTGATCCGGATCTCCAAGGAATCGTTCATCAACGCCATCAAGGAGAGGCCGCACTACGGCATCTTCCTGGCCCGCCTCCTGGCCCAGCGACTAGTCAAGCTGCATAAGGCGATCACCGCTTGAGCCTCCTTCCCATGAGCGCACCCCTTGAGCTTCGAGCCGTCGATGGTTCCCGCGGGAGCGACGGCCGGGCCCTTGTCGAGCTGCCATTCCGGCTGTACCGCCGATGCCCGCAGTGGGTCCCCTGGTTCCGGGCCGACGTGCGCGCCATCCTGGACCGCCGCCATCCCTTCTTCGAGCATTCCGAAGGCGCCTTATTCCTGGCCCGGCGGGCCGGGCTGGCGGCCTTGGTCGGGCCCGGCGGGTTGGGCGCCACCGCGGGTTCGGGGGTCCTGGTCGACGGCTTCGAGCACCGGGCGGCCATGACCATGATGGGCTGCAATTTTCCCTATTACGCCACGCTGCTCGAGCAGCTCGGCTTCCAGCCTCACCGGCATCTGTACTCCGCCCGGCTGGACGCGGGCGGCTTCCGCCTCCCCGAGCGGGTGCGTAGCGTGGCGGAGAAGGTGCTGGCCAGGGGCCGCTTCCGGGTTCTGGAGTTCCGCAGCAAGCGGGAGCTGCTGCGGGTGGCTCCGCGGCTTGGGCAGGTCTATAATACGGCCATCGGCGGCGACCACCCCGAGACTTACCCCTATACCGAGAGCGAGCTGGAACGGGTCGCCCGTGATCTCGCCCTAGTGGCCGACCCCGCCTTGATCGAGGTACCGGCCTACGGCGAGCGGATCGGCGGTTTCGTGTTCGCCTTTCCCGATCTATCCGCCGCCCTGCAGCGCTCGCGCGGCCGCCTCGCTCCCTGGGCCCTGCTGGACATTTTGGCCGAATACCGGCGCACCAGCGATCTGATTATTAACGGCCTGGGCATCCTGCCCGAGTTCCAGCGCCTGGGGGGCAACGCCCTGCTGTACTACGCCCTGGAGCGGGCCGTCCGCGCCCGCCGGTCCCCCAGCCCGCCTTTCCGCCACGTGGACCTGACCCAAGTCGCCGAAACCACTGCCCTGATGCTCTCCGACCTGCGGACCCTGGGCAGCGAGGTCTACAAGAGGCACCGGGTGTACCGCAAGGAGCTGTAGGCGGTGAAGAAGGGTCGCCTGCCGAAGTACAGGATCGCGCTCATCTACAACGATTTTGGGGAAAACCTCCCGGAGGCCCGCTCGGACCACGGAGGCATGTGGCACCTGCGCCAGGAGGTGCGCAGCCTGGCGCGGGCTCTGCGCACGCTCGGTCACAAGGTGGCCGTAGTGCCCCTGGCCGACGACCTGGCGTCTTTCCAGCGCAGGCTGCTGCGCCTGGCGCCCGACGTGGTCTTCAACCAGTACGACGACGTCGTGCACGGGGCGCTGTACGAGATGCGGGTGGCTACCCTGGTGCGCATGATGGGCTTCCCTCTGACCGGCTCTCCGGCGCTCGGCTTGGGCCTGAGCCGCTATAAGTACATGTGCGCCAGCCTGCTGCAGGGCGCCGGGATCGCCATTCCCGCGCGCACCACGCTGTTGGAGAGGATCGGCGATGTGGACCGCCACCAGTGGCAGTTCCCCGTGATCGTGCAGCCGAGCCAGGAGCACGCCGGCATCGGCCTGGACCGCGATTCCGTAGTGGCCAGCAAGACCGCCCTGCGCCTGAAAGTCAGGACCATCATCACCACGTACCGCCAGCCGGCCCTGGTGCAGGCTTTCCTCAAGGGACGTGAGTTCAACGTTGGCCTGGTCGGAGGCAAGAGGCTGCGGGTCCTCCCGCTGGCCGAGGTGGATTACTCCCGCCTGCCCTTCGACATCCCGCCCATCATGTCCTATGCGGCGAAGTTCCTCGAGGAGTCGACCGAATACCAGAAAATCCGGGTGATCTGCCCCGCCCGGGTGGAGCCCGAGCTGGCGGCCAGGATCGGCGACACCGCGGTTCGCGCCTTCCGGGCCATCGGCGGATGGGGATACGGGCGGGTGGACATCCGCCTGGACGAGGAGTTGCTGCCCCGCGTGCTGGAAGTAAACTGCAATCCCTCGCTGGAGAACGGCGTGGGGCTGGTCAGGTCGGCGAAGAAGGCCGGCATCGGCTATGCCCAGCTTCTCCAGCTCATCGTCAAGGCCGCTTTCGAGGGGCCCCCGTTCGACATGAACCTGCCGATCTCCTTTCCCCTCGGCAGGAAGCGCGCAACGCCCGCTCCGACCTAGCCGGAGAACCTCCCGTTCGTCGCATACTGGATCGAGAGCGCCACCACCAGGGCCACGACGTCCATGAGCTTGTCCACGCTGCGCGAGCGCCCGTACGACAGTTTCAGGGCCTGGGCCCGCTCGCCCAGCTTCTCCAGTATGGCGCCGGTCTCCTCCTCGTCCAGCCCCGACCAGCGCGCCGCTCGCTGCAGGAGCTCGTCGTGGTGCTCGCGGAGCAGCTGGCCGACGGGCAGAGGCGTCTTGGAGCGCGAGGGAGGGAAGATCTCCCGGAGCTTGTCGTCCACATAGCCCTGGGCGGCCCGGCGCAGTCGCTTGGCCTTGTTGCCGTAATAATCCGCCAGGAGGATGCGCATCGATTCCACTGGCCGGTACAGGCGCGTGCGCTGCCTGGGAGGCTTGCTCTGGGCGATGCTCTTCATCAGCCGGTCCACCGCGCGCAGCTTGCGCATGGCCGGCCAGCCGCGGTAGCGCCGCCGCCAGGCGGAGCGCGGGGTCAGCCAGACGGCAAAGGTCTCGGCGAAGTCGTCGTCCGGGTGCTTCTGGGCGTAGGTGCGGCCGTAAGGTTGGGTGGCGATATGACGTACGTAGCTGCGGCTGAAGGGAAGGGGCTGGAAGTCGTCCCTATACGGCTTGGTGAAGACCCCGAAGGCCTGAACCCATTCCTCGCGGGTCCACAGCCGGTAGGCGTAGTTGATGGCGTGTCCCGCCTCATGACGGAGGAACTTCATGATCGTGGCTCCGTCCTCGACCTCTCCGGTCTGCTCCTCTTCCAGGCGCTGCAGCCTCGAGTCGACCAGGTAGAATGGAACGCCGATGACCGGGACCCGGTCGGGGCAGCCCCAGGCGTCGGTGAGGTAGAAACCGGGCTTGAAAGGCACCCGCTTCGCCTCCAGCTCCCGGTGCAGGCGGCGGGCGAAGGGCTCCAGGGGCGAACCCTCGATGCGCAGGGATAGGTCGGAAATCCTCATGTTGAGAAGCTCGTAGCGGACTGTATCCCAGCCTCGGACCAGGGATTGGATGTGATTTTCCTGCATCTCTTGCGGTTCTTTAGGCCCTACGCAACCCTATTTTACCACGCACCACCAGCTTGAGGAAGCCCGTTAAGCCCTCGCCGGAGGCTGCCTGCGGCCCGGGGCTTGGAAAACGGGCCCCGAGTCAGTACTTTAGAGGCAATCGATCCAGGAGGTGTGTCGATGGAACCCGGCAAAAGCAACGAGTTCAAGGTGCGCGGCGAGGAGCTGATCAAGAAGCTCAAGGAGCTGATCCACGAGGGCAACATCCGCCGGATCATCATAAAGGACGAGCAGGGCAAGCCGTACGTGGAGATCCCCCTGACCCTCGGCGTGGTCGGGGTGGTGCTGGCCCCGGTCTGGGCGGCTCTCGGCGCCCTGGCGGCCATGGCCGGCAACTTCAAGATCGAGATTGTCAGGCGCGAGGAGCCGAAAGGGGAGTGAACCCTTAGAATCTCGTTGAAACGCTGTTTGGCCTGCCGAACAGGCGCCTGATCAGGGCCTCGCTGACCGGGATGGCCAGGACCACTCCGAACGGGGCGTAAGCCTGCGGCAGGCGTTCGACGCCGGAACCCTGGCTGGCTGCCAGGTAGGTCATGGCGAGCACCCCGGCGGAGGCAACGAGCCCTCCGGCCACGGTGGCCGCCAGGTCCAGCCATTCGGGGCGGCCGAAGCCGCCTAAATCCAGCAGCTCCTTCGCCATGCCGGCCGCGAGCGCCGCCCCGAGGCCCGAAGCGGACACGGCCAAGGCCAGCTCCAAGGCGTCGCACCCGTGCATCTCGGAAAGCAGCAGCGGCGACAGCGCGGCGGAAGCCAGAAGGGAGAAGGAAGCCCCTGCCAGGCCGTGCAGGGCCTTGTCTCCGAACGGGTAAACGCGGCTTAAGACCGCTAGCAGCAAGAAGCCGGCAAGCCCGATCCCGATCAGGCGGCGCATCATTTAAATTATACAGCACGGTGGAGCATTCGTCTGGTTCTTCTTGACCCGCCGGATGGCAGAATCCAAATCAGTTGGGTCAAAAAGACCCACCCGATTCAATCCAAATAGTCAGGCGCCGATGTAAGCCTTGTAATTCTTTATTTTGTAATAAATTAGCAAACAGCGGTTCAGAATGGTTTGGCATGATTTTTGATTTTATATATATAGAAGAATCTTTGAACAGAGGAGGTGGGTTATGGCACTGATTCGCTATCGCGACCGGGATCTGGAGCCGGTGAACACCTTCGACTGGCTGCAGGAACAAATCAATGACTTGTTCGATTTTCCGCGTTTCCCGGAGATCCGCGGCCTGTTCGACCGCACGGTATCGCCGGCGATCGACGTGGTGGAACACCCGGACAAGTTCACCGTGGAGTGCGACCTGCCCGGGATCTCCCAGAAGGACATCGATATCTCCATCGCGGCCGGGGTGCTGACGATCAAAGGGGAGAAGAAGGGTGAAAATGTAACCGACAACGCCAAGTACTACCGCAAGGAGACCTGGGAGGGCAGCTTCCAGCGGACGATCTCCCTGCCGGCAGCCATCGACCCGGACAAGGTGGAGGCCAGTTACCGTGATGGCGTGCTCATGATCGAGCTGCCCAAGAAGGAAGAGGCTAAAACCAGGCGGATCGAGCTGAAGGCGAAGTGAGCGGGAGGAGGAACGATATGTCCACCAAGCAACTGGAGAAGAGGCAGACCAAGGATGGGCGAGAGAAGCTCCTTCGCCCGCGCTGCTCCGTCATAGAGGAAGCCGAAGGCGACATCCTGGTGAAGGTGGAGATGCCCGGCGTGACGAAGGACAACCTGGAGATCGACGTGAATTCCAACGAGCTGCGCATCAACGGCAGGCGCCCGGTCAGCTCCTCCTCGGGGAATGCCCTGGTCAGCGAGCGCCCCCGCGGGTCTTTCTACCAGGCCTTCACCCTGGACGACACGATCGATCGGCACAAGATCGATGCCGTTTTGGAGGCCGGTCTGCTGACGCTGAGGCTGCATCGCAAGGAGTCGGAAAAACCCCGGCGGATCCAGGTTAAGTCCTGACCCGCGCGAACCTGGCCTCAGGCTCTAAGTAGCTGGACCTCGGTCAGGTAGCGGTAGGGGTTGCCAGCCAGGATCAAACCCGGGCCGCGCAGGTACACTTCCCTGCCTGGAACTTGCAGGCGGATGCCGGCGCGGCCCGCTTCTTCGTATAGCCGTCGATAGGCCTCACCGATGCGCTCGTAGGGCCCCTGATGCAGCAGGCATAAGGCCCGGCCCCCGGCCAGGATGCGGCTTGCCACCCGGGGTCCGTGTACCACCCTGCATACGGGAACGCAGACCTCGATATCCGCTTCATCTTCTTTATACTCTCCATCCCAGTACAGGGTGAACGGCTTGCCGGCGGCCAGGCGGCCGCAGCTACGGAACAGCCGGCCGAGGTTTTCCCCGATCTGCTCGTAGCGCCCGGTGAAGCGCAAGCCGGCGATGAGCTGGTCCTCCAGGGACCGTTCCTGGATCTCCCGGCGCGCGGCAGGGGGCTGCTCCGCCGGCCCCCCCGCCAGCAGCTCCGCCAGACGGCGTTCGATCCGCTTGTAGGAGCGGATCTTGCCCCGTACCTCCTCGGCCTTGGCGGCCAGGTACCGGGCCAGCTCCTGATCGTCTCTGCAATCGGCCAGGATCTCCCGGATTTCCTTCAGACCGAAGTCCAGTTCCCTAAGCCTGAGGATGGTGGCGGCCCGCCGGAGGCACTCGTCGTTGTACGTGCGGTAGCCGGTATCGGGGTCCACGTACGAGGGCTCCAGCAGGCCTTGCTCGTGGTAGAAGCGCAGCGTCTTGACGCTGAGCCGGGTGGCCAGGGAGAACTCGCCGATCTGGTATTCCATTCCGGAGCTATTTGCGGACCGGGTGCCGGAGCAGGGTCTTGAGCTTTTCCGGAGCGCTGCGCCGCGGGTCGCCGAGGTAGATCTCGTGGTGCCGGCCATGGAGCCGATAGCCCTGCGCCTCGGCGAAGCGGTGCAGCTTCTCGATTGTCGGGCCTTCTGCGGCGTAAGGCCCGATATGGAGGATCTGGGCGCACAGCCCTTCGTGGAACGGCTCGAAGCGCGCCGCCAGGGAAGGCTCGCCGCGCTTGGCAGCCAGCTCCGCGCGGGCCTGGGCCACCAGCTCGGCTGTGACGAAATCCGGCTGCATGACCATCAGGCTCCAGCGCCAGTCCTCGCGGCGGTTCACGTCGAACCCTTCGATCCCTTCCATCCACCATAACCCTTCCAGGGGCGGAATGGCGTAGTCCCGGCCTCGCTTCTTGAGCGTGAACTTCAGGCCGTAGGACAGGCCGTACAGAAGCTCGATCGCCGACTGGAACAGAGGGGAGTTGGGGTCCCCCTGGCCGTCCACCCACAGAAATTTCATCGCCGGCACCTCCACCAGCGCCGGCTCCCTGGCTGAAGCGGAGTACAGGTGCTTCAGCTTTTTCTTGAAATCGATCTTTTCCATTTGATTCCTCCTGGCTAAATCCTCAACCATCCAGCAGGTGGAGGGTCAAGCCTTTTTTCCTTGCCAGGGCAGGGAGTCCAGGTCCAGGTTGCCCCCGGAAAGGATGATCCCCACCCGCAGCCCCTGGACCGAAATCCCCCCTTCCAGCAAGGCGGCCAGGGGGACCGCGGCCGAAGGCTCCACCAGGAGCTTCATCCTCTCCCAGATCAGGCGCATGGCCCGCACGATCGCCTGCTCGCTCGCGGTCACCACCGCGCTCAGCAGGGCCCGCAGGATCGGGAAGGTGAGCTCTCCCAAGGAGGTGCGCAGACCGTCGGCGATAGTCTTGGGGGCGAGAGAGGGCAGGATCCGCCCGGCCTGAAGCGAGCGGCAGGCGTCATCCGCTTCCTTGGGCTCGGCGGCCACGACCCGGGTCGAAGGGGACCAATAGCGGGCGGCCAGGGCCGTACCGCTGGCCAGGCCCCCTCCGCCGACCGGGGCCAGCAGCAGATCCAGGCCGGGGACCTCCTCGAGCAGCTCCCGGGCGCAGGTGGCCTGGCCGGCGATAACCGCCGGGTTGTCGTAGGGGTGGATGAACACCGCCCCGGTCTGGACCGCCACCTCCCGCAGGGTCCGCTCGCGGTCCTCCTGGGTCGGCGGGCAGAACACGATCCGCCCGCCGTAGCCGCGGACCGCCTCGACCTTGATCCGCGGCGAGTTCTGCGGCATGACGATGTGAGCGGGCACGCCGCGAAGCCGCGC
>Ga0315280_10009059_pt1 | contig 12894 bp, 10 predicted proteins | sample YL17G06_40_MG_FD_203697 | JGI IMG/M metagenome (GOLD analysis project Ga0315280, IMG submission 203697) | Sediment microbial communities from Yellowstone Lake, YNP, Wyoming, USA - YL17G06_40 | ecosystem: Environmental > Aquatic > Freshwater > Lake > Sediment | place: USA: Wyoming | collected...
TGAGGTTTTCGGCAATTTTGCAGAAAGCGCATGTTTCGGAATTCATCAGACCACTCCTATCTTAGCTCCTTTTTGGTGGCATTCCAAGAATCACCAACTTCTCCTTGATCAGTACGATTACATATTTAACGATAATTTAATTATACTTTTTCCTCATTGGTTCTGACACATTTTCGGTCTTATGAAAAGCTGATTCGCGGCACGCCTTATGTGGAGATGGTTGCGGTGATGGCGAAGTACAATCCCTTCGCTGAGAAGGCAGGGATGAGAAAAGTCGTTGAACAGCAGCCGTCTGAAGAGGCTCGGCGAGTTGCAGATGCGTTTTCTGGTTTTGGTTTTGACCTGAAGCTTCTCGGTAGCCAAAAATACGTTTTAGACAAGCTTCAAAGCCTTAGTCCTGAGCAGCTTGAAGAGTTAAGGGAGACATTCGTCAAGAATGATCATCCACGTTTTAGGAAAGAGATCGCGGCTAATCACCACATGCCTTATGGAACCACAAAAGCTTACGCTGAAGGCATAAGAAACGCCAATATAGAAAGAATAGCGAAGCTCATTAAGATCGACGACCTCTTGTTGGGTAGTGATCGGCGCCTGTCTTTTCTAAAATCGGCATTCGATTGACTATTCTCTCTTGTCTGTCCATTTGGTTAGTGTTTCCTCTTTTGGCATGAATTCTTTCAACTTTCTGATTCTTCTAGTTGGTTTCTTAGTTTCAGGGTGTTCTATTAAGACTTCTACTCCGACCCTTTGTTTTCTTATTTCTCGTAATTCGCTGAATCCTTTTAGTATCTGTTCTCTTTCTGACATATTGAGACCCAAAACGCCAAAAATCTCCGTGTCAAGCTCTTGATGCGCCTTAGACTCAGCTTCATTATCTCGAAGTCTTCTTGCTTGTTGAAGGCTCTTAGTTGAGTTGTAAAGTTTTTTCCATTCATCTTTCGTCAATTTTCTAGTATCAACAACAGGGAGGTTATTCCATTCATGCTCCATAAGTTCTAAGACACCTTCGCCCAACGTTGTCCTTCCTGAACTTTCTCCTACAAAGTCAAACATGGTAGAATTAAGAATGCCTAGCAGAGGGAATGTATCTTTTTTCTTAGTTGGAGTAATCCCGTAAAATGCATGGGTAGTTAGGCAACCTGCCTCGTTATAGGCAGCGAAGATTCTCTCCCAAATCAATCTTGGAACCAGTATTGGACTAGATTTCCTTTCGCCTATGGAATACCACATCTCTTTATTTCTGCTTCTAAATGAAGGTATATTTTGGAAACCCTTCACCACAGTACCCTTTTCTGCTCCACGAGTGATTTCTACTGGTGTGCTCTCTCCCCATTTTATATACTCTAATGCTTGTGTGCCTTTCAGCTTGGTCTTTGGTTCATTTACGTAAAAAAGGTAATTCTTAGCATCATCTTCTTTAACATCAAGAAACTGTAAATCTTTTGGGCTTGTTAATATGGGTCTGAGATACTTTTTCTCAATTCCCCATTTCTTTAATTGCTCAGTTGAGAGAATGAAGAAATCATTTGCATAAGTAATTATGCCTATATTGATTTTTGCTATTTTGCCAAGCCTTGTGATTTTCGGGTTATCTAAAATCTTAAAGTAGATCGGGGGTGCCCTCAGATATTTCAGCCACTTTGTATCAGCTGAAAGATCAGCTTGCCTTTTTATCACAACTCTGATTTCTTCATTCTCATATGATTCTGGTGCTTCTTCTATCCGTTTTATGATGTCCTCGGTTCTAAGAGCAGATTTTACTCTCACAAACTTGACGAGATTCTCATCTCTTTCTTTTTTATTTATTTTCCCCGTTAGCTTCTGAGCAATTAATATGACGGTATTAATCGCTGCTTCAGCAAAAGCTCGTCTATCAAATTCGATTATCGAAATTATCCTAAAGTTATCTAAGAAAAATTTTTGAATGGCGATTCCAAACTTTACGTCCATCCAAGAGTTAGATACGATATAGCCAAACATTCCTTTTTGTTTTAAGAAGTGTGCTGAGTGTGTGAAAAAGTAAGCATAGATTCCTGCTTCTGAACTGATTTTGAGCTCCCCATCAAAGCTTAGAGCCACTTTTCTGATATATTCACGATATTTTCTGTTGCCTATATCGTCCTGTCTTGTATAAGGTGGATTGCACACTATAGCATCGAATTGCGGCAGCAGCTCGTATGTTCCTTTAATTTCGCTCAGTGTTGCAGTTTCGATTGGTTTGAATGTTTTCTGTTGTGGCAATACTTTGAAGAAATCATTTGGAATAATGTTAATAATGTCACTTTTAGCCTTGAGGTTTCTCATCGCAATATTGATGACTGAAAGATGGGCTGGAAATTGACTAATGTCTATTCCCCACAATTGTTTTAATATTTCTTGATGCGTCTCTTCATCAGAAGTCTTTTTTCCCTTTAGTTCAAGCAGACGATAATATGCCTTTATCAAGAAACCAGCGCTACCACAACCAGGGTCGAGAATAAGACTGTTTGCGTTCTTAACACACATCTTTACTATAAGGTCACAAATGGCAGGCGGAGTGTAATATTGACCTAACATTCGCCTTTCGTCTTTTGGAATTAGCCCCTCATATATTCTTCCTATAACATCAGCTTCGATTTTGCTTATGTCATAACTGGAAGCTTCGTTCAAAAACCCGTTGAGACGTTCTACAGCACTTTGGGGTAAAGGTATTTCATCATAGATGCTTGGTTTGAAGACACCTTGATAATCTATTTTGAGAGCTTCTTTAAAGCAGTGCTCAAGCTTTTCTCTAAATTCATTTATGCTATCTTTAGAAATAAGCAAGTTTATTTTCTGTAGTTTCGGCAAATCCTTATATTTTGTTTCAAGAATCTTGTAGAACAGAATTTTATTAATGAGTATGTAAGCAACCTCTATTGCGATTTTATGATTTATCTTCTCATCTATTTTTAACCCCTGCTTATCCAACCATTCTTCATAACTAACTCTGAACTTTTTGTCAGCTTTTGCTGTTTGATCAATAGATTCAAAGATTAATGGCACAAGGCGTTCATGTAAAACTTTTAGCCTATGAACAAAAGCTTCGTCAAGGGCAGACCATTTCTTAATACCAAATTCAAGATTAACGATATCTTGAAGTAATTTCTCAGCAAAATCTTCTAGGCTCTTTTCTTTTGTTAAATCGTATGGAGGTATCCTCTTTCTTTCCCAAAATTCAACACCTTTCTCCTTATTATCAAAAAGAACAAATGTTTTGCCGTCACAAGTAGCAAAATAATAAGCACCAAGCCAGCTAGCATATCTTAGCGCTTGGTCAATTACCTTCGGCTCGTAAGGGTCATTTGCTTTCAACGAGCTTTTGGTTTCTATAACAAGCCACTTGGTTCCCACCTTATCGGATAGAACAAGGTCAGCTCGACCAATGCCTTTGATCGGATATTCTGGTTCTGTCTTCTTAAACTCTACGTGGTCAAACTGTCTCTTCTTTTCAATTATGTTCATTAAAGCCCTATGTAGGGCAAAATGTATTTGGGCTTCTCTTATAATATCGGGCAATAATGGCACCCAATCTTTTATTTAGTGATCTAAACTTAAGAATTCTTTCTAAGAAAGAGAAAACCAATACCGAGATAAATGAGTCGGTCAATAGGATTTATTGAATAACCGAAGCTGAAAAGAAGGCAATCGAAGAAAACCTTAGATAAACATTTATGCGGTTTTCCACAACTTACCATAGATGGGAATTAATGAAATCCAAACTTGGTGCAATCTTTCCCATTCTACCTGAAAATGTCGAACGTCTATTCGACCAAAAGCAAACAGTTTTTGTTAAATACACCAAGTTCAAAGAACTTGAAAGAGGTTCCAAAATAGTTTTCTACGTTTCTAAAGAAAAAAAGTTGATTGGCGAAGGAACCGTTGAGAGGGTTGAGAAGGCAAATCCTAAAACCGCTTGGGCTCACTATGGAAGACGAATATTCCTTAATGAAACCGAATACAATCAATATGTTTCAAAGTCACCTGTAGACGGAAGAAATCGGAAAACGGTGGAGATTACGTTATTCATCTTGAAAAAACTGAAAAAATACAGAAATCCTGTTCAATGGACTTATTCTATCACGCCCTCTGGATTCTACATAACCAGAGAAAAATACAAAGAATTAAGACTGACTTAGACCGTCAGCCAGCACTCAGTAAGTTTATAACAAACAAGTCACATAGTTTGGTATTTAGAATAGTTGCTGTGGCGCAGGATTCACGAAACAGGTGGAGGGGCTCTAGTCTTTGTTAAAAAGGTCATGAGCAGCTTAGCGCGCTATGGATAGTTGGTTGGTTTGGCTAATGTTTTGGTTTGTGTTTAGAGCGAATGAGCGTAAGCGAATGAGCGAAATAAGGTTAGCGCGCGTAGAACATTCTAACATACTGTATACACTAGAGAAAATATCCATAATCAATGCTTTACAATAAATATTTAGTTTCCAGAAGCTATTTGGATAAAGAAGATGTGGATAAAGACTAGAAATAAAGTGGCTCTTAAGCTTCAAGACCCTTCTATTAAGACTATTAGACTCTATGACTTAAGGCATTATTATGCTACTATGCTTTACAATAAAACTAGGGATATTCTCTTTGTTAAACAACAACTAGGTCATAAGAAGATTGAAACTACTTTACTCTATACCCAACTAGTAAACTTTGGTTCTGAAGAGTATGTCTGTAAGGTAGCTGGGAATGTGGAAGAAGCTAAAGCCCTTATAGAATCTGGATTTGAGTATGTTACTGAGGTTGATGGTGTTAAGCTCTTTAGAAAAAGAAAATGAGTTACTTGCTATTTAGCAGAATCTTCTTTTTCTCCATAAAGTTCTATGAAACCACACTTTTGACATCTGAAAGCTACAACTGTCTTAATTTGTGGCAACCAAAAACCTCCTGATTTATCGAACCCTACATATGCTCTAAGAGGATATACTCTAAGTCTTCCTTTCTCCATTTCTCCACTACATTTAGGACACTTCTTAACTTCACTCATGGCTTATTCCTTCTTTTCGTATTCTAATCAGTTCTTTTGGTTCAGCTATAAGTTTTATGTTCTTAGATTTTCCAAGGTTCTCCAATGTTGAATATCCTATTCAGTATCTATAGTAAGCCATATTCTTTTATTATAATGATAGGCTTAAAGCTAAATAAAAATGAAGAAGCCATTCTCCTCATTTTTCACCAAGTTTATATTTTCAGTTTCTCTAATAGTATTAACGAAAAAATTGTAGGGTTTATTATTTGCACTCATCTGAATCTGAGGAACATAAAAAAATAAAAACTTTGATCTGTAATCGACTTAGGGAGTGGACAGGAGCAACTTTACAAGAATATCCATCTTCAGGGCATGAACTTGATGTTCTTGCAATGACACCAGATGGAGTCAGCATTTACGTTGAGATCATATGGTCTGAATCACTTCAGAATTTCTACAGAGACATGAGTATGATCCAGAGTTCTGATGCAAATATTAAGATGGTTATAGCTAGTCCAAGGATTTTGGCTAATGAAAAATTCCAACGAGAATTTCAAAAAGTGGCTATCTCACAACGAAAACTTGGCTTTGCTATGCATGGTGAGTTAATTGATGGCAATAGGGTAATTGGCAATGACTCCTACTTGGAAAATGAATTCAAAGCAGCTGTTCTTGAACTAATAACTCATATTCAGAAGTATGGCAAAGTCGTAGGAAAGCAAGTAGAGTCTAAACTACCAGAACCAAAATCAGTAGATAGGGTGGAAGAGCATTTGTTATCGAATCTTTTCACTGTCACAAAATTCCCATCTGCAATTTTCTCCAGTCCAACAGACATCAGGTGGGTTAGAGATGTTTTTGCGAAGTTGGGGTCTGATGTTGCTGACCATCCTTTTCTGTTAAAGAATAAGAGAATCTACACTTTTGATAATCTTGGAGATGCTTCTTCAGTTTTCGCACCTATCATTAACAGGAATTACATTTTAGAAGAGCGAACTTCTGATTGGTTGCATGATGATGTCAAGAAGAATGACTTGATATACCTGTTCAACCTCGCTCTTGAGAAATACTGTAAAAAGAGGGGAATGTACTATGACTGGGATCATGGCAGATTTGTATGTCTTTTGAAGGATGGCAAGGATAGTGTCTTCAAATGGCGAGCAGGATCAAAAAATATTGAGAGAAAGGTAGCAAGAAGGGTCTGTGGAAAAGATGGACTACTTCTTTTCTGTATTCATTATGCCTCAAGCTTAAACTTTATGTTGATTGATAATACAATATTCCTAAAAATCGAACCGACCAAGACTTTTACATCTGATGGTTTTAATCCAATCCGCATAGAAAAGCTTGCTTCTTTAATGAGTCGCTACTTATCTAAGGAATACAATAGTGCATATTTGAGTTCAGTTAGGTTCTGGGCAAAATACCTATCTAGACTTGACGTAAAGATATCAATCCCTGCTGGGAATCAACTTATCGAAATCAACGCAGTTCCTATTGGATCAAGAATGCCAGTCGGAATAGCGAATGAAAAGGTGACATGAAGATTATGATGCGAAGTTTCAACACCATATTTATTGAAGAACCCTGGCTAGCATTTGGAGATGGCAAGCGATATATTGACCCCAAAAAGGGATTGCTTGCATATGGTCCATGTTTGTATGATAATAGACGAGCAATATCCTCCTCGATAAGACTAGGAATTGTTGGTTCAGGAGAAACAATAAGCCTGGTCCAACAATGGATCGAAAGATGCCAAGGTGAAATTCCTGCTAAGAAAGCAAATTCTCTGCTTTTCCAATTATTTCCAGGTTTTACTAAGATATTTGGTTGTAAGTTGTATACCTTAAATGAATGCATAGAGACGGTAACAAAGGAAGAGATCAAACAAGTCTTAGAAGCAAGAGGTTTTCAACAGAGAGTAAAGGAAGCTGCAAAACTATTCATTGAAAAGCTATCCAATTTTCAAGGACGAGAACCTAGACCCCACGTTGTAATTTGTGCATTGCCTCAGGAAATCGTAGATAAGTGTGCCACAAGAACAAGAGGATATGTTACAGTAAGAATCAGACTCACTAAAAAAGAAAAGGAGATATTAGAGAAAATCAAGGAGCATCGCAGAACTGGTCAAACAACTTTATTTCCAATACATGAAGAGGATATTGAAAGGACATCTGAAGCAAGCAATTTGAGACGTCTAATAAAAGTTGGAGCAATGGAACTGGATATTCCAACACAACTGGTGAAGCCGCGAACGCTTCGAATAGACACTTCAGACCAGACTCTTCAAGATGAAGCGACACGCGCATGGAATTTCTCCGTCGCTATTTACTACAAGGCAGAAGGATATCCTTGGAAGTTAGCAAATATGGAAAGTGGTACATGCTATGTTGGTGTATCTTTCTACAAAGACCCGCCTGATTCAAGAGGAAATATGAAGTCAAGCATTGCTCAAGTTTTTACTCATACTGGAGAAGGTTTAGTTCTTAGAGGAAGTCGTGCAGTAATAGATGAGGTCACAGGTTCTCCTCATCTTACAGGTAATGGTGCGTATCAATTAGTCATTGATGTGCTTAAGGAATATGAGAAGCAAATGCGGCAACTCCCGAGACGGATCGTAGTCCATAAAAGCTCTAGGTACAAACCAGATGAACTTGCTGGTTTTGAGAAAGGAGCAAAGAATATCAAACTGAGAGATTTTGTCACAATTGAGACACGAGGTATAAAATTCATGCGAAAAAAGGGAATATACCCGCCTCTTAGGGGAACTGTGATTCAGATAGGGACCAGTGACTATCTTCTCTATACGAAAGGATATTCACCTTATCTTGAAACATATCCGGGACTAAGAGTCCCAACGCCAATAGAGGTTGTGGAACATAAGGGTGATTCATCACTAGAAATTATTTGTCAAGAGATATTTTCCTTAACAAAGATGAACTGGAATAGTGCAGATTTCTGTATCAGAAAGCCAATAACCCTCGAATATGCTGGTGAAGTTGGAAAAATTCTTGCGTATGTTCCAGAGGAAGTTATTCCAAGACCTGAGTATCGATTCTATATGTAGGCTAACCTACAGAGGGAATTTGGTGAAATGGAAAAGAAAAACTAGTCCTAGAGAGAGCGCGCTTATGAACCGTTAACAAACAAACGCAAATGCCAGAAGTCGCAAAGAGTGGGTCTTTTCTCTCAAGAAAAGCCCACCAGAGGTATTGTGTCCCAACGGCTTTCCTCTGAAGCACCCAAAGAGGAGACCAGCACAGCCTTCTATATGTGCGGACGACGACGCAACAGGCACGCAAATAACAAACCAGAACAAACAACACTACGCAACTAATAAAAGCAAACCCAAATAACCTAGCCAAGTCTTAAACCAAAAACAAGAACAAACAGAATACGCTACAAAACGCTAAAGATAAACCGCAACACTACGCATAATTCTAAAAAAACAAGCCTTATCTTCAAAAATAAATCCCCGAAAGAAAGAGTAAAAACTAAACCAAAAGAAGAACCCACATACAAATGGGAAATACTTAAAACAATACAGCTAAACAACTTATGGTAAAATCCCATCCAACACAAACGAAAGCCTATCTCAACACAACTTGTAGACACATACAACACTTTAAACAAAAAGTATAAACAACCGCATGAACACCTTACAATTAGAGGGGAAAAAATTGAAAGACAAAACAAAACTAAGAAAATTACTAAGACGTAAGGCTGGTATCCTAAACCAAGCTAGACGACGACCCCACACGAATAGACAAGTACCCTACTTTCATATTTCTGAATCAGCGCGCGTCAAGATCTCTCGTGAGCGTGCGCTCCATAACATGACCGCAAAAAACGTCGAACTCTCGGGTGAATAGCCAAAATATTAGTAAAACCTAGCCGTTTCAATTGCAGTTAAGCTAGTTCTTACTCGCAAATTGATAGTATACAGAAAAAGTTTGAACGAGAGTTCAAGAGGTTACCCAACTAGCTATGAAACCCTCAATAGCTCAGCTGTCTTGATGGACCCAGAACCTCTATGCACACTCTGTCAGCTTGCATGTCCATTTCTGGTAATAGGCTGTTGGATTATATGCTGGTATTTTCCGCCTCTATGTTACTATTGTGGTCTACTCAGTTACTACTACCTTGTCCTAAAACTTGGTTGCTACGTAGCATGTACTTTAGCTACACTCTGTCCATAACAAATATGTATTGGTCTGCAAAGAGATAAAGGTGGATGAGGATGAGTAGGGAAGAGAAAAGGCCAAAGTGGTGGAGGAGGTTTTGGCCTCAAGCCATCATAGCATGCTTGGTTCTCATCGTTGCCCTGTGCATTCTTTACCTCTTACGCTACACCGACCTTTTACAACTCTTTTCTGGGATTCTCCTGGTCTTCGTGGTCATTCCTCTGACCTATGCTATTTGGCATATCCAAACAAAGTACCAACACTCAAAAGCCGTACATGTAATGAACAAGCTTGCGTTCATACTTGGTGGAGCTTTTATAGCCTTTCCCCTAACCATGTTCGCAATAATTTTCACTATTTTGGCTACCGGCGCGACCGAACCATTCAGCTCTCTGGGACCATGGCTGACCATAATTCTCTTGCTTGTTGTGCCTATGACTATAGGTGCTTTGATAGGCTACTTGGTGGGCAAGAGAAGAAATTATAGACCCTTCATCTGAAACACTTGCAAAACTCTCAACCTTCAACCTCCTTTTTTATCTTTCAGAAAACTTTTGAGAAAAAATTTATGGAACGGAAATAATACATAAAAGGGATGGAGGATAATTAATAGGCTTAAAAAAATGAAGGGTAGGCTGTGGAAATGACGGAAAAGTGGTGGAGAAAGAAGTGGTATTGGGTGCTCTGCATCCTATTAGCGTTTGTGCTTGTTCCCATCATCAACCTGTTTTTCTTCACTGAAACGCCCTTGAGTAAGTCCATCGTTTATGCTATAGCCTCATCTGTAGGCGTCCTCGTGGCTTACTATGCGTATAGTGGGAAAACCATCTTCAAAATTCAGCCAAAAACTTTACGGCGCATAATCACCATCATGGGTGGAGTTGTTTATCTGTGCTTTTATCTTTGACACGCTTGGAAAGCGCAGGGACTATAGACCATTCTTCTGACACGCATGTGCACAGGGTCCAAGGGCTAAAGCCATGTAACCTCCAGGCTTCAGAAAAAGGTTGTAAACCATATTGGTTTTGCGTGTATTGCACATATAAGCGTGGGCGGTGTCTCTACAACTGCCGCTGAACACGTTATTTCCTTTTCAAAATTCGGTGAACGTTTTTAAATGTTCCCTCGTCCTTAGACGGACGCTTACGGCAATGTCTTCGGCTACATTCAGCTTTTAACCTTCCCGGCCAGTCGTGTTTGAAGCTGAGGGCATTATTTTCCGCTGGGGCGCCAAGAGTTGGTGGTACGAGTTCTCCTACGGAACATCGCTTAGGTTGCGAGTATATGTTACCTGAAGGGAGTGTCTAATGAGTAGAATTTTGAGAATGCGCTGTCAGATTTGCGGTCATTGGAACCTTTCAATTCCCTTTGCTTGGGATTTTTCCATGCATCACCTAGACTCTGCGAATACGGACCTTCAATTTCTCATCCAGACCGAAGAATGCAAGCGCATAGACAGACTAACACGCGTAGTGCAAATCTATTATCGTAGCAAGGCTAAGCCGAGAGTTTGAACGTCGCCCTAACCTAGGTTTATTGGTAGCCCGGGATAGCTTCAAACTCTCGCTTCAAACATTTTCTGAATACTATCAATTCGCGAATAAAAACTAGCTCAATTGCGATTGAAACGGTTAGAATTTAATAGCATTTTCGCTAGTCACACGAGAGCTCGACACTTTTTCGTGCTCATGTTATGACATGCGTTAGAATTTCAGAATGCTTATACTGCGTGCGGATAAAACGGTGCCTTTGGATTTAGAATAAAACTTTGCCACAACCAACCAAATTAGGAGTTTTATGATTTTCAGTGCGCGTGCATGCTTGTTATGCTTGTTTAACCTCTCGGAGCTGAAGAACACTGCCTGTAACAAAGCGTCCTGCTTCTGAAGTGAAGTATGCCGTTGCTTCTGCAATGTCTTGTGGCATTATCTTTTTCCTGGTTGTCCATGCCTTCAGATGTCGGTTCATTTCCACTGCGTCCTCTTCAGAGATATGTGGAAAAGCTGCTGGGCAAATGGCGTTCACGGTTATTCCATATTCCTTCTCTCTGTCTGCGATTGCTCTTGCAAGGTATATGCGAGTCGATTTGCCCAAAATGTAATCATAAGGAGCCCATGACGGAACATTTGGAAGATCAGTATTTTCCATGCTAATGAGTATTACACGCCCCGATCTTTGTTTCCGCATTACCGGTAACACGTATTTGCAACAGATTAACACACTAGTCGTCTCGGCATCAAGTGTCTTCCGAACTGATTCTATGTCAGTTTCAATCAAGTCGCAAGGCTTCCATTCTCCGCCAGGGTTAATAACAAAAACGTCGATACGGCCAAATTCTCTCATCGCTTCTTGAACAAGAGCTTCAACTTGTTCCGACCTTGTGATGTCTGCGTGAACTATCAGCGCTTCTGCACCATATTCGCGCACTGCTCGAGCAGCTTTTGAAGCTGCTTCTTCATCCTCCCTATTGTTAATCACAATGCTGAAGCCCTCTCTTGCAAGAGCTAGAGCGATGCTCCTTCCAGCTCCGCCGTCAGTACTTCCTGTAACTATGGCAACTTTTCTTTCTTTCACCTGAAACACCTATTCTGAGTTTGCATCTCAAATCTTTAAAGTTTTTAGGACGAACGAGCGCTCATGGCCACGTTTGCACACGCATGCAAGTTAATGCAACTTTGGTTGGTTGGATAAAACTTCACCTCCCTCCTTCTTACAATTTTGCTGGGCATGACGCCCGAAAAAGTGAAATTCTATGACATCTCTAATAGCTGGACACCTCTACCAAAAGGTGGGAAAACTGAAGTTACCAGCCAAAAGGTGGTTGTCCGTTCTTTACCCTAATATGTGCTCTAAGAAGCAGACCGCCTATAAAAAGGAAAGGAATAGAAAATCCTAAAACTGCACTTAGAAAACTTGTCCCAGTATTTAGCTTAAAATATAGAGACACTCCAGCTATGAGGATAATAAAACCGACTGCTAATGAGATAATGCCTCGTACACGGAAATTAATACTTTCACTCATCTTGCTTCCCTGCACACACGAATCTCTGGGAACAGAAATTGGAGGAGCCAGATGATTAAGCGCTGGGTTCTTGTGTTGTGCAGTCTTTGTTGTCTTCTTTTGCCTTGCACTGGTCACAGAGGTCAGAATGCGGTCTGTCAAAGCGTCTTTCATAGATATACATAGGATATTGAGTGCAATTCTTACACCAGTGCCATCTGTCAGTTTTGCTGCCTCTAACATACTCTACCATTCTTATCACTTCTCTATGTCTTTCAATTTCTAATTAACTCTTTTGGGGCTACAACTTTTCCGCATTCATCGTGATTTGGTTGGTTGGATAAAACTTTACCCCAACAACCACTGAACCAAGAGTTCGAACGTCGACCTGACTTGGGTTATTGGTAGCCCGGGATAGGTTCAAATATCGGTTTAAATATCGAAGTTATCCTCAATAGATTGTGGACTTGGGGTCTATACAACTAGAAACCCAGTCGTACCTGAAACGAACATTTCTATGAAGGTCAAGGTTATAAACGCTACAAAAACAAATATTGCTCTACTTTCTTTTGCCTTGTAAAGAGTCATAGGGCCTAGATAAAATTGCATTGCAAAAGAATAGAAACCAGCAAATAAGGAAATGTAAGGCAAGAAGCCACCAAGCAGACAAGGCCCTATGCCGTAGCATGCCGCTTTCCAAGCGTTTAGAATAGGCC
>Ga0315280_10009060_pt1 | contig 12894 bp, 13 predicted proteins | sample YL17G06_40_MG_FD_203697 | JGI IMG/M metagenome (GOLD analysis project Ga0315280, IMG submission 203697) | Sediment microbial communities from Yellowstone Lake, YNP, Wyoming, USA - YL17G06_40 | ecosystem: Environmental > Aquatic > Freshwater > Lake > Sediment | place: USA: Wyoming | collected...
TCCCCTGAAGGGGAAGGGGGAATTAGTTTTAAGAGGGGGGCTTCGCCCCCCTCTTTTCTATTTCTCCCCCTCTCCTTGCCAAGGAGAGGGGGATTAAGGGGGTGAGGTTAATAAAGAATCTCAGACAGGTTCTGTTTGGTTTTGGTGGATTAAGGTGATGAGGGAATCTCTTTAAGCAGTTCTGGGTTCACGCAGTTGCCAGTAAAGGGTCTGGATTCTCGCAAATGTTGCCGATGACTTCCGTGGTTTTCCAAAGCTTCAGTGGTAGAACAATCACATTATCTTTGGATTTAGCCCATGCTTTGTAATCAATAGCGTGCCAGTTACCCACTCCACCCAACTGCCCTATAATCTGCCATTGTTTACCGCCATGGTCTCTTATTATATCACCCTCGTAAATATCCTTGTGTTTTTTGTCTCTCATGCCTGTGTACCACATGAGATCGATAGGTATCAGAGCATGTCCATAGCTAAGATGATGACCTACGAATGACTCAGCCTCTCTGCCATACAACATTTTAGAAGAAGCTGTGTCCCATACCCTATACTTTTTCCCCATTTATCCACCTCCGCCTACACTTTAGAAATACCAGCTATTATAACCACTTACTTTCTATTGGTAAAGAATTTGTGTTATAATAATTACTAAAGGTGGTTGAAATAGGATGATAGCCCGAAAGGGCTTTCTGAGCTTGGGGCTATAAGCTCGGGGGCTTGCCCCCGAAAGCCCGCAGTTTCGGTTGCGGGAATAGCCGTTTAATGGCGCGTTCGGTGCCAGAAGGAATAGTGAGTATGAAGTGGCAAGACATCATGTGGCAAAAGCCACTCAAACCTCCAAGGGCTTACTTTGATGTATTCAAACAGCGATAATTCTATCGAATCTCATCGTAAACATCATCAACCTCATTCGGAAGTAGAAACTTGAAGTTACCCACTCTCTTGCCAGAGTGGGTAACTTTTTAGAACCCCTCAAATACAAAACCTTGCAATCGTCAGAAAAAAGTGGTATAATACTTATTTAATAAGAATAAAGAAGAACCTTTAAGCCGGTCCAGTGAGGCTGGCAAGGGAAATAACGAAAGTCAAGAAAAAAGACCTCTTGCCAGCGAAGGTAAGAGGTCTAATTTTATGTCAAAAAAAGTCATAATGACCCAAGAGGATATGAGACGAACCCTGGCTCGAATTGCCCACGAGATTATAGAGCGAAATGAGGCTATTGAGCATCTGATGCTAGTTGGCATGCATACCCGTGGAGTGCCTCTGGCAAAGCGTCTAGCCGCCAACATAGAGCACTTTGCCGGAGTGAAGATACCAGTGGGCACCCTAGACATCAGCCTCTACCGAGACGACCTCTCTTCACTTAATCTGCAGCCGGTGGTCAAACAAACTGATATCCCTGGCAGTGTTGACGGTAAATCTATCGTCTTGGTTGACGATGTTCTCTTCACCGGACGCAGCATCAGAGCAGCTATGGATGCCCTCACCGACCTGGGGCGCCCCCAGTTAATTCAGTTAGCTGTGCTGGTTGACCGCGGTCACCGCGAGCTACCAATACGGGCTGACTATGTAGGTAAGAATATGCCCACCTCCAAGCATGAGGAGATACAGGTTAACCTGGAGGAAACCGATGGCGTAGACGAGGTAGCCATCATCGCTGCGCCTGTAGCTAAGGAGGGGTAATGAAGACAAGTCAACGAAAAGATAACCCTGCCCTGCAAATAAAGCCCAAGGTTTCTGAGACGACATCAATATGGCGACACCACCACATCCTTGATGTTGACGACTTTACTCAGGAGGAAATAGAGCTTGTCTTCCACACCACCCAGGTTATGAAAGAGGTCCTGTCCCGACCGATTAAGCGGGTACCTGCCCTCCGGGGCAAGACTATCATAACCCTATTTTACGAGCCCAGCACCCGCACCCGATTATCCTTTGAGCTTGCCGCCAAAAATTTGGGCGCCGATGTAGCTAACCTGAGTGCCTCGGTTAGTAGCGTTGCCAAGGGGGAATCCCTGGTTGACACCCTGAGCACACTGCAAGCCCTGGGAGCTGATATAGTAGTAATGCGTCACCCTCAGTCAGGTGCCCCTTATATTGCCGCCAAATATACAGAGGCAAGCATAATCAACGCTGGAGATGGCTGGCACGCCCATCCAACTCAAGCTCTTCTTGACCTCTACACCATCTATGAACATAAGAGAAGCCTCAACGGGCTCAAAGCAGTCATTATTGGCGATATAATGCACAGCCGGGTAGCTCACTCCAATATCTGGGGTCTAACCACCATGGGGGCAGAGGTTACACTATGTGGTCCCCCTACCCTGCTTCCCGTCGGCTTGAGTGGACAACATCGCCACCTCCCTTCGGTCAGCATCCAGCCCAATATTGAGCTTGCCCTGGATGGAGCCGATATGGTGATGGCACTGCGTCTACAGCTTGAGCGGCAGCAGAGCGGGCTACTGCCCAGCATCCGTGAGTATATCCAGCTATACCAGCTCACCGAGGCAAGGCTAGCCAGAGCCAAGCCAGATGCCCTGGTCTTTCACCCCGGTCCGGTAAATGAAGGGATTGAGATTTCTCCCGCCGTGGCTCATGGTCCTCAATCGGTCATCAACGAGCAGGTAACCAACGGCGTAGCCGTGCGTATGGCTTTACTCTATCTCATCGCCAGGAGCCAAAAACAATGATGAAGTCGTTGCTTATTCAAGGTGGCCGAATAATTGACCCCAGCCAGGGGATAGATGGAATCGGCAGCTTGCTTATCACCGAAGGCAAAATCTCGTGGCTGGGCAAGGGAGAGGTAACCCCACCCCAGCCAGACTATGATGTCCTTCATGCCCAGGGGCTGGTGGTCTCTCCCGGATTTGTTGACCTCCACTGTCATCTGAGAGAGCCCGGGTTTGAGGAGAAGGAGACCATTGCCACCGGAACCAAAGCCGCAGCTAGAGGTGGCTTTACCACCGTCTGTTGCATGCCTAACACCAATCCGCCGCTGGACAATCAGACTACCGTTGAGTATGTAAAGTCAAAGGCGGCTTCAGAAGGAGTGGTCAGAGTTCTGCCCATAGGCTGTATCTCAAAGGGTAGAAAAGGGCAGGAGCTGGCTGAGATGGGTGAGCTGGCTTTAGCCGGGGTGATTGCCTTTAGTGATGATGGTGAACCAGCGCTAAACTCACACCTTATGCGCCAGGCACTAGCCTATAGCTGCGCCTTTGACCTGCCAGTCATCGACCACTGCGAGGACAGGGCTCTCACCGAGGGCGGGCAGATGAATGAGGGGGTAATATCAACCAAGCTGGGTCTGCGCGGGATACCAAATGCCGCCGAGGAGATTATAGTGGCTCGTGACCTGGCTCTGGCTCAACTGACCGGGGCTCGGCTGCACATTGCCCATACCACCACTGAGGGCTCGGTTGACCTCATTCGCCGTGCCAAAGAGATGGGCGTCAAGGTTACCGCTGAGGTCACACCCCACCACCTCACCCTGACCGAGGAAAGGGTCATCGGCTATGATACCAATGCCAAGGTAAATCCACCACTAAGAACTAAACGGGACATCCAAGCCTTAATCCAGGGGCTTAACGATAATACCATTGATATTATTGCTACCGACCATGCCCCCCACACTGAAGCCGATAAGCTGTGCGAGTTTGACCTTGCCCCCTTTGGCATCAGTGGCTTTGAGACCGCCCTGGGCAGTCTGATGAGCCTGGTGCATCAGGGAGAGCTAAGCGTGGTTACCCTCGTCGCCAAGCTTACTCATGAACCAGCCAGGATTATTGGCAATAGTTATGGCAGGCTGGGGACTCTGGCTATTGGCGCCCCAGCCGATGTTACCCTGTTTGACCCTGCTCTGGAGTGGGTGGTAGATACCAAGACCTTCGCTTCAAAGGGCAAGAATACCCCTTTGGCTGGCGAGAGACTCAAGGGCAAGGTAATGGCAACCATATCGCAGGGGAAGCTGGCCTATAAAGACGACTCTATTATCATAAGGGAAAGAAGCACGAAGGGGGTGAGGTAGATAAATAATAAACGGGCAATTCTGGTCTTAGCCGATGGCTCGGTTTACGAAGGCTATTCCTTTGGCGCTGAGGTTGATGCCTACGGCGAGGTGGTTTTCAACACCAGCATGGTAGGGTATCAGGAGATGCTCACCGACCCCTCCTATGCCGGGCAGATTGTCGTCCCCACCTACCCCCTTATCGGCAACTACGGCATAAATGGGCAGGACTTTGAATCAAACAGGATACAGGTCAGGGGCTTTGTGGTAAGAGAGGAGTGTCTTGAGCCCAACCATTATCTCAGCGCCAAGACCATCCACCAGTATTTAGCCCAAAGTGGCATACCCGGAATAAGTGGCGTGGATACCCGAGCAATTACCCGCAAGCTTCGCTCGGTGGGAGTAATGATGGGCATGATAACTGGTGATCAGACTCCCCAGCAGGTTCTGGAAAAATTAAAGAGCTTGCCCGATTACGGAACAATAGATTTTGCCAAGCAGGTGACCACCGATGCCCCGTATGAATGGGAGCCAGAGTCAAGTCAAGCCGCTTCATCATATAAAATAGTTGTCCTGGACTGCGGCTTGAAATACAGCATCCTACACTTCATAAACCAGATGGGCTGTGCCGTAACTGCCGTCCCCTGCACCATGTCAGCCAAGGAAATCCTTGCCCTCAAACCTGATGGGATTCTTCTATCTCCGGGTCCGGGCAATCCTGAGCTATTGGATTATATAGTGGCTACGGTTAAGAAACTCGTTGGTAAGAAGCCGATTATGGGTATCTGCCTGGGCAATCAACTTATCGCCAGAGCCTTTGGTGCCAGGACATTCAAGCTGAAGTTTGGTCACCGTGGGGCTAACCACCCCGTCCGAGACCTCGCCACCGGTAAGGTTTACATCACCGCCCAAAATCACGGCTATGCCGTTGACCCTGACACTTTGAAAGACAGGCTGGAGGTTACCCATATAAATCTGAACGATGGCACGGTGGAGGGCTTGCGCCATAAAGAACTGCCTGTCTTCTGCATCCAGTATCACTCCGAAGCCTCCCCCGGCCCCTGGGACAGCACATATCTGTTTAAAGAGTTTGTGGAGATGGTGAGGGGAAAGAAGTAACCCTATCCCCTTTATCCCCTTCCCCTTCGTTAAGGGGAAGGGGAAGAAATAATAAAAGAGGGGCTTCGCCCCTCTTAGACACCCCGTTAAGGGAGGGGGATTAAGGATTAAAATGCGTAAGGCAATTTATAACAAGCTTAATGAGGTGGCACGGCAGAAACAGCTAATTACCTATAAAGAACTAGCCGCTTTGGTTGGTTTGGACTGGAATAAGAATTACGGGAGGTGTCGGCAAATTTTCTCAATCTTAAGAGCTATTTGCACCGCCGAAGTTGAACAAGGGCATCCAATGCTCTCGGCAATTGCAGTCCGTCAGGATACAAGAGCACCGGGCTCAGGTTTCTTTGCCCTAGCCCGTGACCTAGGTCGCTACCAAAGTGAGACTGACTATTCTTTTTGGATTGCTGAGCGTGACGCAGCGTGGAATTTATGGTCGTCACGGTAATTGAGGGAGTCCAAGAGGGACAAAGTCCCTCTTACATAACCACCTCCCCCTCTCCTTTGAAGGAGAGGGGGATTAAGGGGGTGAGGTGGATGGATAAAAATAGAACTATAGAATTGCTGAACGAAGCTCTAGGGGAACTAGGGCAACTTCGGTCGCTAAGTCTTGGCAATCAACAATTTGAGTTATGGTATCTCAAGGTTGTGGACATACTAGAAGTGGCGTTTATTAAAAATTCATCGGAATATGAGCGGTTTGTTAGAGCTGTGCGTGTAATGTACCCTGCTTATACGGAAACGGAGCGGTGGAAGGAATATAATCGACGCCTAGATGAGTATGAGACTGCTCTGCTGTCAATATTATATAAACATGATGAATTACTACGGACCGAGGCCAAGCCTCCAACTACGGCAGAGCCAGCAAAAGCTCCTCAGAGTGAGGAGGAAAAAGTAACAACTAGAGAACTGGAGTTAGTTTTGGAGGGCACCCCTGACATGATTCTGGAGTGCGTAAGGAACACTACAGAGAGGCTTAACTCTCAGGGATATACGTACGGCTTCCGTAGAATAAGCGGTGCACCTGATTATGCAAAATGGGACAAGACATACTTTGTTAGCTGTGCCATTTCTCAAGGCGATGAGGGGCAAATTGGAGCTATCAATCTCCAGCTTCTTCCAAAAGACCAAACTCTGTTAAGCACCCCAGAACCCAAAGATTGGGAGTCATCCTTCGGACTCTTCCTAAGTTATCTTCTTGGTGAACTCAAACGCCTAGGGTTCGTGCATTTTGAAGAGGAGAAGCCTCCTTTAGGTTTCAGACCTCCTCACAAGGAGAAGAATGACCAATAAACCCTCCAAAGTCCTAATAATCGGCTCGGGACCCATAATTATCGGGCAGGCGGCGGAGTTTGACTACGCCGGCACCCAGGCGTGCAAGGCGATGCGGGAGGAGGGGGTAACCTCGGTGCTGGTGAACTCTAACCCGGCCACCATTATGACCGATGAGGGCATCGCCGATATCGTCTATATTGAGCCGCTGACGGTGGAGATGGTCGGACGCATTATTGAGCGGGAGCGCCCTGATGGACTCCTGCCTACCCTCGGCGGACAGACCGGACTTAATCTGGCCGTAGACCTGGCTGACGCCGGGGTTCTAGATAAATACAAGGTAAGGTCTCTGGGAACGCCAATTCAGACAATAAGAAACGCCGAAGACCGAGAGCTATTCAAGCAGATGATGGTTAGCATCAGCGAGCCGGTACCACAGAGTGCTACTGTAACCAGCCTCAAAGAAGCGAGAAAGGTAGCTAAGGAAATAGGTCTGCCGGTAATAATCCGCCCGGCTTACACCCTCGGTGGAAGTGGGGGAGGGATGGCAAACACCTGGGAGGAACTGAATAAGGTGGTAACGGTCGGTCTGGCTACCAGCCCGATTCACCAGGTGCTTGTGGAGAGGTCTGTGGCCGGCTGGAAGGAAATAGAGTATGAGGTGATGCGGGACGCCGCCGATAATTGCATCACCGTCTGCAATATGGAAAACGTCGACCCCATGGGGGTGCATACCGGCGATAGCATTGTCGTCGCCCCCAGCCAGACCCTGACCAATAAAGAATATCAGATGCTGAGGACAGCCAGCCTCAAGATTATCCGAGCTTTGGGTATTGAAGGCGGCTGCAATATCCAGTTTGCCCTTGACCCCGAAAGCAATAGCTACTATGTAATTGAGGTCAACCCCAGGGTCAGCCGTAGCTCAGCTTTAGCCAGTAAGGCTACCGGTTATCCCATCGCCCGGGTGGCTGCCAAAATAGCCGTCGGCAAAAGGCTGGATGAAATCCCCAATCAGGTAACCGGCAAGACCATGGCTGCCTTCGAGCCAGCCCTGGATTACCTGGTGGTCAAGATTCCTCGCTGGCCATTTGATAAGTTTGCCTCAGGCGACAGGGTTATCGGGACTCAGATGAAAGCCACCGGTGAGGTAATGGCGATTGACCGGTGCTTTGAGGCAGCCTTACAGAAGGCAGTCCGCTCCCTGGAGTTTGGCAGGCGTTCGCTACTTTGGGAGGACCCAAGGTGGGAGCTGGGAACAAACATTGATTCCTACCCTCTAGAGCCAAATGACCTGAGACTGTGGGCATTAATGGCAGCCTTAAGACGGAGGGTAACTGCCGAACAGCTATCCCAACGCACCAAAATTGACCTGTGGTTTATCACCAAGCTCCAGAACATTGTGGACATGGAAAAAAGGCTGCTCTCCTTGCCACTAACGCCAGAGCTCCTGTGGCAAGCAAAGCGACTTGGCTTCTCCGATGAGCAGATTGGAACCCTGGCTGACCGACTTCCTGAGCAGGTAAGACAACTACGTCATAACTGGAATATCCGTCCTGCTTATAAGATGGTGGATACTTGTGCTGCCGAGTTTGATGCCGGCACCCCTTATTTCTATAGCACCTATGAGCAGGAGAATGAGGCTGAGCCGCTTGAAGGAAATAAGGCAGTGGTTATCGGCAGTGGTCCTATCCGCATTGGTCAGGGGATTGAATTTGACTACTGTAGTGTTCATTCGGCATGGGCATTACAGGAATCTGGCTATAAAGCCATTATGGTAAACTCAAACCCAGAAACAGTATCCACCGATTTTGACACCAGCGACCGCCTCTACTTTGAAGCCCTGGATGAGGAGAGCCTGCGTGATATTCTCGAAAATGAGGGCAGAGCTAGCAATGCCCCACCCTCTATAGTCCAGTTTGGCGGTCAGACAGCCATAAATCTGGCTGAGCCGCTATTTCGTAGCGGGATGGCTCTTCTTGGCTCCAGCGCCGAAGCCATTGACCTGGCTGAGGACAGGCGCAGGTTTGAAAACTTCCTCAGCGAATTGGGCGTCCCGCAACCACCAGGAGCCGGAGTAACCTCCATAGAGGAAGCCCTGAGCGTGGCTAAGCTCATCGGCTACCCGGTGCTGGTTCGCCCCAGCTATGTCCTCGGCGGCAGAGCCATGGAAATAGTTCACAACGCCAGCGAGCTGAGCCGCTACATGAAACTGGCTTTGGAACTGGATACCAAGCACCCTGTCCTTATCGATAAGTATATGGAGGGGAGGGAGGTGGAGGTTGACGCCATAGCCGATGGGAAGGATGTTCTCATTCCGGGAATAATGGAGCACATCGAACGGGCAGGAGTCCATAGTGGGGATTCCATGGCAGTCTATCCCGGGGTAAACCTGACTGAACAAGAGGCGGAAACCCTCGTTGACTATACAGTCAAGATAGGGCTAGCACTCCAAATAAAGGGCTTGATGAACGTCCAGTTCGTCATTATGCCCGGTAGAAATACTCAAGGTTCGTCGGTTTATGTATTGGAGGTAAACCCACGAGCCAGCCGCACTGTCCCGTTTATCTCCAAGGTTACCGGTGTGCCCATGGTAAAGGTAGCAACCAAGGTCATGCTAGGTAAGACTCTCAAGGAGCAGGGTTATAGCACCGGGCTATGCGAAAGGCAAAAGCTAGTCGGCATTAAAGCCCCGGTTTTTTCTATGTCAAAGCTGGCCGGGGTTGATACTTACCTTGGACCAGAGATGAAGTCCACCGGGGAGATAATGGGGATTGACTATACCTTTGATGCCGCCCTAGCCAAGGCACTTCAAGCCGCCGGCCTAATGCTTCTGCCGCAGGGAGCAATACTCTTTAGCATCGCCGATAGGGATAAGCCTGAAGCACTACCCATAATCAAGAAGTTTGCCCAGGTAGGCTATAAGCTCTATGCCACCGAAGGCACGGCAAGCATGATTCAGGCGGTTGGACTCCCGGTAACAATGATAAGCAAAAAGTTGAGCGAGGGGCACCCCAACGTTATTGACATTATCAATGACGGAACAGTGGGCGGCATCGTCAATACCATTACTGGAGGTCGTATTCCGCTCAGGGATGGTTTCCAAATCCGTCGCGCCGCTACCGAGAAGCGCATCCCGTGCTTTACCTCCCTTGATACCGCCCAAGCTGCCCTGAAGGTACTCCTTAGCGGTAGCCACATTTATACTGTTCAGCCACTGCCAGACTATCGGAGAAAGGAACCGGCTTGAGGCAAGTTGTAGCCACTGTAATATCTAATGAGCAACTCTGGGGAGAGCATTGGATCCTTGGACACCGAAAATTTCTAGGTGCTTGGCTTATACGGTTGAAGTGCCCCGACGTAGCTTCGGAAGCAAAGCCAGGGCAGTTTGTTATGGTCAACTGTGGTAAGGAGTGTCTTCTACCACGCCCGTTTAGCATCCATCAAGTTAATGAAGATGGCATTGCCCTTTTTTATGCTGTGTTAGTAGATGGTAAGGGTACGAACTGGTTGTCACAGCGCTACAAAGGTGAGACAGTATGGCTCTTCGGCCCCTTAGGCAACGGCTTTTCTATCAAACCCCATTCAAATAACTTGCTATTGGTAGCAGGGGGCAATGGCATTGCTCCTCTATACTATCTAGCGCAGGAGGCGTTAAAGAAAAAACACTCGGTAACCCTGCTTTATGGTACGGCGGACAATAAAAGGTACTCCGTATCACCACAGATAGAACTGGTCTCGGCCACCGAAGATGGGAGTGCGGGCAAAAGGGGGGTGATAACCGACTTCCTGCCGGATTTTATTGGCTGGGCAGACCAAATCTTTGCCTGTGGACCGACCTCAATGTATCAGACTATGGCTGCCCAAAAGCGACTGAAAACAAAGCCAGTCCAGGTTTCCTTAGAAGTGAGGATGGGATGTGGGCTTGGCGTCTGCTACGGCTGCACGATAAAAACAAAAAGCGGACTGAAGCAGGTATGCAAGGATGGACCGGTATTTGATTTAGACGATGTCCTCTGGGATGAACTAGACTGCTTCTGACGGGCGTTTAAGGGAGGCGAAGCCTCTCTGATATAACCCATCCCCCTGACCCCCTTCCCTTAATAAGGGAAGGGGGTCAGGGGGATTAAGGGGGTGAGGTTAGAATCAGCGACTTTTAGCCGCAGAGGTGATTAAAAATGCTGTCTATAATTTGGCTGATTTTTGCCTTTTTATTTCTCGTCTTAGGATGTTTTCATTGGAGAGCGTCAGGGAAAATCATTCCCCCATTTCAAGTAAGTGGAAGACCACTTGATAGACAGGTAACTGTAAAAATAGCTGGCGCAGACATTGATAAGCCACTGAAAGATTTTGCTCATGATTTCAATTCTTATCTTGATCACTACAACAAATCATCACGCAGACAAAATAGGATTCAAGCTGTAGGATATTTTCTGGCTTCGGCAACTGCTTTGTTTTCATTTTTTATGATGTATCCGACACATTAAGGTAGGAGGTGATGCTATGGTAGTCACTAAAAGGGTTGGTCTCCAGACTAAGGGCAATTGCGATATTATTGACATTACGCCACAGGTGGAACAACAGCTAGCTGAGACGGATATAACTAATGGCACAGTTACCCTGTTTGTCTCCGGTTCAACCGCCGGGATTTCTACCATTGAATATGAATCTGGCTTGCTCTCTGACTTTCAGGGCATGTGGGAGCGAAATGTGCCCAAAGACATCCCCTATAAGCACGACCGCGCCTGGGGCGAGGGCAATGGGTACTCGCATGTCCGAGCCTCACTACTGGGCGCCTCGCTGGTAATCCCGTTTAGCGACAAAAGGCTGGCTTTGGGCACCTGGCAACAGGTTGTGCTGGTAGATTTTGATAACAGACCAAGGTCAAGGCAAATCGTAGTACAAATTATGGGTGAGTAGAAGGTCTTTGACAGCGGTTAAGCCAAAGCCTATAATATGAGACGCTCAATGGAATAAACCAAGTCGTAGAAAGGTGGCATGAGATGGCAAACCTGATAGGTAAGAGGTATCGCTGTGCTAAGTGTGGTGCTGAGTTTATCGTTACCAGAGGCGGCGAGGGCACAATCCACTGCTGTGGTCAACCCATGGAGCTAAAGAAATAATTAAGCTAATTTGCGAGGTATTATTCAAATGCCAAGCCAGTTAGGTAAGAGATATTGCTGTTCCAAGTGTAACACTGAAATACTATGCACTAAAGCCGGGGAGGGTACACCTACCTGCTGCGGTCAGGAAATGGAAGTCCAGGAACCCAGACCAATCCCGTCTTCAGATTAAAGTAGACTTTCAAAGTAAAGGGAGGTGAGAGCTTGATGGAACGAGTTAAGGTTAGGGTTAAAGGAATCCCAGCTACAGTTGCTTGGGGGATAGGTCTTCTCACCTTGGGGCTGTGCCTTATTGGTGTGAGCCTATTTTCCCACTTCAGTATATTCGCCATAGTTGGGACTTGGGTGCTATTTTTCTCCTCAGGAATAGGTGGTTGGCTCCTTGGTCGGGGCACAAAAAGATAATGCTGAAAGAGGCTTTTTCAGCGGTCTCTAACTATAGCTTATTTACCCTGCAGCAGAGAGAAAAATTCAGCCCTGGTTTCTGCTCGGTGGCGAAAGGTACCCCGGAGGGCTGAGGTAATAATAGCGCTTCCCGGCTTCTTGATGCCCCGCATAATCATACACAGGTGCTCAGCCCGGATAATCACCCCTACCCCATCAGCCTTGAGTCCATTAGCAATAGCATCAGCAATCTGGGTGGTCATTCTCTCCTGAATCTGAGGACGCTTGGCAAATATTTCCACCACCCGAGCCAGCTTGCTACCACCAACAACACGCCCGCTGGCATTAGGAATATAACCTACATGAACCATACCATAAAACGGCAAAAGATGATGCTCACACATGGAATAGAAGGGAATATCCCTGAGGATTACCATTTCGCGGTGCCCTTCCTCAAAGCCCACGGTCAACTCTTCCCTGGGGTCCATATTAAGTCCCATAAAAAGCTCGGCATACATCTCTGCCACCCGCCCGGGAGTGCCTATTAACCCCTCCCTTTCCGGGTCTTCGCCAATAGCCTTGATGATAGAAGTTACTGCTGCCTTAATCGCAATCTCATCAAACACGCCAGACCTCCTTTAACGCTTACCATAGACCTTACGGTCTAAATACTTTATCGTCTCTCTGGATATAGCAGCATAGTGTTCACTGCCCAGATAGAGGACCGGGCTAACCTTAGCCAAATCCAGTGTCTCCTCTGGAGTAAAGGCTTCCTTGAGTAAATGAACAGCCACAATCTCCCCCACCAGCAACCTATGGTCGCCGTAGCCCTTATCATCAATCAGCTTGCACTCATAAGCAGCATAGGCATCCTTTAAGATAGGCACTTGTGTCTTTACCGGCTTGTCCTTGGCAATATCAAACTGGTGAAACTTGTCTATCTCTTCTCCCTTGCTACCACCTACCGAGGCAACTAACTCAGCCTGTTCAAAGGGCAAGAAG
>Ga0315280_10009062_pt1 | contig 12892 bp, 8 predicted proteins | sample YL17G06_40_MG_FD_203697 | JGI IMG/M metagenome (GOLD analysis project Ga0315280, IMG submission 203697) | Sediment microbial communities from Yellowstone Lake, YNP, Wyoming, USA - YL17G06_40 | ecosystem: Environmental > Aquatic > Freshwater > Lake > Sediment | place: USA: Wyoming | collected...
CATTCGCTTAATTTTTCGGGACATCAGATCGCTCCTTTTTGCTGTATCGCAAGTTTTTTGCTGCCCATTGAACCGTAACCAATTATTTTGTAATGATGTTGGGGATGTTTTTCTCCTTGAGCAGATTATTAAAGCCTGCGATATCTTTGGCGATGAGCTCGCTCAACTTTTTCTCGGCGCTAGCCAGCTCTTTCTTCAATTCTTCATGGACCGCAACCTGCTGGTCTGTGGGCGGAAAATCGGCCGAGCCGCCGGCGATATCTCCAGCCAAGACAGACAACTGGCCGTAGAGATTCAGGGGAACACGGAAAGACTTCTCATCGCCTTCAGCCAGGACTCTATGGAAATATAAGTCTTCCACGGCTAAAATCTTCTCATCAAGCTGGCTGGCGGCCGGGATGAGATCGCCGGTCCCTTTATCGCCTTTCAAGACCTCAGTGAGATCGGCAATCTGCTTTCTGATCCATTCAATCCGGTTGATCGAATCGACAACGGTGTTCAGGTTGTCCCGGATTTCCAATGCTCTCATGACCTGCGCTTGAATATCCGCCTCGGTCCCTGCCGAATTCGGGTCCTTTTTCACGGTAAGCTTCTGGCTTAATTCTTGCCCATTGACAGAAATCTTGACGGCGTAAGTCCCGGGAACGGCCAGGGGGCCTTCCAATCCGCTTTCAATTCCCCAGGCGACGAGAGGCATCCATCCTTCACGGACCGATTCTTTGAATCTTTTCTCTTCCCAAACATGAGGGTTTCCGGCCGGCTTAGTTCTCAGCTTGGCCTGGCGCGGCGCCTCATATCTCAGGTCCCACCAGGCTCGGTTAATTCCGGCTTTTGCAGACCCCGTCAAGCTCCTTACGGTCTGCCCTTTTTCATCAAGGATGGTTATTTTGACTCCCTCTTTGGCTTCAGACTTGAGATAGTAATTAATGGAAGCGCCATAGGGGGGATTCTTCCCGACGCAAAGGTCATTCGGGGCGCTCTGAATTCCGGTAACATTGCGGAAACGATAGGCGGGCCGCAGGGCAAAAAGATAGGCATTAGAATTCAAAACCTCGGCATTGAGCTGTTGAAGCGGAGTGATATCATCCATGATCCAGAAACCACGGCCATAGGTCGCTACCACAAGGTCATTAAAATGCTTCTGGATGACTATCCAGTGGACAGGCGCATGGGGCATATTCGTTTGAAGAGGAATCCAGCGGCCGCCGTCGTCGAAAGAAACATACAGCCCATTTTCCGTCCCCGCATAGAGAAGCCCCTTGCGCACGGGATCTTCGCGCACGCAATGGACATAGCTGAAAACACTCTGGGGAATGTCCGAGCTGATCAATTTCCAGGTCTTCCCGTAGTCCTCAGTTTTATAAATAAATGGATCACGATTGTTGACCTGATGCAGGTCAAAAGTCACATAGCAAGCGCCGGCATCATAGCGGGAAGGCTCAATGTTGCTGACTGTTCCCCAGGGAGGCAAATTGGGGATATTAGGCGTCACGTTCTCCCAGTGGACACCGCCGTCTTTGGTCACATGCAGCAATCCATCGTTCGTGCCGGCCCAGATCAACCCCTGCGCAACTGGCGACTCAGCGATGGCAAAAACCACGCAGCCGTACTCAACAGCAAGATTGTCATAAGTAAGACCGCCCGAATTCCCAAGCTTGCTCTGATCGTTGGTCGACAGGTCGGGGCTGATAACTTCCCAGCTCTGGCCTCCGTTGGTTGTCATATGCACATACTGGCTCCCGACATAGACTCGATTATGGTCATGAGGAGAGATGGCAATCGGGAAGGTCCAGTTGAAGCGATACTTGAGCAGCCCGGCCGGCGATCCCATGGTTGACTTCGGCCAAACCCGCACGGAACGATTATGCCGGGTGCGCAGGTCCCAGCGATCAAGGCCGGCATCGTAGCAACCGCCCCAGACGATGTTGCTATCGACGGGATCGGGAATGGCGAAACCGCACTCGCATCCGGACACACTCATCCACTGGCCTGAAGGGATTCCGCCCCACCAGCCGCCGCCTGTCAGGCTATTGCTCGGGCCGCGGTAAGATTCCCCATCCTGCCTGTTGCCATAAACAAAATAGGGAATCTGGCTATCAACATCGACATGATACATCTGGGCCACGGGCAAGACGACTTCGTTCCATTCATGGCCGTGCGTAGTGGAAATCATCAGCCCGGCGTCATTGGCGATGGCTATGCGGTCGGCATTTTTAGGGTCAATCCACATGTCATGATTGTCACCGCCCCAGCGCAGAAGTTCGCTCGTCTCACCGCCGTCATAAGTCACGCTCATCGAGTTTGAGGGAAAATAGACTTCATTTTCGTCAACAGGCGAGATGGCCATGCGGGTGTAATAATGAGGACGCTCGTTGAGCAGACGGCTGTGATTGATGAGCTTCCAGTTCTCGCCGCCATCGTCCGACCTCCAGAGTGAGCCCCGCTGGCCGGTCTCGATTAAGGCATAAACGCGGTTGGAATTACTCTGGGCTACGGCAACAGCAATTTTCCCAAGCGGAGAATCGGGAAGGCCGTATCCGGACAAGCGCTTCCAGGTTGTGCCGCCATCACGAGAGATAAAAACGCCACTGCCGGGGCCTCCGCTCCACCGGCCCCAGGTCTTTATATCGACCTGCCACATTCCGGCAAAAACAATTCTAGGGTTGTTGGGGTCCAGGGCGATGTCGGAGCATCCAGTGTTTTCATCCACAAAGAGAACCTGTTCCCAAGTTTTTCCTCCATCCCGCGTTCGATAGACACCTCGTTCTTTCTGGGGACCATAACAATGCCCCATCGCAGCGACAAAGACGATATTGGGGTCTCGAGGGTCAATCAGAATCCTGCCTATCCTGCCGCTTTTCCCGAGCCCCATGTGCTTCCAGGTTTTTCCTGCATCCTCGGATTTATAGACGCCGTTTCCAATCGAAATATTGCTGCGGATAAAAGTCTCACCAGTTCCGGCCCAGACGACATTAATATCCGCAGGGGCAATGGCCAGTGCTCCGATGGATTGAGCGGGCTGGTCATCAAAGATGGGTTTCCAGTTGATGCCCCCGTCCGTGGATTTCCAGACTCCTCCTGAGGCGGCTCCGGCGTAATAAATACGAAGATCGCCTGGTACCCCGACAACCGCAATCATTCGGTTGCCCTGAGGGCCGATGTGACGGTAGTGGAGCTGGTTGAAATAGGCAGCGTCGATCGTCTGAAGGGTTGATTGTGTTGGGGCTTTTGGTTTTTGCGGCAGAGCGCCAACAAAGACAAATAGAGATACGAAAGCCAAGACGATGAATTTAGCTTTTAAACTTTCCTTGCTTTGAACCATCCTGGGCCTCCTTTTCACATCTCAAAAGCTTTCTCCAAAACTTGATAGTTTCGAGAGTTAGCATTATCTTCTCTCATTTTTTTCGATCATGTCAAATTCTGTTCTTGATGTAAATAATTCGCAGACACATACCGAACTGCTGAATTCGGCATATAAAGACGCTGCATAAAAGGATAAAAGAAATAAAAGGGGACGCTTCTCAGAACTGTCCCCTGAAGCGTCCCCTTTTTTTTATTAGGTATGAAAAAGAATTATGTGTCTGCGAATTTTTACTGGATGCCTCGTTGATCTGGGCAAGGCCCGCTCCTCCGGTATCGAGTTCATGATCCAGAAGAGACTGGCGGACAGGATCTACGGCCTGGTCAGCGGCTCTTATTTCCGAACGTGCTACAGGGACTTGTCGGGCTTATGGCGGAACCGCGTTTACGACAACCGCTTCATCTTCTCCGTCGAGGGAGGCTGGAAAATCAGTCCGACCTGGGAATTCGGTTGAAATGGAATAACGCTAGAGGCGCGCCCTTCACGCCCTTCGACCTGGAGGCGTCACAGGCGGCCAACAGCGGCATCTTTGACGAAGCGCGCATCAACGGCGCCCGCCTGCCGGTCTATCATTCGCTGAACTTTCGTTTTGACAAGCGGTTCTATTTCCGCTCATCCAACCTCATCATTTCCTTTAGCGTTTGGAATGTCTTCAACCGGAAAAACGTCATGGCTTACTGCTGGAACCCCATCGACCAAAGGCCGAGCATGACTCTCGGTTGGGGCCTCTTGCCCGTTCTGGGAAATGAATTTGAGTTTTAATCAACACGCGATTTTTTGCACTCCATTCCGTTGAAAAAAGTTTCATGGAGTTCCTTTAAGATAGTTCATTGACTTAGAATATGCTCATCGGCTAGAATTATATTGATAAAAATGATAAGGCGATCGTTGAACTTAGATTTTCTTAAGTCCCGTTTTGGGAAATTCCACTTCGTTTTTCCGCTCCTCTTTTTCCTGGCGCTTCTTTTTCCGCCTCTGCTCTTATTTATTCTGGTCTCTGTCCTATCCATCCTCGTCCTTTTCTTCAAGGCTACTGTTCCAGCCAAATCCTGTGCCTTATCCCGCTTAATCGACCCGCCTAATCTGAGAAGCCCTCCTTTGTTTATCTGATTCTTTGAATTCTTCGAGAGTCCCATTTTCAATTGACAGAGGAGGTTTATATGCCAAGCCTAAATCAACCCAACTCCCATCGGCCGCAAAAATCTTTTCAGCCTGTTTTGAAACTGAAAAATTTTCTCAATAGAGTTAAAGGAAATCCGGTGGAGACCGATCTCAGTGCCTATCGGAAGATCGTCGAGGAGATCAAATTTCACAACCTCTCGCAACTCCCGGACGGCGAACTCCGCATAATGTCCAAGCGCCTCATCGACAGGATCAGCTCCGGTACTCTTCCAGAGGGCCTCCTGGTCGAGGCCTTTGCCCTGGTTCGTGAGGCGTCCCGCCGCACGATCGGCCTAAAGCCGTATGACTGTCAGATGATTGCCAGTCTAGCCACGGCCCAGGGAAAAATCGCCGAGCTCCCCACAGGAGAAGGGAAAACTCTGGCCGCGGTTTTCACTGCCTATCTTCATGCTCTCTCCGGCAGGGGCGTCCATATCCTGACGTTCAATGATTACCTAGCCCGCCGGGACGCGGCCTGGATGGGTCCTATCTATGAGTTCCTGGGTCTCAAGGTTGGCTGCATCCAGGAAGGCATGAGTCCTCCTGATAAGCGCGCCGCCTATGCCTGCGATGTGACCTATTCCACAGCCAAAGAGGCCGGGTTCGATTTCCTCCGCGACCAAATCTGCTACAAGAAGGAAGACATGGTTCACCGTCCGTTTCACCTGGCGCTCGTGGATGAAGCGGACTCCATCCTCATCGACGAGGCACGCCTCCCCCTGGTTATTTCCGGGGTCGGGGACAGGGCGACGTGGGATGCCAGCAGCCTGGCCGCGCTCGTTAAAACTCTAATCCCCGGAAAAGATTATGAGACGGACGCCGAACATCGCAATGTGTTTCTAACAGATCAAGGGCAGGAGCGTCTTGAAGCCGGCTTCGGCTGCGGCGGTCTTTATAATCCTCAGAACCATCGTCTGCTCGAAGCAGTTTATTGTGCCCTCCATGCTGAAGCCCTGCTCCGCCGGGATATCGATTATATTGTCCGCACCGGAAAGATCGAGATCGTCGATGAGTTCACTGGCCGGGTCGTGGATAACCGCCACTGGCCGGACGGGCTCCAGGCCGCAGTGGAGGCTAAAGAAGGCTTGGCCCGCAAATCCGAGGGACGGGTGCTGGGCTCGATTACACTCCAGCATTTCTTCAGGCTCTATCCCAAACTCTGCGGGATGACGGCTACAGCGCGGCCTGCTGCTGATGAGCTCAAGGAATTCTATGGAGTGGCCGTGGTCGTGGTCCCGCCGAACAAGCCAAGTATCCGGGTAGATCTCCAAGATGCTGTCTTCACCCACAAGGATGCGAAGCAGCGCGCCCTTCTTCGTGAGATTTGCGAGGTGCATGCCAGGGGACGACCGATCTTGGTGGGGACCGCGAGCGTCAAGGAATCCGAAGAACTGGCTGCGGACTTAAGGGAGGCCGGTATTTTCTGCCATGTGCTTAATGCCAAGAACGATGAGCTTGAAGCGCGGATCATTGCTCAGGCCGGGATGTCGGGAGCCGTCACAATTTCCACCAACATGGCTGGCCGGGGCACGGACATTAAATTGGGAGGAGCAGACGAGAAGGAGCGCGATAGGGTAGTGGCGCTCAGCGGATTGTATGTGATCGGGACGAACCGGCACGAAAGCCTCCGCATTGACCAGCAGCTTCGCGGCCGGGCTGGCCGTCAGGGTGACCCGGGATCAACGCGCTTCTTCATCAGCCTCGAGGATGACCTCTTCGGGCGATATGGTCTTCAAGAGATGTTTTATAAGCGCCATCGCCTTACACCGCAGCTTGAAGCTCTCGAACAAGGGACGATTCACAAAGAAATCGAGCATGCCCAACGCATCATCCAGGGGCAGAACTTTGACATCCGGAAGTCTCTCTGGAAATATTCTTCGCTTGTCGAAACCCAAAGAAAGATCATCCAGGAATGGAGAGAGCGTGTTCTTGATTCTGAAGCGCCGCCGGAGTTACTCTTCCAGAAAGCGCCGGATCTTTACGCCCAGGGATTGGCGCGCTTTGGCCGGGAAAAGATGGCCGAAATGGAGAGGCGGCTGACTCTTTACCACATCGACCGCTGCTGGTCAGACCACCTGGCCTGGGTCACCGACACCCGGGAAAGCATCCATCTGGTCAGCCTCGGAGGCATGACCCCTCTCCAGGAATTCCTGAAGTCAGCGACGAGTGCGTTTCTTGAGATTAAACCAAAAGTTGAGGATGCCGTTGTCGTCGCCTTTGAATCCATGGTAAAGAGGGAAGGCCCCGTTGACCTTGACGCCGAAGGCATGAAAGGCCCTTCCTCGACCTGGACTTATCTCGTCAACGAGGACCAGTTTGGCTGGGGGATCGAGATGCTGAAAGGAAGTAACATTGGTTTTGCGGGAGGCGCAGCAGCAGCCTATAACGGCCTTCTCTATGTCCTCACCCTGCTTTTGAACCGGTTTTTTGGGAAGAAGAAGTAAATGCCAGTAAAAAAGGGGACGCTTCTCAGAACTGTCCCCTGAAGCGTCCCCTTTTCTTTATTTTTTCACCGAATCGTCTTCCCTGAGTCTGAGCTTTTGGTAGAGGTCTCTCCGTCCGGCTTTGTCATCCTCCATGATTTTTCTGGCGTACTTGGCCACTGCCTCTGCTTGTAAACGGGGCACGACCACTACGCCGTCGCCGTCAGCCACGATGATATCGCCGGGGATAACCAGTACGCTGCCACAGACCACCGGTCGGTTAACTGATTCCAGTTCGTTCCGGCCGGGCCGGATTCCGCGCCCCACTTTTTTCAAATAGAGGGGAACGTGCTCAATAATGATTTCGTCGGTATCCCGGGCAGTGGCGCTGGTGACGACGCCCACGCAGCCCCGGCTTTTCCAATCCAGGATATTGTAGGAGCCGATAGTGCCGACATCTGCGTTCGGCGCATCCTCGATAACAAGCGCTGTGCCTTTGCGGATCAGTGGAATAAAAGGCTCTGCAGAACGCTGGTCATACCAGTTCCCAGCCCATTCGTCATAAGCCTCGGCTGACATCTTGCCGGCTGGGGGATTCTGGGTGGGAACATACCTGGCGGTGATGGCAACGCCCACAAACCGGTGTGTGAAATGTTCCGTATCGCGCCAGAGAGAATGAATCTCCGGGTCCATGATACCGATGTTCTGCAGCCCTACGGCATCCATCCCATCAACGACATCTGATACCCGCAATCCTTTAAATAGGGCAAGAATCCGCTGGTCCTCAATTTCCGTATAAACAGGTACGGCCATAAAATTTTTCCCGGCGCGCAGGTCGGCCGTGCTCTCCGCCTGCTCATTCAAGACCAGCCCTGAACCCGGCATGGCTGCCACTAGAAGGAACATAGTGAAGCTCTGAATCAAACGATGAATCATGTTTTGCTTCATTCTTTTTTCTCCCTTTTGGTTTTGATTTTAAGCATTTTGCTCTAACGGTTTATATCCTGGCCAGAGGTGAGCGTCAATAGGAATTCTTGACATTTTAGATTTCTAAGAAACTGAAATTATTAAACAGGGCCTCAGGGATTCTGGCCACGCACAATCGCCTTCTTCAGCTCTGCAGGGACGGCCACCTGGTTGGCTTCTGCGCGCTCGAGAACCGACTTCGCTTGCGCAAACTGTTTCTGGATGTAATAAAGGTTTAGCAGATTGATATAAGCAGGGCCGCAGCGGGGATCGGACTGGATGGCCGCCAGATATTTGTTCTCTGCCTCGGGATACCTTCTCAAGCGGAAGAGGCAGTTCCCATGGACATAATGATATTCCGCCGGAACTGGCAGGGATGCTATTCCCATGTTTTCCTTAGTGTCTTTCTCAGCCTGCTCGAGCTCATGGACTCCCTGTTGATAACGGGACTGGTAGAATACGGACTGACACGAGCCCCTATCCTTGGCCGCCTCATTGTCCTTAAGGAGCTGGTCGACGACGCCCATCATCTCGTCTTTTTTCTCCATCGTCCTTTTCAGCCTTTCTTCTTGGAGCCTGCGTATCATGGCATCGAAGCGAACGTAGCCGGATTCCGCTGCCAGGATATGGTCCAAGGCCCTGTCGAACGCTCCTCTCTTGTAAAGGAGCTGAGAGAGAATGAAGTGGGCTTCGTGATGCTCTGGAAGTTTGCCCAGGCATTCCATCAATTGCTTTTCGCATTGCGCCTGATCGCCCTTCAAGAAACATGTCTTGGCCTTCTCGATGATCGGCGCAAGCGCTTTGTACTTCTCCAGGAGAGGGATATCTGGGGTTTGGGCCAGGAGGAGGGCCGATACCAGAACGAATCCGCCCAAAGCGACCCATAGGCGACTTTTTGTCTTCATAATATGCCTCCCCTCAAGGAAGCATTCCTCTTTTTTATAATTATGGAGCATGGGGCCAAGGAAGTCAAGATAGCGCCTTGAATCATCTAAAATGTAACCCAACCTCGGAAGAGGGGAGGGTTACATGGAGTAGAGTAAATGGGGGTCTGACCCCATCGCCTTTTCATCGTTTTTAAGGTAGCTCTGAAAACCTTATCTTGCCTTTGGGGCGGGTTTGAGCTATAAAGAATTGCGGGAAAATTGATTCGCTGCGCCTGTAGCTCAGTGGATAGAGCGACGGACTCCGGATCCAAACCGAACGTTTCTCTTAACCTCCTGAAAACAAAGTAATAGTCAATCTTTCCAGCAAATTACAGATTATCTGCAGGTATACGAAAGTATACTAAGGTATATGGAGGTATGCCTGGGATGGTCACAATCTGGTCACAATTCCGCAAAGATACAGTGTACTCAAAATCTAATTTGTAATTGCATGGGGGAGAGCCCTGTCCAGACCTCGTGACTGGCGCTCAAGAGGTCGTGGGTTCAAATCCTAGGCAGTAAGAGGGAAATCTTGAATATAAGGGGGAAAGATTGAAACTTGACATCCCTGCGCATCATGTTTTATCATCCACGACGAGGGAGTAAGTCAAAACTGACGCATGAATACCCATTCAGCCAGGGTAGCAGTAAACGAAATTCTTATCAACATCACTGTTATGTCAGTTGTCTATTTTTATCTATGAAAAGAGCTGGCTTTATTGCTTCCGCCACTCAAGTCTTGTGCTGCAGAATTTAAGATACGATAAAAACCATGACGCTTTAAGGAGGTGTGATATGAAGAGGAAGGTTTGGATTGCAATCTGTGCAATCCTCGCTGCAGTTCCCCTGTTAATTCCTTTGGAGGGGGGCCGGGGCCCAGCACGACTGGAGAAGTGGGTGGCGAGGTACGATGGTCATTACGACACTGATATAGCTACCGCCATCGCGGTAGACAGCTCAGGAAATATCTATGTCACGGGAAAAAGCTGGGGTTGGGGTACAAATTACGACTACGCCACAATCAAGTACGACCCAAGCGGCAGCCAGCTCTGGGCCGCAAGGTACAATGGCCCAGGGAACTTCTGGGATGAAGCATCTGCTATTGCGGTGGATCGCTCGGGCAGTGTCTATGTCACAGGGCGAAGCGTGGGCCATGTTTCCAACAATGAGGTCATTACGACCGACTATGCCACCATCAAATACAACGCCAACGGTAAGCAACTCTGGGCAAAAAGGTACGCCGGGGCACATAATGCGGCTGATGAGGCCAGGGCTATTGCGGTAGATCGCTCGGGCAATGTCTATATCACCGGATCGAGCGAGGGTTATACGTCCGCTAGCGATTACCTTACCATTAAGTACAGCCCAAGCGGCAAACAGCTCTGGGTCGCAAAATACAACGGGCCGGGCAATTTCTATGATGAAGCACGGGCCATCAGCGTGGACCGCTCGGGAAATATCTATGTCACCGGAGATAGCGTGGGTTCAGGCACCGGCGACGACATCGCTACCATCAAGTACAACTCAAACGGCAAACAGCTCTGGCTAACAAGGTTCAACGGGTCTGGTAGCCATGATGATGAAGTAAGTGACCTCGCAGTGGACGGCTCTGGCAATATCTATGTTACTGGATCGAGCCCGGGTCCAAACTTTCGAGAAGACTTCCTTACCATCAAATGTGATACCAATGGGAAACAGCTCTGGGCGAAAAGGTACAATGGGCCAGCCAACGGATTTGATACAGCAAAAGCTCTGGCCTTGGATAGCTTGGGCAATGTCTATATCACCGGACGATGCCAAGGCAAAGGAGACCAAAATTGGGACTACGCTACCATCAAATACAATACTAACGGCAAACAGCTCTGGGTGAAAAGGTACAATGGGCCAGCCAACTCGGAGGATGTAGCTCTGGACATTGCGGTAGACAGCTCGGGCAATGTCTATGTCACCGGATGGAGCGAGGGTGTGGACACCGATCCGGAAATGGGCAACCCTAGCGATTACGCCACCATCAAGTACAACCCAAGCGGCAAACAGCTCTGGGTAGAAAGGTACAACGGGCCGAGTAAGCACTGGGATGGAGCATATGCCATTGCGGTGGACGGCTCGGGCAATGTCTATGTCACTGGAGGGAGTGACACAGGGAGCGTGGGGGGACCCGGCCCCAGCGATTACGCTACTCTTAAGTATTAGCTGATCGCTACTTCCTTTGGAAAGATGGAAAATAATTGCGTCACTAAGGAGAGGGGCGTAAAATGGCGGGCTTGGTTAATTATTATCTTCTTTCTTGTCGGGGCTCCGTTGTTGATACCCCTGGGAGGCAGGGACGCGCCTGCCCGGCTTGAGAAGTGGGTTGCAAGGTATAACGGGCCCGGTAACGGGGCGGATGAACCCAGTGCTATTGCGGTGGACGGATCGGGCAATATCTATGTTACGGGGTGGAGCAGGTGTGCAGGCCCCTACGACGACTACGCCACCATTAAGTATAACCCAAGCGGCAAACAGCTCTGGGCAAAAAGATACAATGGCGCGGCCAACGGCGACGACAAAGCATCCGCCATTGCGGTAGACCGCTCGGGCAATGTCTATGTCACCGGATCGAGCAAGGTTTCAAGCATATACTTGTTTGATTATGCCACAGTTAAATACAACGCCAATGGCAGACAGATTTGGGTAGCAAAATACGCCGGGCCGGATAACCTCTCGGATGCCGCAACGGCCATTGCGGTGGACAGCTCGGGCAATATTTATGTTACCGGATGGAGCGAAGGCTCAAGCACCTATTACGACTTCGCCACCGTCAAGTACAACACCAAAGGTAAACAGCTCTGGGTCGCAAGGTATAACGGCCCGGGTAACCTCTATGACGAAGCCTATGCCATTGCAGTAGATCGCACGGGCAGCGTTTATGTCACTGGACAGAGCTTGAGTCCTGGCACCGATTACGACTACGCCACCATCAAGTACGACTCAAGCGGCAAGCAGCTCTGGGTCGCAAGGTACAACGGACCGGGGAACTCCTGGGATAAAGCAAATGCCATTGCGGTAGACGGCGTTGGCAATGTCTATGTCACTGGATTTAGCCAGAATTCGGGTTCAGGCCAGAATCTCGACTACGCTACCATCAAGTACAACAGGAACGGCAAACAGCTCTGGGTAAAAAGATATAACGGCCCGGGTAACAGCGACGATCAAGCAAATGCTATTGCGACAGATGCCTTGGGAAACATCTATGTCACAGGACGGAGCTATGGTTCAGGCACCAGTTACGACTATGCCACGATTAAGTACAGTCCGAGCGGCAACCGGCTCTGGCTAAAAAGGTTCAACAGTTCGGGTAAAAGCGATGATCAAGCACGTGCTATGGCGATGGACCGCTCGGGCAATATTTATATTACCGGAAGGAGCAAGGGTTCAGATTTTGGAGCCACTTATGACTATGCCACCATCATGTATAACACCAACGGCAAGCAGATCAGGGTAGAAAGGTATAACGGATCGCCGGGCAGCGATGACGAAGCATGTGCCATTGTGGTGGACGGCTCGGGCAACGTCTATGTCACCGGACGAAGCTATGCTGGGTTTACTCTTTTCGACTATATCACTGTTAAATATTAAATTGATGGGAAATTGGATTTCGGCTGTGCTTGTCCGCATCTGCTGTCCGGCTGGTCCAAGTGCTAAAGAACTTGAATGGGTACAAGTCGGGCTTGCTCATCCTCGCCAATAGCCGGAGTTGCCGGCTTGATAGGAAAAGAACATCTGATTTCTCAGGCGTCGCTCTTCATTCCACAAAGTGCCTGGAACCTGATTAATATCTATGGATTAAGATGTTCTGGCCTATGGGGCTTTGGGGTCATGTGACCGAAACGTGACCGGTTTTTCTGATTTACAAAAGCATGGTGATGGGATAAGATACTTTTAAAATTGCGCCTGTAGCTCAGTGGATAGAGCGACGGACTCCGGATCCGTAGGTCGCTGGTTCGAACCCAGTCAGGCGCGCTCTTATTATTTCCATTGTCTTGCCTCCAAATCAACAGGCTACAATTTATGAA
>Ga0315280_10009063_pt1 | contig 12892 bp, 11 predicted proteins | sample YL17G06_40_MG_FD_203697 | JGI IMG/M metagenome (GOLD analysis project Ga0315280, IMG submission 203697) | Sediment microbial communities from Yellowstone Lake, YNP, Wyoming, USA - YL17G06_40 | ecosystem: Environmental > Aquatic > Freshwater > Lake > Sediment | place: USA: Wyoming | collected...
TGGCACAGAGGGCACATCCTGTGCAGTGCTTTTCCTTGTCATCAAACAGCACGTGATAAAATCCCTTGAGGTTCAGTTTGGCTGACTTCTTAATCAGACTTTTGGGGCATACCTCCATGCAGAGCATACATTCCTTACAAAGTTCAGAGTCTATCTCGATATAGCCTTTCATCACTTACGAACCACCATCCATTGAATAACCTATAATGTTTAACCTAAAGGGCGGAGAATTGTCAAACACTTTATCGGAAAAGGCAATTCATTGAGCGCATAACCAGCTGTTTCATAAGTTGTATCCTTCAATTTATTGGCTTGAAATAATTCAATAATATTATTACTATGAACAGCAACGAAAACCATACTATGATCTTTTGAAAAGGGGCATGATTGAAGATATCAGTAGTCGTTCCGGTCTATAATGAAAAAAATACTATCCAGGAGATTGTAAGGAGGATTCAACAGGTTAGCTTAGAAAAGGAGATCATTATCGTTGATGATTACTCCACTGACGGTACCAGAGAAATACTCAAAGGCATGGAAGAGAATACCCTTAAGATCCTCTTTCATGATAAAAATCAGGGGAAAGGGGCAGCATTAAGGACTGGTTTTCAGGAGGTTATCGGCGATATTGTGATCATTCAGGATGCAGATCTGGAGTACAATCCTCAGGAGTATTCTATCCTCATCCAGCCTATCCTTGAGGGTAAAGCAGACGCAGTTTATGGTTCGCGGTTTTCAGGCGGCCCTCACCGGGTACTTCTCTTCTGGCACTATGTAGGCAATAAATTCCTCACCACCCTTTCCAACATGTTCACCAATTTAAACCTCACCGATATGGAGACCTGCTATAAGGCCTTCAGATCCTCGCTCCTTAAGAACATTGATATTAAGTCAAAGCGCTTTGGATTTGAGCCAGAAATCACGGCGAAGCTTGCCAAGTTAAAGTGCCGGATCTATGAGGTTCCCATATCCTACAGCGGGAGGGACTACAGTGAAGGGAAGAAGATTAACTGGAAGGATGGTATAGCCGCTTTCTTCTGGATCATCAGATACAATATTTTTAGTTGATTACGGTATCGTCTAACCCTAATTAAAAGCTTGACAAATGGGCCGTTATGGATAGATTTTTTCTGCCAAAATGGTAAGGAGGAGGTAAGAACAATGAAAATTGAAATAGAAAGGAAATTCTCTGTAACAGTATGTCTTAGTATTTTCCTATTACTCTTCTCACTCAATCAGCCTGTTACCCTACGCTGCCGGATATACCTATGGAGATTATTACAACAACAATCTTACTAATACAAGCGCAGGATCCACTCAGGGACCTTCGATTAGCGGAAAGAGAGATAAGATCACATTCTGGTCAAACCAAGATATAGTTGGAAATGGCAATAATACAAAACAGGTATTCGTCTGGACCTCTCCTTCAGGTTTTACCCAGATTTCAAGCAATGATCCAGGACTCTCTGATGTAAATAACACGTTACCCTCGATCAACCTTACGGGGGACAGGGTTGCCTATATAAAAGACACCTGGGGTGGATTCAGTTACTCAGATTACCAGTACCTCGGCGTCCGGGGGAGCATGCCGTAACCCCCAGATCAGCAGGGACGGGAAGTTTGTTACCTTTGTTTCAAATGTAGATATCCTCAGTGGGGGTACAAGTAAGTTTACCCCCTCAACCTCGGCAATCTTTGTATGGAATGCAAATGGAGTCATAACCCAGGTAAACACAAACAGTAGTGACAATCCCGTTATTGCCTCTTCCACCGGCCTCTATGAGAGCGGAGATATCCAGTACGGGCCAAGGATCGCTTATTTCTCTACCGCTGATGGATCTGAAGAAATATTCCTTGCCACCTCCACCATTCCGGTTCCTGCCACTTCACACTGGGGGCTGATAATACTCATCCTCGTTTTAGTTTCCTTAGCTGTTTTTATGCTCAAAAGGAGGAGACAGACCACCAAGGGAGAAGTGTAAGGAAAGGCGCCTTTTAGATTCGCCTTTTAGATTCAATTAAAAAAGAGACCCCGTTGACTTTTCGCTTATGATTGCAAGGTCAACGGGGCTTTTTTATATGCACCCCCATGATATTACCTCCTTTCCCTTGCCAATTCCCTCTTTCGATTGTTATAATAATACATAAATGTTTAGAAGATTCTCTGTCGTCTTTATTTTTCTCATTTCTCTGGTAAGTTCCCCTGTACATGCCTATATCGGTCCGGGAGCAGGATTTGCTATCCTCGGTTCTTTCATGGCTTTCTTCTTCGCAATTCTTGCTGCACTGTGTGCGGTACTGGTTTTTCCCGTTCGCAGCCTAATCAGGTTCATTCAGGTCAAAAAGCAGGGCAACCATCCCTATGCACAGCGGGTGATCGTCCTGGGTCTGGACGGGCTTGATCCGTCACTCTGTGAAAAATTTATAGCTGAAGGCAAGCTGCCCAACTTCAAGAAACTCGCTGAGCAAGGTAGTTTCCGGAGACTGAAGACCACCCTCCCGGCGATGAGCCCGGTTGCCTGGTCAAGCTTTGCCACAGGGGTAAATCCTGGGAAGCACAACATCTTTGACTTTCTCACACCGGACAGAGGCAACTATCTCCCTGTACTCAGTTCAACCAGAATTCGGCCGTCAGAAAAGTTTCTCAAACTTGGCAACTATAGAATTCCTCTTCAAAGACCGGAAATCCAGCTTCTGCGCCGAAGCCAGCCGTTCTGGAAGATCCTCGGGGATCACTGGATTTTCAGCCAGGTCATTCGCGTGCCGATCACTTTCCCCCCTGAAAAATTTTATGGTGCTGAACTCAGCGCGATGTGTGTCCCGGATTTGCGAGGTTCACAGGGAAGCTTTACCTACTGGCGCCACAAGGCAAATGGAGAGAAACATACGGGTGGGATTGAGCTTCCTCTGGAGAGAACTGAGAGAGGCTGGATATCATATATCCCCGGCCCGGAAAACACCTTGAGCAAAAACCGTGAAGAACTGAGAATCAACTTTGAGCTTAGAGCAAAAAGGGAGAATGAATTCTGGCTGATTCTGCCTGACCAGAAGGTGAAATTAGTTAAAAGAAACTATACTGATTGGATCCGGCTCCGCTTTAAAACCGGCCTCGGGATCAGAGTTTCCGGTCTTGCCAAGTTCATGCTGCTCAAGGGAGGAGAAGCACCTGAGCTTTACCTCACCCCGATCAATATAGATCCTGAACATCCTGCTATGCCCATCTCTCATCCACGGTTTTATTCAATGTATCTTTCCAAGCTTTTTGGTCCTTATTCCACGCTCGGCCTTGCTGAAGATACGTGGGCATTGAATGAACATGTTATTGATGAAGAGGCTTTTCTCTCCCAATCCTGGGATTACTATCGTGAGCGGAAGAAGATGTTATTCCACTGCCTGAACAGGAGCAGAAAAGGGGTTTTAGTTATTGTATTTGACCATACCGATCGGATTCAGCACACGTTCTTTCGCTGTCTTGACCCCTCGCATCCGCTCTATGACACCGAGGAGGCGAAAAGATACCGGGATACCATTGAGCAGGTGTATGTGAGTGCTGACGAACTCGTTGGTGAAGTCTTCCAGAAGCTCCGGAAAAGCGATGTACTGTTTGTGATGAGCGATCATGGTTTCAAGAGTTTCCGCAAAGGAATCAATATAAACTCCTGGCTCTGGAAGGAAGGCTATCTGGCATGCAAGAATGGTGCTGGGAGTACCGAGATGTTCAAGGACGTTGACTGGTCAAAGACCCGTGCCTATGCGCTCGGCCTTTCCGGCATTTACCTCAACCTGAGGGGGAGAGAATCTCAGGGAATTGTCGAGCCGGGCGAAGAAGCTCAGCGATTGCGGAAAGAAATCTGTGAAAAACTCACCGGCCTCAGGGATCCACAGACCGGTGAAACGGCAATCCGTTGCGCATACGATGCTTATGAGCATCTCTCCGGGCCTTACCTGGGGAATGCACCTGACGTAATCGTGGGATATAGTGAAGGCTACAGGATGGACTGGGGAGGTACCCTTGGAGAAGTAAATGGTAGGGTTTTCTCTGACAACATCAAGAGTTGGAGCGGAGACCACTGCATTGACCCTGAATTGGTGCCAGGAGTTCTCTTTACCAACCTTACTTTGAGTAGAGAGAGTGTTTGGATCGGAGACCTTGCTCCAACAATCCTGCGACTGTTTGATCTGAAGGTACCTGCGTATATGGATGGCACCCCCCTTTTAAACCAGAGTGAATTGGAGGTATTAAGGAAAAATGAACCGCAGAGAATTTTGTAAACAAAGTGCATGGTTAATAACCACATCTCTCTTAGGCACAAAAGGTTTTTGCAGTAGCCTGCCCCCTGGTGCAGCAAAGGTAAACAGCAGAAAGGTGATTGTGCTCGGAATAGATGGGTTGGATCCGAATCTGCTCAGGAGTTTCATGGATAGGGGTATGATGCCTCATTTCCAGAGACTGATCTCCGCCGGAGGAGATCTCAGAGAGATGCGAACCACAATCCCTGCGCAGAGCCCGGTTGCCTGGGCAAGTTTTTCCACCTGTACCAATCCCGGGAGGCATGGAATCTTTGATTTTATTCACCGCCAGCCTGACACCTTTGAACTCTATCTTTCCACCAGCAGGACCTACGAGCCACAAGGAGAAAAGTTTGAAATCGGCAAATGGGTATTTTCCTTAAAGAGTGGAGAGATCAAGAATCTGGTTGGAGAAAGGCCGTTCTGGAATTATCTCACTGAGGCCGGAATACCTGCGGTCATCTATCGGACACCCAGCAATTTTCCCCCTTTTGCAGGCAAGGCCTGGGAAATGTCCGGAATGGGAACCCCGGACATCATGGGAACGTATGGCACCTTTTCTTACTATACTGATACGCCGCCGAAAAATTCAGGAAAGATAACAGGCGGAAAGGTATTCCCCACGTTCCTTAAAAACAACGGTATTGCTGAAAATTATCTCTATGGTCCCCAGAACAGTTTCCGGCTCGATGAGAAGGAGCCCTTTGATGAAGTTGATGGGAGAAAGCACTATAACTATGAAAAACTTACAATACCATTCAAAGTATACGTAGACCAGGAACATGCGGTTGCAAAGATCGTCGTCCAGGATAAAGAAATATTTCTGCAACAGGGTGAGTGGAGCGGGTGGGTAGAGGTTAGATTTGAACTCATACCGCATGTAAAACATCTCTCCGGGATAGTAAAGTTTTATCTCAAGGAAGTTCGCCCTCATTTTAAGCTCTACGTTTCTCCCATCAATATCAACCCCGCACATCCTGCACTTCCCATTTTCAACCCTCCTGAGTATGGTGAGGCCCTGGTAAAGGATCTTGGGCTCTTCTATACCCAGGGGATGGCTGAGGATACGAAGGCCCGGACCTACGGGATTCTTGATGATAGGGAATATTGGTCCCAGAGTCAGATGGTTACAGCAGACTGGTTCCGGGCTTGGCGTTGGCACCTCGACCGTTTTAGAGAGGGATTCCTTTTCTTCTACTTTTCCACTCTTGATCTCGGTCAGCATATGTTCTGGCGATATCTTGACCATGTCAGTCCGATTCATGAGCAGGCACTGAAGAGCGGCTTGAAAGACCCGGTAGAAAGACTCTACCGGCAGATGGATGAAGCACTCGGCATGGTATTACAAAAGATAGACGCACAAACTACGCTCATCGTGATTTCTGACCATGGCTTTACGGGTTTCCGGAGGTGTTTCAATCTTAATTCCTGGCTTCTCGACAACGGATACCTTTCTCTCCTTGATCCTGCCCAGCGTGAAAAGGCGGAATACTTTGAAAATGTGGACTGGAACAGAACGAGGGCTTACGGACTGGGCATCAATGGCTTATACCTTAATTTAGAAAATAGAGAGTTTAAGGGCATCGTCCGCCCCGACCAGGAGGCCGGTTTGCTCACAGAGCTAAAACGTAAACTGGAAATGCTGATAGATCCTAAAACCGGGGAACACCCGCTTAAACATGCCTATATTGCAAAAGAGGTTTACAAAGGAAAGTATGTGGGTACCTTTTCACCTGATATCATTATCGGATTCCGCAGGGGATACCGGGCAAGCTGGGAGACAATACTGGGAGGGGTTCCCAAAGACTGGTTCACCGATAACCTTGATCCCTGGAGCGGAGATCACTGCATAGACCCGACCGAGGTACCGGCAACACTGGTCACAACGAAAAAAATTAAAAAATCGAGCCCTGCAATCTGGGATATCGGGCCTACAGTCTTGAACGAATTCGGAATTAAGATTCCAGAAAACTTAGAGGGAAAACCGATCTTTTGAGGAGGATACAGGATGTTTGGAAGCGGTAAAATCAAGATTAAAAGAGATCTCTATGAACGGGTAAAAATATTTGCTGAACGAGCTGGATATTCCTCAGTTGAAGAGTTTATAGAACATACGCTCGAGAAAGAGATCGCTCAGGTAAAAGGATCAGACTCTGAGGATGAGACCAGAAAAAAGTTGAGAGGCCTCGGGTATATCTCATGAAGATGGCGGGAGTGAACCGGTTTTGATCGTAATCCAGAAAATAATTGACCAGTTATTCTTGCCATTTTCCAGGTTCTCACTTCTGTATGGTCTGGCTTTTGCGACCCTTCTCATTACGGCTTGGGCACTTATTATTTACAAATACTGCTCAAACCAGAAGGAGATTAAAAAAGCAAAGGAGAGGATCAAGGCACATTTTGTTGAAGTCTGGCTCTTTATTGATGATCCGATTTTGATCCTCAAGGCTCAAGCCGGGATATTTTCTCAAGGTGTTCGGTATCTTTCTTATGCCGTAATCCCGCTTGCAATAATGTTCCTGCCTGTACTCATTTTTCTTGTCAATTGTGAATATCGCTATCACTACCGTCCTTTTCAGCCTGGAGAGGTGTTTTTACTCAAAATGAGACTCTCAGAGGATGTTGCCCCATTGGAAAATGCAATTAATCTTGAACTTTCTTCCGGTCTTGAGTTTACTGCACTGTCTCTCCGGCTACAGGATAAGGATGAAAACGGTAAAGAATTCCGTGAAATAGACTATCGGCTTAAAGTTAAGGAAAAAGGAGACCATACCGCCAAACTTCTGGTGAGTGGACAAGAGCAGATTGATCTTAGGATTTTTGCTGATGCTTTGAAAAATACCAGGCTCAATCCTGTTGAATCGGTTCGCTTCTCCTCAACTTTCTTGCATCCTGGTCTGGGTTCACTAAAGCCTGGAAGCGGAATTGACAAGATCGAAGTGCAATATCCTGTGGCTCACATAGGATTTTTGGGATGGAAGGCATACTGGATCTGGCCATTCTTGATCCTTATGTTCATCTTTGCTTTTGCTTTAAAGCCTCTCATCAGAGTTGAATTTTAATCTGATGTTGGTAAAGCTAACACCACAATCAAGATACCACCGGAAGTGAAAGAAATAGCTGTGAAGGGAGAGAGAAAAAAGGGATTAATAGGTTTGTTTGCAATCCTTCTTCTCTTTATTTTGCTTCGCCTACCAACCCTCTACGAACCATTTGGGAGGGATCAAGGAATCTTTGCTACTATAGCCTCAGGCCTCCTGCAAGGGAAGATTCCTTATCGCGATCTCTGGGATCATAAACCTCCAGGGATATATTTCCTGTATGCTTTTGCTTTTAAAGTGCTGGGCAGGGAGATGAGGAGCATTTCTCTGCTTGATGGTTTGTATACCCTCTTTACTCTGTTATTCTTCTTCAAGCTGGCTAAGGAGTTGTTTAACCGAAGGGTAGCGTATCTATCTACATTTTTATTCGCTATCCTCGCGAGCGGCATTTTTTTCGTAGGATGGTGGGGGAGGGGACAACCTGAGGTATTCTTGACTCTCCCCTTACTGGGAATGATTTACCTCCTTAAGCCTGTTACAGCAAAAGAAAGACCTCCTTTTTTTCTCCTCTGTGCAGGAATACTAGGAGGAATTGCCTTTTCTCTCAAATCCACGATATTTCCCCTTTTTTTCCTTTTTTCCTTTTTCCTGTTAGTTGAAGACGGTATTAACTCGAAAGGAATACTCAAAGGTATGTCCAAAATTTTTCTGTTCTCCCTTGGAGTAATTGTTACCCTTTTACCTTTTATCATCTTCTTCTGGACATACGGGGCACTTGATGATGCGATCTATTCCATTGTAACCTTTAATCTCACTGCCCATATCAACCACCCCTATAATTTCGGTTTCTTGATGAAATTGAGAGGTAACTTCAATGTCATCGGAACTAAGATTCCTTTTTTATGGGCAACTGTATCTATCCTTGCTTGCTATGGGTTTGTTCAGCTCTACAAGGAAGAGAGGAGAAAGAGGGCTCTCCTCATCTTGTGGAGCATTGGAACAATCTTAAGTATCTGCATGGGATGGTGGCTCTTCTATTATCACTTTGTCATCCTCATACCTCCACTTGCATTGCTGACTTCTTATGGTTTCTTTCAACTCTTCGATCGCCTCCCCTCTCAAGGACGGAAAGCACATCAGATGATCAGAAGTCTTATCCTCTATCTTTTCATACCCTTCCTTCTACTTGAGTTTCTCTTTGCCTATTATCACTCTTATGTGAGCACCGGGATTATCTCCGCCCTCATCGGCGTGGAAAAAGTCAATGCTGAAGAGATCTACTCAAGATACAGGGTTCAAGAATATACTATTACAGATTTTTCCTTCAGAGAAGATTACCGTCTTGCTCACTATTTAAAGGCTCATACCAATGAAGGTGAAAAAATCTTTATCTGGGGATGGGAGTCTCTGGTCTATTTCCTCTCGGAGATAGAACCCACCAGTCGGTTTATCTTTATCTACCCCTTAATTCAGAGCAACCTCAATATTCGGGAGGGAACTCTGAAAATATTATGGGCAGAATTTCAAGAGAAAGAACCCCAATATTTTATTGTGGCAAAGAATGATCAAAATCCTATTGATGAAATAGGCTCAGAGAGAAGACTTGCTTTCTTCCCTGAGATCGAGGAACTATTGAAATGTAAATACGTTAAGGAAAAGGAAACTGAAAGGTTTATTATTTACCGGAGGATTACATGAAGTTTTTCACTCCTCTTAAACAGAGATCATTTCCAGATCCAGCCTATGATTACCCCCAAGATTAACCAGATTGGAATAGATATCAAAGCAGCGATAAAGATCCCCTTAAGAGAATTTAACTGATTGATTAACCTTTTCTTCTCCAGGGCTCGATTGATGACCAACTCTAACTCATCCAAATTTATTGGCTTGGTAATGTAGTCATATGCGCCGGCCTTGATCGCAGAGACTGCGGATTCAATAGTTCCAAAGCCGGTAATAACCAGAACCACCGCTTCCTTTTCCCTTCTCCTTATCTCTTTTAAGAGAGACATTCCATTCATCTTGGGCATCATCAGATCAGTGAGGATCAGTTCAAAAGATTTCATTGTGAACTTATTGAGCGCTTCTTCTCCATCTCTTGCTACTTCAACTTCTAAGCCCGTCCTTTTCAGCACCTCTGAAATGATATCTATGCAGTGGGGATCGTCATCAACCAGCAATATTGCTCTGCGTGTCCCTTGCTCTGCCATTATGTTTCCTGAGAGTTAAGAACGACCTTGACCGCCTCGGATAAATCTTGAGCGACCAGGTGAGGTTTCACTGTTTTCGAGGTCACATTGGCAAGTTGATTCTTGCCCTTCCCGGTTAAAACTAATATAGTCTTGCACCCTGCTTTATTGCCAGCTTCAATATCGCTTACACTATCGCCGATCAAATAGGAATTGGTAAGCTCGACTTGATACTCTTTCTGAGCCTGAAGAAACATCCCGGGTTGTGGCTTCCGAAATGGGCTTCCTTCTTCAGGTCGTGCAGGACAATAGTAAAAAGCATCAATCCATGCCCCTATTTCTTTAAGCTCTTTTTGGATTTTCCCATGAATATCCTCTACTACGCTGGATGGTACTATCCCTCGCCCGATTGCAGACTGATTGGTCACCACAACTACTAAAAGGTGGGCCTGATTCAATTCCTTAATGGCCTCCTTAGCACCTTTTATCCAGATAAATTCATCCCATGATTTTATGTAATCATCCCTCTCCTCATTAATTACCCCATCCCGATCTAAAAAAACTGCTTTCATTCTTTCAGACCATGACGGCGATTGTTGAAGATTGCTTTGCTTCCATCAATCTCTAAATGGAAGCGTAGTTCCTGCAATGTATGTAAGGCTGTCCGGAGGCTATCCTGATGTTCTCTTGGACAATAGAAGAGGAAAAACCCCCCCCCACCTGCACCGGCTAACTTCCCTCCCAGTGCTCCGGCTCGGATTGCAGTGTTATAGATCTGGTCAAATTCTCTATTACTAATCTTACTGGCCAATTCCTTTTTTATAAGCCAAGATTCATGGAGAAGTCTCCCTACTTCGTCCAGCTGGTTGGAGGCAAGGATTTCTTTTAACATTTCAGCGCGCTTTTTGATCTGCCGGAGGTATTCAATATTTTCATCTATTTTATTCTTCTGTTCTAAGAAGATTGCTTCAGAATTTCTTGTGCGTTTGGTGTAGAAGAGGAGGAGGTTGGAACTCAGTCTTCTTCGGGTACTTTCTGGAATATTCATCTTTTCGATTTTAACATGCCCATCCTTTTCAAACCGGAAAAACCGCAGATTGCCATAGGCTGCAATATACTGATCCTGCTTTCCAATCGGTTTTTTTATTCTATCAATCTCTATCTCACAGGCTTCACTTGCCAAAGTCTCTTGGGTCATTTGCTCTCCCTGATAGATGTAGAGCGCATTGAGCAGTCCTACCGTGACGCTGCTGGAGGACCCGAGTCCGGTTCCTTCGGATGGAACATCGGCCAAGGTGGTGATTTCTACCCCCTTTGTCACCCCGGTCTTTTTCATTACCTCCCTTACCAGATCGTGTTCTATATCCTCAACCCTGTCCACGATCTCTTTTTTAGAATAATTAACATAGATCATGTCATCAAAACGTTCTTTAACAATTACATAGATGTACTTATCGATGGCAGAACTGATGACACACCCACCTTCCAAAGAATAGAAGTCTTCGACATCTGTACCACCACCTGCTAAACTGACACGTAAGGGTGTCTGCGTAATAATCATAATGGGTTTTCTTTCACTGTGATCCGCACGTTTCTCTTATTACCATTTTCGGCAGAATTCTGTTTTTCTTTAAGAAAAAGAAAGCCAAATGTTGATCGGTGGACGTGTTGAGATGCCGTAGAAGGGCCTACCTTCCAGTTCCTCTGAGCACTGCCGGGATGGTCTTTAGCAGAATCTTAAAATCCAGCCAGAGTGACCAGTTGTCAATATATTCCAAATCTAATCTCATCCATGCATCGAAATCGGCAATTTCGTTCCTTCCATTCACCTGCCACAAACAGGTAAGACCTGGCTTAACGCTGAGTTTCCTTCGGTGCCAACAGCCCTATAGCATCACTCAAGTTACCAAAGAAGGCTTTAGTCCTGTTAAGCTCATATTAGTTTTTAATTAATACTTATAATATTTAATCTTTTTATATCAATTTTTACAAATTTGTCAAGAACTTACTTCTTAATTCTCCATAAAGTTTTATTCAATCACGAGATGTTTTCCCTTCTCGTCAAAGATTGCGAATTTAGCCAGACCAATTTTTTGGAAAAAATATTTTAAGGCAGTAGTTAACACACCGATACCATAAATCACGCTTCTCTGGAAATTGATAGATGATGCTTCCTCAGAGTATTTGGTGGGGCATGAAATCTCCCCAATCCGAAAACCAAAATATACGGCTTGAACAAGGATCTCGTTATCAAAGACAAAATCATCGGAATTCTCTTCTATTGGTAACTTTTCCAGTACCTCACGACTGAATGCACGATAACCTGTATGATATTCAGAAAGTTTTTGATTTATCAGAATGTTTTCAATCAAGGTTAAGAATCGGTTTGATAAGTACTTATAAAGAGGCATTCCACCCTCAATGGCTCCTTTGCCGATGATTCTCGAGGCTAACACAATGTCGAATTCCCCGACTGCAACCATAGAGGCTAATGCAGTAAGTAACTTGGGGGTATATTGATAGTCGGGGTGGAGCATGACAATAACATCTGCACCTTTTTTCAGGGCTTCTCGGTAACAGGTCTTTTGATTACCCCCATACCCCTTATTGTTAAGGTGGACGTAGGTGTTTATATTAAGTTTCCTGGCAATTTCTATGGTATTATCTGAACTCGCATCATCTACGAGTACAATTTCATCCACAATATCATGGGGAATCTCATTGTAGGTTGCCTCTAAAGTCTTGGCAGCATTGTAAGCAGGAAGGACTACAACAACCTTCTTATTGTGAATCATACTTTCACTCTTTACCTTCTATTAACTTTTACACCTCAATTGGTGGAAGTTTCACCACTATAAAATGTAACCTTGTGGGTGTTTATAATGCCATTCCCATGCCGTTCTTATTATGGTTTCTAAATCAGGATACTTCGGTTCCCAATGTAATTCTTTTTTGATCTTTTCGGAACTTGCTATCAAAATTGCAGGGTCTCCTGGCCTCCTGTCGGCAAATTGGTAAGGAATGGCAATGCCAGTTATTTTTTTTGAAGTCTCAATGACTTCTAACACACTAAATCCTTGGCCGTTTCCGAGATTGTAATTGGCATTAGGTCTCTTCTTCAAATTTTCAATTGCCAGAATATGTGCCTGTGCTAAGTCAATCACATGGATATAATCCCGTATGCATGTTCCATCTTTGGTGTCATAATCATGTCCGTAAACATAAAGTATTTTTTGTGAACGGTAATTTGAAATAACAGTAAAGTCTTTTTTTGTAGATTCCTGGTTGTTTTTCACCTGTTCGCGAAGTGCAGCTTTCAGAACAAGTGGAATAAGGTGGGACTCGTGGACATGGTCCTCCCCAAGCATCGCA
>Ga0315280_10009064_pt1 | contig 12890 bp, 18 predicted proteins | sample YL17G06_40_MG_FD_203697 | JGI IMG/M metagenome (GOLD analysis project Ga0315280, IMG submission 203697) | Sediment microbial communities from Yellowstone Lake, YNP, Wyoming, USA - YL17G06_40 | ecosystem: Environmental > Aquatic > Freshwater > Lake > Sediment | place: USA: Wyoming | collected...
GAGCGCGCGCTACTGTAAAGGAGGATGTATTCTTGAAGGACGTTGAGTTGAAGCTTATTTCTGAACTTATGAAGAACAGTCGCAGAAGCGACAGAGACTTGGCTAAAGCAATAGGAGTTTCTCAACCCACTGTATCGAGGATGATCAAAAAGCTGGAGAAAGAGGGCGTCATAAGGGAATATACGATGATCCCTGATTTTAGCAAACTCGGATTCGAACTAATGTCTTTGGTAACCACAAAGGAGAATAAATTGCTCAGCGAAGACGAAACTGAAGAAGCATGGAAGAAAGCTCGTGAAATGGCGAAGAAAATGCCCCCGCCATTCCTTTTCGTCCTAAGCACTAAACCCTCAGCCGCTGACACAACCGCTCTTGCTTTGCACGAAAACTACTCGGAATACTTCACATATCTTAAGGGAATCAGGGAAAATCCACTGGTAAGTATTAATGGTGTTACGGGTTTCATCGCAACGACGAAACTCAAGGATCATTTTGTTCCCTTGACTTTATCTGAAGTGGCGGACTTCATAAAGAGAAGAGGACTAGCGAACAAAACCAAGACCGTCCCCACAATCAAAGCAGGCAAAGGGGCAAAGGCTCCCTGACTGTAGAGGTCTGGGCAGAAAGCGCGCACACAACAACCAGGTTCCGGGGTTTGGGTTTGGGATGAAACTTCACCCCCAATCCAAACTCAAACCTAAATAGTATTATACTGTTTAAGCACATTTGTTTTGAAGTGGGATGAAATCGTATGCTGTTCGTTGTTTTAGCTAAAATGAGAGGGGCTATTGACGAGGAGTTCAGCAAGAAATCAGAGGAGTTCATGAAACATCCGCCTGCAGGCATCAGAATACATCAGGTTCTGAACACGCTTGGACGATATGACATGGTGATATTCTATGAAGCTCCAAGTGAAAAGGAAGCTTTGATGGCTGGGATGATGTTCTCTGACAAGGCCGCAACAGAAACATTGATTGCCATTCCGCAAGAAGAAGCAAGAAAACTGCGAAGAAGATAGAGTGATCTTCACTTTCAATACATCTGAGAAACTCCCATTTTTCTAAATCAATAGAAGGGACGAGTTCACCCTTCAATCCAAACCCAAACGAGTGTTTAATAGTCCTGCAAGATCATTCACTTCTGGCGATTGTTGTGGCCAGGCTTAAGTGCCTCAAGTGCGGAGAGACATTTGACAAGAAAGCAGTTGCAGACTACGGTGCTGCCGGAGTAACTGGAGCAAGAATCGGAGTCAGATATGACCTTCTCGTATGGCCTTTCACAATGAGAGTCTACGCAACCTGCCCGGTCTGCAATGGAAAAGGATGGCTCAGAGTTCTTCCACCTTGGAACAACAGATAGAATCTGCCGGTTGATTTGACAAGACTCTACTCCCAAACCCACTTCAATTTCCCGGAGGAGCTGTTGCTGAATGAGTGCCTACTTGTCAATGGATTGAAAGTTTAGCTCTTGTACCACTCTGCGAATTTTCGGAAAGCTCTTGCCCGATGTGAATGCTCGTTCTTCTCTGCGATGCTCATCTCAGCGAAAGTCTTACTGCTATTCAGCGGTCTGAAGATCGGGTCGAAACCGAAACCAGACCTCTCGCTTCCCTTTCTCTCCTCATCTGCTATTTCTCCGAGCACTTCGCCGTGAAAACATACCGGCGACTGCAGCTCCGCTGAGAAGTATGCAACAGCGGACTCAAAGCGTGCCCTTCTGGCCTTGACGTTCTTCATCAGTCTTAACAGACCTTGGTTTCCAACGGTTTTGTACGTGTAAGCGGCGTAGGGGCCTGGAAAACCATTCAGAGCATCTATAAACAAGCCGGCATCCTCCACTATGACTGGCAGACGACACTTCCCGAAAGCATCCAAGGCGCTTGCCATGGCAATCTCTTCGAGGATTTCACTCTGAATCTCAAGCGACTTCACTCTCAGCATACCAACCGCTACGTTGTATTCGGTTAGGACGCGGCGGGCTTCATCGAACTTGTTAACGTTGTTCGTTGCAAAGAATATAATGCGGCCTTTAAGCTGAAGACTCTTCCTGTTTCCTCTCTGCGACATAGCGTCCCCTCCTCTCTATTTCCCTGATTTTATCTAAAACACTTTTTGCCGCTCCCGCGCCCAATACGCTTTCGTAACCCGCCAAAACAGACTCAAAACAAGTCTTAGCGAACTGGTAATGCGTGCTTTCAAGGGCCCTCTTCATCAAGTGCAGGTCAACCCCCCTCGCCTCAACCTGCCCGCTCCTGTCGCCAAGCCCGAAATCCACGAAGAAAACCCTGCCTTCCAGGCCTACAATCATGTTCGACGTGGTCAAATCGCCATGGATCAAGCCGCACTCGTGAAGCTTCGCTATCAACTGGCCAATCCTGAAGCACAAGCGTTGCCTCTCAGCCTCAGAAATGTCACTGAGCAACTGTTTCACCTGTTTTCCATCGATGTACTCCATGATTATCGTCGTGTTCTTCACGTCGACCAGAAAGATCATCGGCGTTGGCACGCCAGCCCTCTTTGCCTCATGCATCAACTGCGGCTCATGAATCGTTCTGTACGTGCGAATCTGCTCATCAAGCTTCTGCGGCCTGTATTCCTTGGGCAGACGTTTCTTCATCAATGCCCTTCTGCCATGCCAATCTGTAAGGTAAAGGTTAGCCTCAGCCCCCTTCTTGATCAACACTGGCGAACTCACTCTGCCCACGGAACTTCAACCTCTTCAGGGCGCCACCTCAGCCTGACAAAACTCTCCTCCACCGGCGTAACAACACCATGAGTGTAAGCCAGAGCCCCAGTCCAAGCAATCATCGCGCCGTTGTCCACCGCAAACTGCGTCTCCACCGTTTCGAACCTGACGCCATGCTCTTCGGCCACGGCTCTGATCATCGACTGCAACCTTCTGTTAGCAGCCACGCCGCCAGTCAAGAGAAGCTCTTTCTTCCCAGTGTGAGCAAGAGCCCTTTCAGTGACCTCGGTTACCATTGAAAAAGCCGTCTCCTGAAGACTGTAGCACAGGTCCTCAAGCCTGCAGTCTCCCTTCTTAAGCAGAGCAACGGAGGCCGTTAACAGACCACTCAGGGACACATCCATGCCCTTGACCGAGTAGGGCAACGGAATCAACTTCTTGCCACCTAACGCGAGCTTCTCTATCACAGCACCAAACGGCATACCTACCTTTTGACGTAGCCCAGCCTCCCTGGCGAAAACATCAAGGCAATTTCCCAGAGCGATGTCCAGCGTCTCGCCGAAAACCCGGTAGCGCCCAGACTCAAAGGCTACAACCATCGTGTTGCCGCCAGAAACATACAGTGTCACAGGGTCTTTGGCGCCTGCTCTAAGCTTACCTATCTCAATATGCGCTATGCAATGGTTCACTCCGACAAGCGGAATGCCCAAGTAGGACGACAAAGCCCGGGCCACAGTCGCTCCAGTGCGCAGACACGGACCCAAGCCTGGACCCTGAGAAAACGCCAAGACAGACAGGCTTTTTGGCCTTATCCTAGATTTTGTGAAAGCCTCTCGAAGAACTTTACTCGCCACATCAGCATGGTGTCTGGCCGCCTCTCGCGGATGGATGCCGCCTTCAGGCGGCACGTAAGCGTCTATTGCGTTCGCCAGTATTTCACCGTCAAACGTCGACACACCAACGCTGAAGTCGTCAGCCGTTGATTCGATTCCCAAGCAGTAGCCTCTTCGTGCCTTATTCTTCATTTTCCCATCTTTCAACATTGTTTTTGTCGATCTTAAACATACAGCTTTTTATTTAAAAGCTGCACATATTAAAGAGGAAGACTTGGAATTGATGAAGATGCCGAAGCGCAATGACTTGGAGCAAAGGGCTCTGCAGTTCATAATGACCACAGGCTTTGAGGGTGTGCTCCAATCTGACCTGTGGCATGAATTGGACGCGAGCAGCCGCGAAGGCTCCAGAATAGCCCTTAAACTCGAGAACAAAGGACTCATCCGGAGAGAGAAAGAACTCCGAGAGGGAAGATGGACGTACAGACTGTTTCCCAAAAGGCTACCAGCATCAATAGACTCGATAGCTGACTGCCCATGCCTGATGTGCCCAGACAACCCTCGATGTGACCCATCAAGTGCCATTTCACCGCAGGATTGTGAAAAGCTCACAGAGTGGCTTCATTATATTTCTCAAGACGAGCTGGGCGCTGTTGGTGACAGCTAGTTTTGCCTAAGGCATGGATTCAGGACAGAAAAAGAGACTACTACTACAAGAAGGCAAAGCTGGAAAAATACCGCTCAAGGGCAGCCTACAAACTTTTTGAAGCCATAGGGAAATATCATTTCATAGAGTACGGCGACGTTGTCGTCGACCTAGGCGCAGCGCCAGGCGGCTGGATCCAAGCGGCACGAAAAACCGTCGGCAACAAAGGCTTTGTCCTAGGCGTCGACCTGAAGCACATTGAACCGTTTCCGCAACTCTACGTGAGAACGATAGTGTGCGACATAACAGAAGAAGAAGCAGTTCAGCAGATTCTGGAAATGCTCCCAAGAAAAGCCGATGCCGTAATCTCCGATGCTTCCTCGAACATCTCAGGAATATGGGAAGTTGACCATGCTCGCCAGATAGACCTGTCACAGCGGGCACTTGAAATAGCGCTGGAGATATTGAGACCTTCTGGAAACTTTTTCGTGAAGGTGTTCCAAGGAGACATGCTTGACGACTTCGTACACAAGGTGAAACAATGCTTCGAAACCGTAATCGTGGTGAAACCGAAAGCCAGCAGGGCCAAAAGCTCAGAAATTTTCATTCTGGGAACATGCCTGAAGAAGCAAGGCTTAGGACAGCAAACATAAATTCTTGTCAGCGTGCTTATTGATAAGCAAGGTGAAAGGTTGAGAATAATCGCGGCAGATTCCTCTGCAGCCATACTCAACGATAAGTTTGAACCATTGACAATCGTTGCAGCCGCATCAGTCCTAGCCCTCCCACCATACAGGGAAGCAAGCGCTTTTCTGGCCGAACCCATCTTCGCCAATGCTGAAAACGGCCACGAAGTCATAATACACGAAGCAGAACTCTGCAGGGACCTCATCGCAAAAGCAAAAGCTGATGTTGTGCACCTCGACATGTCCTTGGGGTCGGTTACGCTTGAACAGCTCTCTCCGATAGAATTCACCAACATGAAAATCTCTGCAAATGCCAAACGCCACCTGTTGAAGGTGTTGCCGAGACTGAGAAAAATCGCCAACGAAATAAGGCAAAAGTACGGGGTCGAAATGCTGGCCATAGGCAAAGAAAGCGTGCCAGTAAGGATCGCCGAGCTAACATCGGGCGCACACGCGATACTCTATGCAAGCGCAAGAGCCATCGATGAGAAACAAACTGTCATGCTAGGGTTGCCTTCCAGATGCCAGCCCAGGCTAACGGAAAACAGCGTTTACCTATACTCGTTGATGCCTGCAGAGCACGATGTAAGAGGTTACGCAGAGGACACAGGAGAAGTTCTTAAGAAGGTGAATATGACAGAAGTATTGAATCCCGTGGCAAGGGGTTTCAGAGCGTTGAGAATAAGCCCAAAGGAGGCAAAGTGATTGCTGCCCGGTTTTTGGAAAAGGTCCTCATCAAGAAGAAAGCGGATGATCACTATCGCGGTCTTCTTGCTACTGTGGGAGGTCGCCACCACTGTAGGACTTCTGACACCCCTAAGTCAACAAGACGCCAATAGTATAAACCAGGAAATAGATCAGGAGCGGAACACAGCCAGTGTAGAAAACATCTTCGGACACAACCTCATTCTCTGTCTAGTAACGTTTGTGCCTATTGGCGGACCCATCTTTGGCTTCTTTTCAAGCTACAGCTCAGGAGTGGTCATGGTCGCACAATCCATGTCCCCCCAGGCGCTTGGACTACCGCCGCTGTTATTGTTCTTCGCATACTTTCTAATTCCGGTCTATTGGTTGGAGAACATCTCGATTTCCATAGGCCTAGCGGAAAGCGTCTGGCTCATTCGACGGACCACGCAAGGCTACGGCAAGAGAGAGCTTAGAAATGCCGCTGTCCTCATCGCCATTGTTACGTTGATATTGTTAGTATCTGCAATCATAGAAATCGCTCTGATAAATGCAACTGGCGGCTAATATTATCCCAGTGATCAACTTTTCGCTATTTTTTGATTTCCAGACTCATGTCTAGGGCTTTTGGACTCTGAGTTATTTCGCCCAGACTCACGACATCGACCCCCGTTGAGGCAAATCTCGTGATGTTCTCCGCCGTTATTCCGCCACTGGCTTCTACCAAAACTTTTCCATAATACTTCTCTCTTTTGAGCAACGTCATTGCCTTCTCTATGTGTTTCGGAGAAAAGTTGTCCAGCATCACGATGTCAGCTCCAGCTCGAACAGCAGCCAGAACTTCCTCAGCCTTGGTTACTTCAATTTCAATCTTCTTGCTGAAGGAGGCGTGTTTCCTAGCTTTTTCAACGGCTTTTTCGACGCTTCCTGCCAGTGCTATGTGATTGTCTTTTATCAGGATCATATCATCAAGATGAAGCCTATGCGTGTCTCCGCCGCCTATCAGCACGGCTTTCTTGTCGAAGTATAGGAGCCCAGGCGCAGTCTTTCGGGTGCACGCAACCTTGGTCTTAACCTTGGCCTTTCGAAGCTTCTCGACTAGGTTCCTCGTCGCTGTCGCTATGCCACTCATGCGCGAAAGAAGATTAAGCAGGGCCCGTTCTGCTGTCAGAAGCGTGCGAGCATCTCCGGAGATTCTGAGCAGAACTTCACCTGGTCTCACTTTTTTCCCGTCATTCACTGAAGCTTCGACTTCGAGCCCTAAACTCTGCAGAAAGATCTTTGCTTCTTCAATTCCAGCAACGATCCCCGGCTGCTTTGCTACGACTGAGGCCTTCACATTTGTGTCTGCCGGAACTATCAGCGATGTGGTTATGTCTCCCTGTCCTATGTCCTCAGCCAACAATGCTCGAAGCTTCTCTTCTAGAATCTTGCGCGGCAAGAACATGCTTCTAAGTTCTCAACTAGTTGGCTTAAAACACTTGTTGCAGTCTTCTATTTTCCAGTCACTTGAATCACGTTCTGAACAGCGTTTTCCAATCCATCATACCTCAGGACTTCTCCCTGAACCTCAGCAGCTCTCTCAACCATTTTACCCTGGAGAGTCGCTTTGACGCTTTGCAGGAGTTTTTCTCTGCTCAAGCGATTCTGTAAGATGATTTTTGCAACACCGATGTTCTCTGCCTGTTTTGCATTGCTGATCTGCTCGGTGTGACCAGGTGTGGGTACGAGTATCATGGGCTTGCCATAGCACATACACTGAGTTATCGTTCCATGTCCTGCGCGTCCTATGACCAAGTCGCACGCTTTTAAGTATTCAAAACGGTTAGGAACCCACTTGTAAATTGTAACGTTACCATGGCGTATGGGCTTGCTGTCTGCGTTTGGATAGCCAAGGGACATTATGATTTCATAATCTTCTGGAAACTCCAGCAGGATTCTTCTCAGAACTCCGGTTACGAAAGCCTTCTCTGACGTTGGGCCGCTCACTGCGGCAAATATTGTTGGCCTGTCTGTTGGCAGGTTCAATTTTTCGCATATTTCCTCTCTAGCCGGTAATTCTTCTGGTTTCGTCGGGAGTATCGGTCCTATAAGCTTTACATTTTTTCGGTAAGGTTTTGGGATGGTGAGATTACCGATTGATATCGTGTATGGTTGCGGAAAATCCGGTATTAGAACCGTGTTTCCGCCTGTCCAAATTTTACCAACAAGAGTCAAAGTGACTGCGTCTGCGAACCTTGACAAATGTAGAAGACGCTTTCTCCTTGGAACTATAGGCTGGAACTGGTTCAGTATGCAGACTCTGGGAATCCTCAAAAGTCTCCCTGCCAGCAAAGGTGAGGCACGCGAGTCTGAAACAATGACATCAGGCTTGAAACCCTCAATCGTTCTGATTTCTGCGTTGAGCTGTTTTAGAAGAGTGAACGTGGCCAAAAACGGGCCCGGATTGATCGCAGTCTGCGTGAAATCAACGCTCCCGTCGGGTTTGACTTGGAACCCGATAGGAGGAGCCTTTATGAGCGGAAAATTCTCGCGCTCAACGTATCCTATGCCTTCCCGATAAGTTGAAAAAACCACTTCAGCACCATTTTCCTTGAGCCTCCTCGCAACGGGCACGCATCTTCCAACATGTCCCAAACCGATCCCGTTAGGAGCAAAATAGACTTTCATACCGCTATTTCCTGCCAACAGCATTGTGCTATATCTCTTCTCTCAATCGTTCTTTATCAAAGACCAGCCCGAGAGTCTTGTTGAAAGTCGAAGACGTAAAGATGCGCCACTAAGCGCAAATGGATGCCGAGCGGTTCTTAACTTTTTTGGGACTCGCAGAACGTTTAGGTAAAACTATTAAGCTGTGCACACGCACTTACCAACGGAAAGGAGGATAAGTATGGCCAAACAGGAAAAGGCCGTCACCAAGGACATGCTTGTGGGCATGACGGTCGTAGATTCTGATGGTCGTTCTGTTGGAACCGTTAAAGATGTAGCTTTCGTGGTTGGCAAGATGGGCTTGTCTTTGCGCGTTGAGGGAAAGAAAGGCGAAAGTCGAGACATATCATGGGAAGAAGTCCAAGCCATAGGAGACTTCATAGTGTTGAAGCCTGCACAGACCCAAGTTCAAGAGACGCAGAGGACGGCACCAACCTGCCCCACGTGCGGCGGGCCGCTACGGTACATTGAGCAATACCAGAGATGGTGGTGCGACAGAGACAAGAAATACGTGTAGGTCACATCTTGTCTCTCACGTTTTCTCTATGACCGCAATTTCATACGTCAACAGCAAATGAAACACTTTGCGCGCAAGACTTTAGAGCTACTTGGTCTTCGTTTTCTTTCGCATATCGACCATCACTACATCGCCTTTGGGTGAAAGCTCTTCAGCAATGATGGAGCTGAACTTGTAAATCTTCGTGCCTTTCACAAGCCAAGAATCTGGAGGCAAGCCAGCCTTGAGGCAGCATTGGCACAAGAAAGTCTCCTCATCCCATTCCCATTCGACAGGCACTTGAGGCAGGAGCAGCCCCTTGCAGACGCCTCTTTCAACGATCAAACCGTCTTCGCCCACCTTGATCTGGGCGCAGTATTCCTTCGGGTTCTTCACCTCCACTGTCTCAGGAGGTGTGAGCACACTCACCTCGAAGACAACGTGATCAAGTTCACCAAGAGAAACAGGCGGAAACCTTGGGTCCTGAGTTGCCGCGCTTATCGCAGACTCTACAACTGCTTCAACCAGCGGCGTCGTGGGGTACGGAAAGCCAATGCATCCCCTGAGAGCTTTCTGGTCACCCTCAAGCTTATTTATGGTAACGAAGACCCCGCATGGTTTCAGCAGTTCTTCTGAGACACCCATCGGAATTCTAGCGTGTTTCCCAGTTTTCAAATACTCTTCAACGGCCTTCCGTGCCAGCTTCACGAGAAAACTGCCTTCATCCTGGCTAAGCTGAAACGACAATTTTGAATACTCCCCGCGTCACGGAGATAACTAGTGTGCAGAGATCAAAGTTTAAATCTTTGCGAAGAATGGAGGGTCTAAAATTTCATTGATTCTTCGCGTATTCCATCCTTGGTTATTAACAGAAAATCTATCCCGTCTCCGCTCATTATGTCTCTGCTCACGGCAGATTTCATTGCCCTGATGACCAGGTCCTTCGCTTCTTCCATCCCCATGTTGTCCTTGTATCCTTCCTCGACGACTCCCATCGCAATCTCTGTTCCTGACCCAACGACCGTATACTTGTCAGGAAGAACTGAACCCAGTGGGTCTAACGAGTACAGTGATGGACCCTCTTTGTCCACTCCCCCGACGATTGTCTGCGTGATGAGAGGTGCCAACCGACGGCTGAAGAGTAGACTTGACATGAGCTTAGCGACCGATCTGACCGATATGGGTCGGCCAACATCCAGGTTAAACAGGTTTCCGTAGGCTTCGACTTCTCTGATGAGAACCTGCATGTCTGAAACCAGTCCAGCACAAGCTGCGCCTATGTGGTCTGTGATTCTGAAAACCTTCTTCCCTGTCTTGCTCACAATCAGATAACCATATGAAACCCGCTTCTCAGAGGCCAGAACAACACCCTCTTTGAAGATTACGCCCACAGTTGTGGCCCCTGGAATGAACATGTAACCATTCTGTGATTGCTTTTCCATATGACAACGCCTTTCCGTTTTATGCACGGACAAACTATTAAACTTAATGATAAAGGGTTCTGGTAACTTGACGGGTGATGCTTCTCCCTGTTAACAGTTGGGTGACGAATCGTCGGATAAGTCTACAACCAAGTACGTAATAATGTTGTCATGACCATGGAAATGGCGGAATATGTCCGTCTGGACCCGTCAATATGATGAAGACTGCAATGGCTAGAAAAATGACGAAAGCAATGGTAAGTAAAAATAGTATCCAATCGTTCCTCGTAATTGTTCCTGTTTCAGTCATTTTCTTCCCTTGTCCTTGAGGCTGACTACTAGATTATATGTAAGGTTGTGCCATAAAAGAGTTTACGATTTGTGGTTCTGCGCGCGCTGGAGACTTCTCCCGCACGATCGCTGTTTTTTCCGTTCTCGTTTACCACGAGAGCTGTGGGGCCCCTTTTTGCTGAGACCATTGTGAGGTTCGTGTTTGCGGTGACCATAGAAGCCGGCGCTCAATGACAAGAAAATAATTTTTTTTCGTGTGATCAACCAAAACGAGCCCACCGCTAGGGGGCTAAGAAAACGGTGCATCAGAACGTTGTGAGGTACAGGAGCCCGGAACGTTCCTCTACCCCGTCGTTTTTTACCGCTGAAAAATCTGCCCGCGAGAATGATGCTATTCGCGCGCGCTACGCTTCGGCAAAGTGTGTGTGGTTTTCTTAATAGAGAGCGTGGATGTGCAAGAGTGAATAAGAGGAGCAAGAAATAAAACTCAATGCGGCGATAGTTCTACGAGAGGAAGCAAGCATGATAAGCGTTTACACCGAGAAAGTGGGAGATGTCTGGTTTGGAGTCGCGCTTGAAGGAGAATCTGTCTACGCGACAACGTTTGCCTCAACTCAGAACAATGCTCTACGAGGATTGAGAGAAAGTGTCCCCTTTCATGTTTCTGCGGAAAACCCAAAGAAAACCGAGTTTGCCCACTCTGTGATCGAAGCGTTGAAGGAGATTTACGATGGAAAAGACGTTTCTCACGGCTTCTCCCTGGCCGAGGAGCATCTGCCAAAGTACACTAAGAAAGTAATCGAAACCGTTTGCAAGGTACCGCCGGGTTACGTAACCACGTACGGTGAAGTTGCCAAAGCCGTCGGAGGAGGGCCCCGAGCTGTTGGGCAGATCATGGCTTCAAACCCCTTTGCACCGGTCTGCCCGTGCCATCGAGTCGTAAGGGCGGACTTCACGCTGGGTGGGTACGGAGGCGGCTTAGACGTCAAGCTTGCTTTTCTGAAGCGTGAAAGGCGTGGCTATCCTGCTGAACGCGAAATTCCGGTGGACGGCAAGAAATTGCGAGTGTTTCCGGTCGAGCTTGTGATCAGGAAAGCTTAGCAGGGATAAATGTTAATTCTCTTCGACAGATAACATGTTGCAAGAGACGATCCGAATGGGCAAGCGGGGCCTTTACGTAGGAAGGTTTCAACCTTTTCATCTGGGGCACCTCAGCGCGATAAAGGAAGTTCTGAAAGAGGTTGACGAACTAGTAATCGTCATCGGCAGCGCGCAGTACAGCCACAACCTTAGCAACCCGTTTACCGCAGGAGAAAGGCTGGTTATGGTTCGCGACGCGTTGGAAGAATGCGAAGTAGATTATAGGCGCGTTTGGATCGTGCCCGTTCCGGATGTGCACTTGCACATGATGTGGGTCTCTTCCTTAGAGGGATATACTCCCCGCTTTGACGTTGTCTACACTAACGAACCGTTGACGCGTCGTCTCTTCACGGAGGCTGGATACGAGGTGAAGCCCATTCGTTTCTTTGACAGAAAGCTATACTCTTCGACCGAGATCAGAAAGAGAATGGTCAAGGACGAAAACTGGGAAAAACTCGTGCCCAAAAGCGTGGCAGCTTTTATAAGAGAAATAGACGGAATCAACAGGCTCAAAGACCTGAGCAAAAGCGACAAAGTCTAATGGCATTCGATAAAGAGACCTTGCACTCTCACAGACTATGAATGATTGCTCTCCTTCTCGCAAGGTGTCGACCGTTTAAAAATCCAAGGAGGTAAATGCTTTCTTGGAGGCATCCAAATCGTTATCCTCGTCTTGTGAAGATCAACAAAAAGCGCTCTCATGCGCCATTTTCTTACAGCCTTTCCTCGACTTCTGAAAAGCCTCACTGCCTTCTCCCCGCCCAGATCGCGCCTGCAATTACGATCAGACACAATAGAGACAGAAAGAGAAGTATCAACGTCTGGGTAGCGTTGAAGAATATTTCCTCGAACATCTCTGGTCAAGAATACATTCTCATCTCAGCCTAAAAGCAGGATTTCCACGCTTGAAATAGGTAACGGACACTCATATTCAAGAAACCGACATATCGAACGACCGTCTAGGGACTGATGGCCGAGGCTAAGATCGGTGAAGAACAACCTTGTCTCCATTCTTCACCTTGAACACTCTTGATGCGTTGCCTTGGTTTATGGACAGTTCGAGGAAATTGTGACTTCCAATCAGTGCTAGCGGTTCCTGCGCCTCAACTTCCCCGTAGACCTTGCAGAACCTCATCGTAAACCAAGTGTTTTTCACCTTGACCTTCACAGCCTTGATAGTTCGCATCGGTGCAAGCTCTTTTTCTCCAATGTTTGTTATTATGTTTCCAAAGTCGTCCACGTGAATCACCTCACCAACAAGCCCTGCCTTCCTCCTGACGACTTTCGCAAATTCAGGGG